>JAAUYD010210153.1_pt1 | contig 19882 bp, 17 predicted proteins | sample 7278101 | NCBI WGS metagenome assembly JAAUYD01 (sample SAMN14350128, study PRJNA611818) | marine sediment metagenome | isolation source: surface marine sediment (0.6m) | place: French Polynesia: Moorea | collected 2018-08
CACGGGCCAACATCACCGGCAGCACCGTGTCCATGACGGCATTCAACAAAATCATGCCCGAGACAAAACCCATCGTGCGAGCTTCTGGCCGGAAATACCCGATGATGCGCTGACCAGCACGCGATCTTCATATTGTCTGTCATACGCCTCGCTGTCGAGGCCGTCCATTACAAATCCCATAAATTTTTTCTCTAGCTGCGGATTTGCACCGCTAATTCGTTCGGCACAATCTGGACCAATCCGTTAAATCCGCGGCTATTTGTTGACTGGAATCTCTTCTCTGACGCCAAAAATCCGCTGATACAGGCGGCAGCGGCCGAGCAATTCTTCATGTCCACCCTGATCGATAATTTTCCCCTTGGCCAAAACGATGATGCGATCGGCCCGGCGAATTTGGGAAAGCCGGTGGGTAATTAAAAACGTCGTTCGCCCTTCAAGGATCCGGTCAATGGCGGTTTGAATTCGATCTTCCGTGGCGCTGTCAATGGCGCTGGTGGCATCATCCAAAATAAGAATGCGAGGATCGGTCAGCAGCGCCCGGGCGATGGCCAGCCGCTGTCGCTGCCCGCCCGAAAGGGTCACTCCTCGCTCACCCACCTCGGTGTCGTATCCATCTTTAAACTGCATGATAAAATCATGCGCCTGGGCTTCTCGCGCCACCTGCATAACCTGTTCGCGGGTTATTTCTCCACGGGCACCAAAGCTGATATTGGCGGCCACGTCACGCGAAAACAGAACAATATCCTGCTCGATAGTAGAAATTTGGCGGCGCAGGGTGTCTAGCTTCCACTGACGCAAATCAATTCCGTCGATCAAGATCCGGCCAGCCGAGACATCGTAGGTGCGATTAACCAGCTTGGTCAACGTGCTTTTGCCGGAGCCGGTTTGACCCACAATGGCGATCGTTTCACCCGGCCGAGCGCGAAATGAGATATCCTCCAGGACGGCCGATTCTCCATATTGAAAGGTGACGTTCTCAAAAACCACGTCCCCAGCCATTGATTCGGCGTGGCCATTCTCGTTTTCATCGATATCGGTTTCCTGAGAGAGTAAATCGAGGATGCGTCGCGCACTGGCGACGCCCAATTCAACCAGCACGAAGGTAAAGGTTGAGATAAATGACGGGTAACGCAGCAAAAACAGCAAACCGATATAGGTCACCAGCTCACCAATGGTCAGCAACTCTTCGCTGAGCAAATACACCCCGTGCAAAAAACCGATTGTAATGGCCACGCCAAGCAAAAAGGGTGGCAGGTAGCGCGCCTGGATAAATCCCTGCTCGACAAAATAATCGCGATACGTGCGTGCCGCCCGGCCGAATTTTCCGATTTCCTGCTGTTCCTGACCGTTGATTTTGACCACTTCGATGCCGGTTACCGTCTCAGCCAGGGTGGCATTCATCTCGCCAAACCCCTCGCGCAACCGATCGGAGACCGGGGTCAATTCATCCATATAGCGGCGCAGCGCCCACACAAACATGACTACAAAAATCGCCGGCGCCAAAAGCAGCCGATAGTTCGTGGTGCCAATGACGATGATCGGCAGAACCAGGGCGACCATCGAATCAAAAAGCAGGCTAAAACCGGGCATCATCATGCCGTTTATTTCCCGCACGTCGTTGTTGGCCCGAGCCATTAAATCTCCCACCCGCTGCTGGTTGTGCCACGTCTGGCTCTTGCCCAGCAGATTGAGGTAAAGCTCATCCCGGGCATCCCGCTCGAGCCGTTTGGCAATCACCTCCATCGCATACTGCCCGCTCAGGTCGGCCACTGCGCGGGTGAGGATGATGGCCAGCATCGTCAGGGCGATGGTCACCAGGGTTTGAACGACCATGTCGTCAGGGGTGACCACGGCGTCAAACGCCCGGCCGGTCAACACCGGGATAAAGACATTGGCGCCATTGGCCCCCAACACCCCGGCAAAGTAGGCGATCATAAACCATTTGTGCCGCCAAATATGGGAAATAATCCAGCGCACTGGGGATGAGCGGTTGTATTGATAGCTGTTGGGAACGCGAAATTCTTGGTTAACCATAGCCGAAAATAGGTGATGGGTTTTAGGTGTTGGGTATTGGGTTGAGCGGCATGAAAGATCAATATTAACAAACAAATGTTCTAAAATCAACCGCCCATTTTGAAGAGCTGGTCGGCTAAATTTACAATCATTTCTTTCATGGCAATTTTTTCGCGCCAGGCGATGGGAATCCCCTGTGCACCGTAGTAAGCTCCGGCCAGCTGACCGTAAACTGCGCCGGTGGTATCGGCATCTTCACCCAGGTTGACGGCTAACAGGCACCCTTCCTCGAATGATTCGCCCTTCCAGAAAGCCCACAGCGCCGCTTCTAAAGAATCAACCACGTAGCCGGTTCCGCGGATGTTGCCGGAGGGCAGGGCGCTCGGGGAAGCGGATATCCCGCCTGACGGTATCTTGTTTTTATACGATCCGGCAGCAATGTCATCGATCTCAGCCACCAGTGGATGGTTTGACCAATAATCGGGGATCGGGGCATAACGATCTGAAAGGAGCTCTTGTTTTTCGGCACCGTTGAGGGCCTCGGCGATCAAACCGCCAAAGTAGCGGCAGGCATCGATGCAGGCCGCTGCGCCGTGAGTGGTGATTGAGCTGCGGCCGGAAAGCTCGATAGCTTGTAAGGGTCTGTTGGCGTAGGCCATTGGCACCGGAGCCAGGCGCATAATCGACCCGTTCCCGGCCGACTGGGGGTGCGTGGACCCGCTGGCCGGGTTGCCGGTTTGCTCAAAGCGGTGCAGCGCGTCGCGAACGGTGTTGCCGATATCAAAGCATTCGCCCGTGCTGCTCAGGTAACCGTCGCGATACCATTTAACATAACGTAAAACCTGATCCTTCAAGTCAAAACCTCTCTGCTCGACGAGGCTTTCCGCCAGGCACAGGGCCATCGACGTGTCGTCGGTCCACTGCCCTGGCTTCAGATTAAACGGGCCACCGCCCACCATGTCGCTAAGCGGCTGGAAGGTGCCCGGCCGGGTGAATTCAAGGGTGGTGCCCAGGGCATCGCCCACGGCCAGGCCGAGCATCGCCCCGCGAAAATTTTCAACTCTATTATCAGTGATCATTTATAAAATTTCGGCTTTTGTGATGTGATAGATCCCAAAACTTAATCGTCAAATAAGATCGATAATCAATCTATATCATTTCGACTGAGTAAACTTTTGACAGCTTCATCAAGTGGATTTAGATGATTTTCAATAACATCCCAAACGATATCATAGTCAATTCCAAAGTAATGGTGTATCAAACGATCGCGCATTCGACTAATTGCCCGCCAAGGGATATGCGGATGTAACTGACGAACAGATTCTGGAATTTGCTTTACGGCCTCGCCGATAATTTCAAGGCTCCTTACAACCGCTCGCTTCAGAGTTTCATCATTAATGAAACCTTCAAATGACAGATTATCCGTTACCCTCTTCAGGTAATGAATTTCATCATAGATATGTCGAAGATAGTTTTTAGTCGACCGTGACATAATTTACGTCATGCAAGATGTCAGGACCCAGATATGGGCTAAGGCCTTCTTCAGTGAGTAAATCGATTCTGCGCTCAAATAATTCTTCCAAAAAAACAGCCAATTCATCAAAATTTAAAAATGTTTTTTTTCCAGGTTCAAATTCAACCAAAATATCGATGTCACTTACCTCAGTGGCCTTATCGTGAGAAAATGAACCAAACAGGCCGTATCTCCTTACACCCAGCTGCCTTAGCTTTTTCTCTTGCATTTTTAGAATCTGAAGAATTTCAACTTTGTTTGTCATTAACTTGGACTCCATAAAAAATCAAACCAAAATTATCTCATTTACGCCGATGTCCTAAGAGCAGGAACCTAATTCAATTCAAAAATATTGTTTATCAAAATACGTCAACCTGTCAACCAGCAGCTTCACAAACCCCTCGCGATCGATCCTCCACAGCACATCGGCATTGGCCGGCCGGCCGCTTAACCCGTAGCGGTCAACGACCGTCATGCCGGTGGTGTGTTCGCCCTGGGTTTCGATCCCCACCCAGCACGGCCGGCTCTCAAACAGCTCCGGGGCGACCAGCCAGGCGATGGTACACGGGTCGTGCAGCGGCGCACCGTCAAACCCCCAGCGGGGATGGCGATGATAAATCATAAAGAAGTCGAGCAGTTCAGCTACGCAGACCGCCACCGGGTTGCCCACGGCGCGCACGCGCTCGATATCCTCGGCCATCACCTGCGCTTGATGAGTCACGTCAAGCCCGCACATGGTGATGGGCAAACCGGATCGGTAGACGATCTGCGCCGCTTCCGGATCAACCAGGATGTTAAATTCGGCCGCGGGGGTCCAGTTGCCGGGTCCGGCCGCGCCCCCCATCGACACGATCCGCTCAATTTTGTGGTGCAGCTGGGGGTAGCCGGCCAGCAGCAAGGCGATATTGGTCAGCGGGCCGGTTGGCACCAGGGTTACTTTCTGTTCAGCCGCAGCCAGCTGGCGAGCCATAAGCTCCACGCCGCTGATAGGCAAAGGATCAAAACCGGGTTCGGGTAGATCTGGACCATCCAGCCCGCTCTCTCCATGAACGTTGTCAGCGATAATCAGCTCGCGCACCAGCGGTTTGTGTGCGCCCCCGGCCACCGGGATATCGCTGCGGCCAAGCAGGGTCAAAACGCGCAGGGCATTGCGCAGCGTTTTATCAGGGGTTTGATTGCCGGCGCTGGTCGACACCCCCAGCACGTCTAGTTCCGGGCTGGCCAGGGCCAAAATGATGGCGATAGCGTCGTCGTGACCGGGGTCACAGTCGAGAATAACAGGTTTTTTCACAACAAAATGGCTGGGTTGTGTTGACATTGGGATATTTCATTCCCCCCGCATTAAAATGCGGGGCTAAAGGGTCTGACCTGATTGGTAACCAACCCTTTAGCCGTCGGTTTTAATCGACGGGTATAGAAAATATCGCAAAATGGAGCATCATATTGAATCAAATATCAACAGAACCTAATCTTAGCAATTGGCTAATGGCAAATAGCCATTAGCTATTCTTAAACTGGTCCCACTCCAGAAAATACCCTTCCGGATCATAACCGACAAAGAGATTCACCCGGCCGCTTTGCTCAAATATTTCTGGGGAGCGCAAAGCAAAACCCGGGGTGCTTTTGGCATGCTCAAACCACTGGGTCAGCGCATCGGTAAAAAATGAAACCGTCACCCCCTTCTGGTCGGCTGCCTGATGCAAACCCTCTTTTCCATCTACCAGGCCGATAAAACCGGAGCTGCTGATTTGGTAAATTTTGGCCCATCCCTGATCGCAAATCATTTCGACACCAAACAGCGCTTCATAAAATTTCTGCACGGGAGACAAATCACGATAGTAAAGCCAGAGCACGGTCCCGCGCACGCCCAGGTGCGGCGGCCGCTGATCCCCATGAGCCGGGGTAATGGGCAATGCCTGGACAACCGGCAGCAGCGCGGTGTTTTCTTGATGAGGGTTAAATCGCTCCACCTCGATGAAGTATCCCTCCGGATCGAGGGCCACAAACCCGTCATGTGCTCGGCCGTCTTTGGCTTCAAACGGCCGGTGCATGGCCGCCCCCTGGCTGATAAGATACTCAAACCACTGTTCTACTTCATCGGTCACCAATGCCAGGGTGACACTTTTCGGTTCGTCAGCGGTGTGCATGCCCCGCTCCGCGTCGACCAGAGTCAGGTAAGAGGAGGAGGCCACCTTCATGATTTTGGCATGCTCATAGTTAGCGGTGGTTTCGAAGCCGAATACATCTCGATAAAACCGCCAGGCGCTTTCGACATCTCGATAGTAATAAAAAGCGTTGGTCGCTAAAATTGGTGGGGCTGTATTTGACATAAAGTTCCTCAAAAGAGATGAACACCGATTTTTTCTTCGATCCTTCGGCTGCGTTCAGGACAGGCTCTGTGAAAATCCGTGTTAATCTGTGGCTAAATTTGTTTAAGAACTTGAGAAATGAACCACTTAAGTTTAGCAGCATACCTTTCCCATATAAAATGCAAAGCGCCGGTCGTGCCTTTATGAGGCACGACCGGCGCATTATAGACAATTCACATCCCCAGCTCGCCCCCTCCTCCATATCAATAAACAAAGTCGGAGGAGGGGGTTAGGAGGATGGAAGATAAAAACATTAAGTCGCCGGAACCGCTTTTTCAACCGGCATCGCCATTTCCGGACCACCTCTCTCGCCAAAGATGATGACCATCAGAGCGCCAAAGGCGAAGAGGAAACTGGCCAAAGCGACCAGCCAGCCGACAAACGGCAGCCGCATCAAAATAACCAGAGCGGCCACGCCGACCAGCATACCGGTTAGGGATTGCATCCCAAACAGTTTACCCATCCAGTAGCCGGTTACCAATGGACTGAAGAGCCACATCAGCGCCAGCACACCAAAGAGGGCGATGAGCAGAATCAATCCGGTGCCGGTCCCGAAGAACGTCCACACCAGGGCCACCAGCAAGATAGACGCTAATGGTACAAACATCAGCAGGAGGGCAGCCAACAGACCAAAGAGAACCGATCTACCCGGCTGTTCCGCCAGAACGGAAGCGGGTTTTTCGACGCTTTGGGGTGCAAAGCGCAATACCAGCCAGCTCAAGACGGCAAATCCGACTAAAGCCAGGGCGGTTCGCCACACCCACGTGCCAATTTGCCAGGCGGTTGAAGGTGGTTCAACTTCCGGTACGACAATCTCGTTGAACTCATACCGCTCGCTTAAGCGATTGGGAACGGCCGGTTCAGCATCGGCCGTGATGCGCAAACGACCATCGATCAAGGCATCATCGGTGAATGTCACCATGTCGCTGCCGATTTCAACATCGCCGCCAACCTGGGCACCAAAGGTAACTTGACCCATACCTATATAGGTATCGCCGACGACATTACCGGCCACCTGACCGGCTCCGCCACCCACGAGCAGATCGCCACCAACTTCAGTGGTTGAGCCCACAAAAAGGCCCTGATTAACGGTCCGGCCGTTGCCAAGATCCATCGGGAAAGCGAATCCGCCCGGTTGACCACCGCCGGCCATAAAGAGATCGTCGCCGACGGTACCGGAAAAATCAACGCCGGCCGCGGCAATACGGGCATCATCCATGACGTTACCAGTGACTTTTACGCCACCTCCGGCCGCAAACAGGTCTCCTTCAACGGTGCCGTTGATCTCAACGTAGGCGGCACCGACAAACAGGTCGCCCTTTACGGTACCGTCAATAATGACCTCTTCACCGGCAACGTAAAGGTCGTCCTCAAAAACTTCACCGGCTTCAAGGCGGTATACCCCCTCTTCACCGATGAACTCGGCCGCGCTGGCCGTGCCGGCAATCGCCATAAGGAATACGGCGATTAACCCGACAATCATCAAACTTCTTTTTTTCATGATACATCCTCCACTTCTTACATTGCTGTCCAACACTTTGATCCGCGACTGATCACTCCATCGATTGCTTCATCATAAAATATTCTTTGCCCTGGTGGCAACCAGATAAAGCTTCTGAATCGGGGAGAGTAACGGGGTGGAAATGCTGGAAAGGTGGTTCTGACGTGGGGTAGAGGAACAGTGCTGCTCCTCTACCCCACAACCGCAGCAACAATTCGGTTAGTTCGGCAGAGCGATGGGTTACATGCGCTCTGGTATTAGGCTATACGGGGAAAACCTGATGAGGTTGTATCGATTGGGGAAGGTAGCAAAGGACTTTTTGTCTAAAGGCAGCCTTAAACCTGAGGAGGAAGTTGAGACAGCCGTGGATATAAAATCAGCGCGCCAAGGGCGGTCATAAAAACGATGATTGACAGCCCGGAACCGATCTGGGGAATGAGGGTCAACGCCACAATAACGGCCGTGCCAATTAACATCGCCTGGAACGGCTGACGGCTAAATCGCTGACCGATCCAAATACCGGCAATTAACGGGCTAAATGTCCAAATTAAGACCAACCCCGTGAACACAAATGCCGCCCCCACAAACCCGCTCACAAACCCCCAAAAAAGTCCGATCCCAACCCCCACAATCATCGTCAAAACGGGCACAAATAAAAACGCGAGTGAGGTAATAAATCCCATGAAGAAACAGCGGCCGGGAGCGGCGGTCATGATCGCGGCCGGAGCGATCAGCCAGTTCGGCCGAAAGCGCAGGAGCACATATCCCAGTATGGCAAATCCGGCCAGTGCCCCAAACGCCTGACGGATGCGGGCAAACCAGTCGATCCCGGGCTGAGGCAGTTCTTCAAACACAATGTTTTCACTCAGAGCGGCATTGACATCAAGAGGGGCCGGAGCCGTATACTGAAACCCGTCTTCCCCCAGCACCCGGCTCTCCTCATCAATCTCAAGGGTGAAGGTTTGCACGGCCACGCTTCCTTCTATCGTCGCATTTTGCAGCACGAACGTATTAACAATGCCGTTGATATCACCCTGAATCATCCCGGACAGCTGGGTTAAACCGCTGGCCAGCAACAGATCGCCGTTCACCTGGCCGCCGCGCAGAAAAACACCCTGACTAATTGATTGCGTTCCAACCGGTAGAGGAGCGGTGAAGCCGGCCCCACCGCCACCGGTAGTGATCAGGTCATCCCCAATTTCCCCCAAGATGTTCACCCCGGCCGCCAGCAGCCGAACATCATCTTCGACAAGACCGCTGATTTCAACGCCGGTGGCCATGGCCATGAAGTCACCGCTGATTTCGCCGCTGATCTCAGCGTAGGCGCCAAGAAAAACAACGTCACCCTCTATACGCCCTTCTATGTAAAGCTCGTTGGCTGAAATATAGAGATCTTCCTCGATGACCGTATCGGCCGGAACGACATAGATCTCCTGAACGATGGTTTCTGCCGCGGCGGCCGAGCCAATCGACAGCAAAAACAACGCAAAGAAGAGAAGCAGGAGTATGGTCAGGCGTTTTGGAATCACGATTCCGATCTCTTCTCTCCGGTCTCTGGTCTTTATTTCCCTTTCCAATTCGCCTTGCGCTTGTTTACAAACGCATCCATCCCTTCTTTTTGATCTTCGGTTGCAAATAAGCTGTAAAAGAGCCGGCGTTCATAGGCGACGCCCGCATCGAGATCCATGTCAAAGACGGCGTTGATCGCTTCTTTTGCGGTCTGGATGGCTACCGGAGCTCGATTGGCAATTTGTTGGGCAAGCTTGAGCGCTTCTTCAAGATAGAGTTCTTTGGGCACAACCTGATTGACCAGACCAAAGCGATATGCTTCTTCGGCCGTTAAACGCCGATCGTTTAAAATCACTTCCATCGCCAACGCCTTGCCAATTGCCCGGGTAAGCCGCTGGGTGCCGCCGGCCCCCGGAATAATTCCCAAATTGATTTCCGGCTGCCCAAATTGGGCTGACTCACTGGCCACAATCATGTCGCAGGCCATGGCAAATTCACATCCCCCTCCAAAGGCGAAACCCGAAACAGCAGCAATGATCGGCTTGCGAATGCGTTTCAGGCGATCCCACGAGCTGATAAAGGTGCTTTTGCCCATTTCTACTACCGTGGCGTTGGCCATTTCCTTGATGTCCGCCCCGGCCGCAAAGGCACGTTGATCACCGGTAACCACCATGGCTCCCACCCCGTCATCCTGATCAAATGTCTCCAATGCGTCCATGGCTTCACTCATCAACCCAGGGCTCAGGGCGTTGAGCGCTTTCGGCCGGTTAAAACGAACCAGGCCGACATTCCCCTTAACTTCGGTCACAATAAATTCAAAACTCATGGAAACCTCAAAATTTCTCAAAAAAAATCTCAAAAATGTAAAGTATTTTACAGTCAGCCGTGCGAACCCCCATACTTATCCACAATTCCACAAAGTTATCCACAGATTTGGGCAACTTGTCAACAGGCTGTCACGCTCACTCCACGAACTTTTCTAAAATTAAATATCCGCAGATCCCGAAGGGGTGAACCAAAGGTTCGCAGATGGCCGCAGATTTTTCACTGTAATCCGTGTTAATCCGTGGCTTTTTTTAACAATTCTTTTTGCAAACCAGCGCCAGCCTAAACGCGATAATCTTCCGCCTCACTGGGCCACAATCGCCAGATCAATATCGCATACCAAATGCCCATCACCGTATAAAATAAGGGGGAAAATGTGGCCGGTGAAAGCGGGAGCTGAGGAGGAAGGATCCACCAGGCGGTTAAACTTTGCATCGCCTGCACAATGATGATGCCGATAATCGAACCGGTTCGCAGACGGATCAAGCCATAGAACAAACCCCAAACGACAAAATAAAGCGCGGCTCCGGCCGAAAAGGCGTATGATTCCTGAAAAATATAGAGTCCAATCACGGCAAACAGCAAACCGGACCCCACGGCGGCCGTCAACGGACCCCGCCAATCAGAAATACCGCGAAAAACGAGCCCAAACGCCCACATCTGCACGGCAAACGCTTCAAAGAGCAGCAAATACATAAAGGTTGGAAAAAGGGGTTCCTGTAGAAACTGCGATTCATTACTGCCTACAAATGAAAGGCGGGCTATCAGAATGACAATCCAGCCTAAAAATGCAAAGCCGGCTCCAGCATAAAATGGCCGGCCCCCACGCAATCCCATTCCCTTAGAGCCATACCAGTTGCCACCCATGTACCAGCTGGCCAATCCGAGCGCCCCCAAAAAAACCGAAGGCAAAGCCAGGGTTCCAGTGGAAACTCCGGTCAGATTAACTACAAATGCGGTAACAATCGCAGCAATTAAGGGCGGCGCAGCAATAGAGATAATTGTTCGGGTTAAAGGAGGAGGTAAAGGTCGATTTACAGACGCACTATCTTGACTCATAGAGCAGATTGTAGCAGGTTTAATCATTTCGACACGAGCTCGTATATGCCTTGTTTGCACTCAAAATACACCAATATTCCCCCATTTTGACCCCTATATGTGGGGCGTACCGGACTCCTATAGGAAATTTTATCCCAACCATATCCCACATGGACCAGGGGCAAAGTTGTGAAAAAAGGTGTATAACTGTGGATAAACGGGGGAAAACTGTGGAAAACCCGGTGCGTTAGTGGATAACTTTCCCTGTGGTTCTATACGACATTCTGAGAAGCGATTGTTGCTCACCCCTTACATATGCTCTTAACATGTTGTTAACATCCATATATGGGGGGTGCGATATTTATGTAAAATTTTCGGGTTATTCAAAGTTTTCCACGGCGTGAAGCCAATTGTCCACACCCCGTGGAAAAGTAGCAACCTCAACAACCCGTACATACGCCTTCACTCGTCACATTTACCCATACATATACGTAAAAACAAAAGTTATCCACTTATCAACAGCCCCTACTACATACGACTAAATAATAACTATATAGATAGGTAATATTGTTGATAACTTTAAATACCCCAACACCTTGACTTTAGACGCTTGCCAATGCCCAGCGCATATAATCTAAAGGGGGAGTGGCAAACCCTAGCTGAGCTAACAGCGGGGTCATTTGGCTGCGGTGTTCGGTGGCATGATTCATGACATGCTGCAAAATATCGGCCGTCATTAACTGTTGGCCCCCCCCTGTTGTGTTGTAATAGGGGACAATTTGGCCAAGTTTTGTAGGTGAAAGCTGTTGTACATACGCTACCCATTGCTCTTGTACCGGCCGCCAGGCGGTCAATATCGCCTCTAATGACGTAAAATCCCGACCCCTCGGAAGATAATTTGGGCTGCGGCCGTGCAGCCGTTCCAACCAGATCCATTCGGCCGCATAACCGTGCGCCATTAATCCATGAAGCGATTCCCAAAAGAAAGGTCGTTTGGCAAAATAAGCGGATCGATCCTGTTTGACCAAATCTTGTAAACTCACCTGAATGTGGTCCCAGGCCCACTTGTTATATGACACCAGACGCTGAAAATGAGAGGCGGGCAAAAAATCACTCATGAACTTCTCCTGTGTTTTGATGACCTACCGGGCTTGCGGCAGCAATTTCCTGACTAATTTTAGGGTAATCCCCTTGGTGTCGGGTCCGATTTCACCGGGTGGCCCGACACAGGCGGGGCACCCCTGGGCACAGCGGCAGGCGGCGATTTGATCGGCCGCCGCCTGCATAAGCTCATCATGGATTTCAAACAAATGTTGGCTAAATCCGACCCCGGCCGCCACCCGCTCGTAAATCACCAACGTGGGGGCTTTGGTCAACGGACTGCGGCTGTCTGCGGTGACCTCGATGTCTCCTGGATCACACATCAGGAAAAGAGGAGCCAGGTTTCGCAGCACATAAGCCAGTCCACCCAGGGCGGAGCGTGCTTGCTGACCTTGTTCTGCCTGTCGGTGACAGCTGGGACAAACGGTCAGCAGGTTTTCTAACTCATTGGCCAGCAAATCATGGCGATTGTGCCCCGGCCGGTAGCCATATTCCCGAAACGGCCGAATGTGGTGCACATGCAGCGTGGTTTCTTCTCCTGAAGCACCACACATGCGGCAGCGGTGCCCGTCTCGGGCCAGCGCTTTTTGACGCTGAACCGACCATGTGGAACCATAATCATTCGGCCGCAGCAAAATTCCCGCCTCATATAATTCCTCAGCCAGCGTCTCTCCAAAAATTGTCCAGTAGCCGTTTGTATCCAGCGTCCAGGGAGGCAGATCGATATCGCCAAACCCCAGTGTTTCATGGGAGTAGCGCTTTATTTTACGATAGCCGCTCGCTTTGTTCACCACCATGACGTCCCCATAAGCGCGCAGCAGCCGCGGATCGCTGTGATCTTCCTCTTCCGGAAGCAGTTCGCGGATATCGCTGTTGACCGTTGCCCGCGTGTAATAATCAAGCAGTTCCGGCTGCACGACCGCCAGCCGCTCTTCCCAATCAAAGCGATCGACCACATAACTGTTTCCCTGGTGCATATAAATCGCTCCTTCATAAACGGTAAAGGCGGCGCTTTCCAGGTCAATTTCACCGACCGTGAGGGGGGAGGCCTCAGCGGTTTGGGCGGTTTGAATGACCACCGTTTCACTGCCTGACGTACGCAGCGAAACGCTTCTCGCCGGCAGTTCACCGTCACCCAGCCAGTGAAAACGCTGACCAGAGCGGTGCAGCATGCCCATGTCGGTCATCGCCTCAAGAAGCTCATCGATCTCATCCACGGAGCCAAATTGCTCATCGGCCGAGAAGGGCAGCTCAAAAGCCGCGCAGGCCAGGTGTTTGACCAGGATGCGCAGGTTGTCGGGGTTGATCAGGGCACTTTCCGGGCTTTGTCCAAAGAGATAGCGCGGATGATTGGCGATATATTGATCGAGCGGGCTGTTGCTGGTGATCATCAGGGCGGCCGAGATGCCTGCCCGGCGGCCGGCCCGCCCGGCCTGCTGCCACACCGAAGCGATTGAGCCTGGATAGCCGGTGAGGATCACCGCATCCAGAGCGCCAATATCAACCCCCAGTTCGAGGGCGTTGGTGGCCACGACCCCACGCAATTCTCCGGAGCGCAGGGCCTCTTCGATACGCCGCCTCTCCAGAGGCAAATACCCTCCGCGATAGCCGCCCACCAAATCCGGATTTTTATCCTGATAAGTTAACTCGTCCTGTAAATACCCCAGCAGCAGTTCAACAGTCTGGCGGGTGCGGGTAAAGATAGCGGTTTGGACATCGTGTTGAATAAAGGTAGCGGCCGCATCTTTGGCTACCAAGATCGTGCTCTGCCGCAGACCCAGCTGTTCATCGATCAGAGGCGGGTTAAAGAGAATGAACTGCTGCTCTCCCTGGGGCGCCCCGTTGGCGCTTTCATCAATGAGCATAAACGGCTTTTCAACCAGCCGTTCAGCGTGCTCAAGCGGATTGGCAATGGTGGCTGATGTGCAAATAAATTGCGGTTGAGAGCCGTAAAAGTGACACAGACGGTGCAGGCGGCGTAGGACGTTAGCCACGTGGCTGCCAAAGATACCGCGATAGGCGTGTATTTCGTCGATGACCACATACTTGAGGTTTTCCAGCAGCGGCCGCCATTGGGGATGAAAGGGCAAAATTCCGGCATGGAGCATATCCGGATTAGAAAGAATTATCTGAGAATCTTTGCGAATTTTGCTGCGCTTGTGGCGCGAAGTATCTCCATCATAGGGGTTTATGGTGATGGGGAGATTGCCGGCCGAGATCAGCGCCCGGCTCTTTGCCATTTGATCTTGAGCCAGGGCTTTGGTCGGAAAGAGGAATAACGCCCGATGGCTTGGGTGCTGTAAACAGGCGTGAAAAACCGGCAGTAGATACCCCAGCGATTTTCCAGATGCGGTGCGGGTAGCCATGACCACATTTTGACCGTTTAAGGCCCCTTCGACTGCGGCTGTTTGATGGGCAAACAGCTGAGGCATGCCGTGCTGCTGCAGCATGTTTTCTAGTTGAGAAGATAGTTTTTCGGGGAATGGGGCAAAGCGAGCCGGCCGGGCCGGCTGACGCTCCCAGGCGGCAACCTGAGCCATGAAATCGCGGTTTTGTCGCAGTCCTTGCAGCAGTGTGGCAATCATCTCTTAAACGTTAACCCTGATAAGCCGTAAAATCAAATGGAAAATTTGAGATTGGACAGCCAAATTTATGCTGCTGCTAAGCAAACCGAAACAGGATATATCCGGTTTATCAACGAGAAAAAGCGCTTTTCAGTCCAACAAATTCCCCCTCCCGATTCGGGAGGGGGTTAGGGGGTGGGTCTTTTGGCACTCAACACACCCCTCCCCCAGCCCCTCCCCGCCACGGGGAGGGGTGCTTGTCGGACTGGATGGGAATGGAATTCTTACCTGCCCATCCTTGAGTTGACATGAATGAATAAGGAAGCGCGCAAGAAACGGATCGAATGAGCCGATCAAATTAGATATGATGATTCCAATCCACTTTGGATTCCCCAAGCAGCCTAATAAGCTCACAACCTGGGTTCAAATTACCGTTTTAGGAGAAGAACATGTCTTATTTACGATTTGTAGCTTTGCCCACTGAGGAAGTCCGTGCCCTGCAAGCCGGTGGGCTGGACGCCAACGGACAAAAACCGGAGCGTCATATTTCAGATGGAAAGGGGGTGCCCTGTCGTCACTGTCTGACGCTGGTCGCGGCCGGTGAGCCGTATTTAATCCTAAATTACCGGCCGTTTCCCGATGTGCAGCCCTATGCGGAAAGCGGCCCCATCTTTTTGCACGCTGAACCGTGTACCCGGCACAACGAATCAAGGGAACTGCCGAAGATGTTTCGCCGCTACAAGCAGCTGCTGATCCGCGGTTATAACCACGACGATCGCATTATTTACGGCACAGGCCAGGTGGTCATCCCTGGAGAAGCGGAAGCAGCCCTTTCGCAAATGCTGGAAAACCCCCAGGTAGCTTATGTTCACATGCGTTCAGCCACCAACAACTGTTATCAAGGTCGAGTGGAGCGAGGATAAAAAAAAGAAGCTGCTGGACTTTTATTTGTTCAGCAGCTTCATGCAGCGGTGTAAGGATGTCGATTAAGAAATTAACGAGCCAGTAAATCGCGGATTTCGGTCAATAGCTTTTCTTCCGCTGAAGGCTCCGGAGGAGCGGGTGGCGCTGCTTCTTCCTCTTGTTTCTGCATATTGTTGACGGTGCGCACCAGCATAAAGATGACAAAGGCGATTACCAGGAAATTAATGACGGCGTTGATAAATAAACCATAATTGAGAGTCGCGGCTCCGGCTTCCTGGGCGGCCGCCAAGGTAGCATATGCTTCACCATCCAGGCTGACAAATAAGTTTGAGAAATCGATTCCCCCGGTAAAAAGGCCGAGAATTGGCGTAATGATGTCATTGACAAATGAGGTCACGATGGCCCCGAACGCCCCGCCAATAATGACAGCCACCGCCAAATCCATGACGTTTCCTTTTTGAATAAACTCGCGAAATTCTTGTAACATTTTCCACCTCTTTTATCTATCTTCTTAATTGGTTGTTGGTGTGTTGTTGATGCAGCTCGATCAGATTAAGTGCTGCTTTAATACTATTTGCGGCCAGTTTAGCAAAAGATTAATGAGCAATGAGTACGTAATTTTACGGATTTATTGAAATTAAGTAGGTCATTGTTCAAAAAATTTAAAACAAGATTTCGCGAATTTCACGAATTTTCCCATTTTAAAGAGATAATCCTTTACTCAAGTTGCGACCTTTTGACCTTGCTGCCACCTTTCTTGGCCGATGAATGAATCCATCGGCCATAGAGACCGAAACCGGATAGTTTTTAACGCGATTTATCGCGTTTCGGTTTTCATAGCGGCTATTCGGCTGCGGCAAAATGGCGTATCTAAAATAAGAAGTTAAGAATATTTTTGTAACAGTGTACTTAAGGTTCAGGTAAACCTAATTGAGGGAACGGGGATAGACGAGCAGCACGGCCGGTAAAGGGGTTAACGGCCGGACCCCGACAAATTGTGCCTCTGATTCCGCCTGCCAAATTAAACCGGTTGAACTCCCGCCGTCGAGATTGAGGGCCATTTGCAGGTCGAGGTCAGAATTTATCAGATAGCTGCTTAACGCGGTCAGCGTAAAAAAACCTTTACTGGTGGCCAACAATACAATTCGCCCTTGACCGTCCTGCCCGATAACGGAGCGTCGTGCGGTCTCCGCACCTGCGTTTTCGGCCGTCACGGCCTGCTGACCATCAACAATCAACATCGGAAAAGCCTGTATCGCTCCCGACAGAACCTCGGCCTCATCGTACGGCCGTTGAGCCAGGGAGCGCACGGTTGGGGTGCCATCCTGAATGGCCACCATGCCGGCAAAATCGCCATAACTCTGACCGAATATTTGCCCTTCAGAAATGATTAAACCGGTCGCTATCCATTCCGGGGTAAAAAAATTGGCGTTCATAATAACGGCCGCGCTGCTGGCCTGCTGCCAGGCGTTGATGGTTTGCGGTTCACCTGGTTGATAGCCAACTTCAAAGCGATAAAACGCCGGATCCAGGCGCAGGATATTAATCGTTTCGCGGGATTGAGTAAACCCATCTTCCAAAATCTCAATGGTGCGCTGCTCAAAACCGGGGGCGAGAAAAAGCCATCCTGAATCGGGTACCGGTTGACGGGTGATGGGTGACGGCGGGCGTGAGGTTGGGGAGGGTGTTTGAGAGAGGGGAACAATGGGCGGAGAGGTTGATTTGCAGCTGAGAATCATCAGCAAAAATACGGCACTTATCCAGCGGATGCTCCTAAGATTTGGGTTATGAAAAAAATGATTAATCAACGGTGGTCGGATCCAGCTCGTCTGCCAGGGTTAAGCGGGTGCGATGGATGCGTACGTCAAGAGGGTCAAGATCCAGGGCCTTGAGCACTTCGTCCGGCCGGCCGGTAGCCGACGGCTCCAGGGCCAGATGCATCGTAATCAGAGGTTGACCAGATTCAAGCAGGGTGACTTGCAGATGGTAAATCAGCGGCCGTAAATCATACCGTTTGACCCTTTTTTTTGTTTTTCGCTCGCGCATGAGTGACGGCGCGTCGAGCATAGCGGCCGCGCGCTGGGCTAGAGTCTCAGCGTCGATCGTTTCCAAAACGGTGGCTTCATAAACGGCGGAGCGCGTCAACGTTTGGAGGGCATCTCCCCTCAAGGGCACCTCTCTAACATCGGTCACTTCGATGCCGGGCGCCATGCGTGACATCATTTGTTGATGGGCTGCGGCCGGTTCAAGTATCTCGGTTAACCACAAATCAACCAGTTCGCAATCGCTGGTTGTCCCCAGTGACGTGGCCGTTGCAAACTGCATTTTGGGACGGCGATTAAATCCCTGAGAATACGCCATGGGGATTTTGGCGCGATTAAGCGCTCGCTCCCACGTTCGAGCCACATCGAGGTGGCTAATATAGCGGGTTGGGCCAAATTTGCGAAAGGTGACGCGCAGTCGCTGGACGTATGTTGCCTGCATAGAAGTCTTGAGTTAAAAGTTCTGAGTCTTAATGTAGAAAGTGAAAAGAAAGAACGGTGCCAACAGCCCTGTCCTGCGGACCTTTCAGCTTTTAACTTAACCGCTGATCGCTGAAAGGCGTGCAGCCCCGGGCCAAAAAGCTAAAAGGCCGGTACGGTCGTGCTAATTCGCTATTCTAACTTGTTTCCGTAATGAGATACAATTTTGCTCATGAAACATTTTCCTCTGTTTTTACTGCTGACCGGCTTACTCACGTTTGTGAGTGGATGCCTGGCTTCCCGGCAGCCGGAAGCGTTGATGGCGATCCCCACCACGTCTGCTGAAGCGGTTGTTGTTCCGGAAGGATTGGTTACAGAGTCACCACAAACTATCGAAATTACCCCCACACCTGAACCTCCCACTTCAGAACCACCCACCCCCATCGCCCAGGCCACCCGGCCGGTTTACGATGGCGTACCGACCCCAGATGCCCCCCACATTGGTGAGGAACAGCTGGCATTTGTCGATCATCTGGTCTTGTTTGGCGAGACGGTGGGCACCATCGCTGACCTGTACAGCACGACGATTGATACGCTGCTTGAGAACAACGGGATGAATGAAGACGACTTCCTCCAGGCGGGGCAAACGCTCCGGGTACCGATGGCGGCCGACGTGATCGGCACGACCTTTAAAATCATACCCGACAGCGAACTGGTTTATGGACCGGCCGCCTTGGGGTTTGATTCCCGTCAATTTCTGGAAACCTATTATCCCAATGCCGCACTCCGCCAATACATCGAAGAAGTTGAAGGGCGCGTTATCAGCGGACCGCAGATTGTCGACCTGGTGGCCATCCGTTACTCCGTTAACCCCCGCCTGCTGCTGGCTGCTCTGGAACATCGCAGCGGCTGGGTGACGCGGCCGGCTGCCAGCACCGCCGAACCGTACCCGATGGGATTTGTGCGCAGCGGGTATGAAGGATTGTTCCAGCAGCTCAACTGGGCCGCCAACCGGCTCAATGAAGGGTATTATGGCCGATCGGAAGGCGGTCGACACAGCTTCTCACTGCCAAATGGCACCCGCATCGCGTTCGCCCCAACCATCAATAATGGCACGGCCGGGGTACAAAATTGGCTGGCGTCCCACACCGCGGTGACCCTCGATGGCTGGCTTCAGGAAACCGGGGCTTCTGGCTTTCTGACCACGTATGAACGGCTGTTTGGCAATCCGTTTGGGTTTACCGTTGATAAAGAGATGCTTTTTCCGGATGACTTGGAGCAGCCGCCCATGCAGCTGCCGTGGGAAAAAGGAGTGCCCTGGTATTTAACCAGCGGCCCCCACGGGGGTTGGGCGACCGGATCAGCCTGGGCCTCACTTGACTTCGCCCCGGATAGAGATCAGCTGGGGTGCTATATCTCCGAAACATGGGTGACGGCCGCCGCTGATGGACAGATCGTCTTTAGCGATTTTGGGGGCATCATACTTGATTTGGATGGGGATGGTTTTGTCGGCACCGGCTGGAGCGTGGTTTACTGGCACGTTCACGAATTTGAACGAATCCCGGCCGGGGAATTTGTCGAGGCCGGGGACCGTCTGGGTCATGCTTCATGTGAAGGAGGGTTCTCCAACGGTACCCATTTGCACCTTGCCCGTCGCTACAACGGCCGGTGGGTGGCAGCTGATGGGCCGCTGCCGTTTAATTTGGACGGCTGGATTTCGCAGGGCACCGGCCGGGAGTATGACGGATTTTTGGTGCGTGGAGAAGAATCTGTGGAGGCGTGTGCCTGCGCTGAAGACGGGAACGAAATCGTGCGAGAATAACTTGTAGCTTGCTTAGGTAAGTTACAAAAAGTTTTCTGAATAAGGTGTCCGCAGATTACACAGATTACGCAGATTAGAAGAGAAAAATCAGAGTCAATCCGTGCCATCCGCGGCTGTTTTTTTAATAAAACTTATTGTGATCCACTTAAAATACGACGATCAAAAAGATGATGAAAATAAGCACGCTGGTGCCAAATTGCAAAACGGTGGCCAATCCCCAGCCGGCCATGCCGCCCACGAC
>JAAUYD010095531.1_pt1 | contig 19881 bp, 21 predicted proteins | sample 7278101 | NCBI WGS metagenome assembly JAAUYD01 (sample SAMN14350128, study PRJNA611818) | marine sediment metagenome | isolation source: surface marine sediment (0.6m) | place: French Polynesia: Moorea | collected 2018-08
ACATCCATCGGGTATCGGTCGAGAGTTAATGTATGTTACCCAATCAAGTTTTGGTAATCTAATTTGGTTATTAGTTATTACCTTTCCTTTGTTTAATTGTGGATATACAAAACTTCTCAACCTATATTTGTTTTTAAATCTAGGAAAACCAAATCCCCGCTTTTTCATATCTACAAAAGCGGTTTCTAGTTTTCTCAAGACCTGTTGTAAAACTTGCGATGGTGCAGATTTTAAAAAATCGTTGTTTTTCTTAGCAGTTACTAAGTTCTGCGCTTGATGATAGTAATTAGGGAATGGTGCAGAAGCAGATATTATATATTCACCAATCAATGAACAAGAATTAATGCTACAACTTCTAGAATTAAGATAGTCTTTTAACTCTCTCAAGTTATAATTCCACACCGAACGACATACATCTAAGGTATGTTCTATGTATTCTTTTTGTTCTGGTGTTGGAAGTAACTTGTACTCCCAGTTCATCACTATCATGGCGTTCAAAACATATCGACCTACAAGAATACTTTAAAAGTTAATTAGAGAAAAGTCAATTTTTTCTAATTATGTGTTTAAATTACAAGTATCAAATGGTTGAAAAAATTAAACTATGCCCGCAATTCATCCCGTCGCGAGACGCGAGGGTCTTCTTGCGGAAGAGAGATAATAATATTAGGCATTAGAGCAAAGATACTATTATCGAGGGATAATAAAGAAGTTAGCTTAGAACTGCATCTAATCTGCTAAAAGCGATCGCCTTGGACGACCCAAAAAGCGATCGCTTAAGATTTTAAGTTAATAGGCTTCAAGTCCTTGGTCTGAAGTAAAGCCTAGACTCTGGATTGCTTACAACTCTATCGATTGAATTGCAGTCGAGGAATGCCTCCTATCAGAGCCGATAAGGGGTGTTTTGGTATAAACCATCGACAAGGGTGTTCCGTCGCTTCTAGGGGCTTTTATCGAGGGGAAATGAGGTTAGCGCGAGTTGCCCTTGATCGAGGACAAAAAAACTAGGAACAACTGTATTAATCGACACAGTTGTCCTGAGCAAAAATACTGATTCCCCAATTTGATTGACTGTAAAAAAAAAAAAAACCTTTTTTTTCTATATCTCTATCAATCAGGGGACAATCCGTCTTTCGATTCGTATTCCCTTCTCTCGTCGCAATCGCTCAGATTAATGGTTTGCATTCTTTTTTCTCCAGGTCGTCTGATTAAAAGCTCTGTCCCTTTGTCCTCGACAACATAGACGTACCCTAGTTCTTTATGCCAGACCCCCATCAATTTCGCTTTTTCCGCCTTTTCTTCTTCTTCTTCTGATTCAGAGTCAACAAAAAAATTTGTAGTATCGCCATTGGTCGCAAAGTGGATCATTTCTTCACTGATCCACTTTTGCCCACTGAGTTTAACATTGCCATTGTTTGTTAAACTTTGTCCAACTGTCAAATCGCCTGTTGTACCTGCCATTGATGCTGATTCAGGCTCAAGTTTAACAACTTTATTTTTTTCTGGAGGATCGGGTAAAAGGTCGCAGAATTGCAACGTTTCTTTACAATTCTGCGACCTTTTTGGCGGTTCTGGAATTTTTTCTCTTTCTGTTAAACTTTGGGGTCTATCACAGTCCTGGTAAGCATTTTCAGAGTTAAACACGTCTTTAACATGTTTAACTTGTTTAACTTCTTTTATGTAATACGTTGTCGCACGTTGCCGACCTTCTCTAGTGACCAATTCCTCAGAAATCAATCGATTCAATATAGTATATATATTTTGTTTGGGAATGGCAGTCCAATCGTGTATCTGGTCTATTGTTCCCTGTTTGTGCTTGCTCAATTCATCAAAAACTAACTGCTTTTGAGAAACGTTTAATGGCGGTTGTTTATATTGCCCCGAAAGCTTCCAAGTCAGAGTCGTGGGGTCTAAAAAAACCTTTAAATCTTCAGGTTTAGTTCGCCCTGTTTCTACGGCTAACCGATAGCCTTGATTGAGAGGGGCTAGTACAAACATACCTCGGCAAGTTCCTCTTATCGCTCCGCTTCCTCGAACCGCGTCGAAAATTTCAGCGAAGTCAATATTTTTAGGGACATTTTTTTTTGTATGATGAACCACTAAAATACAAACGTTCTCTTTCTGTGCCAAGGTTTGTAAGGGGGCTAATACGTCCGTAATTTCTGAGCTATTTTCAATAGTGTTGTTCTTTTGAATCCGCGTAAGGGTGTCCATAATCACTAATGCGGGCTTCCGTTCCCTGATGTATTCAATTAGCTCTGGAAGGTCATCAAGGCTGAAATCGTCGTTAACTAATACATTGTCCATCTGTTCAAATTCCCACTGTTGTGCAATTAACCGTTGTTTCAGTTTGTCGTCGGGGTCTTCTTTGCAAACGTATAGAACCTCCCCTTGTTGGCATTGACGATCTAAAAACTTGCCCCCTGATGAGATCGCCTTTGCTAGTCCTAGGGCTAACAAGCTTTTTCCCGCTCTTGGGGGTGCAGCTAGGCAATAAAGCTCATTTGTGGTTAGCAGGTCAGGCACTAACCAATCGACATAATCAGGAGCTTCTCTGAAAATTTGAGATAGGGTTCTAGTCCTAGATAGAAAGCTGCTCTCTGTGGGCTTGTTGTATTCCTCAGCTTCCATTGCTGCTCTTTCAAAGCTTTCTAGCGTGTAGCCGTGGTTGATCGCGTCGCTTACATCCCAACCTTTAACAGTGCATTTCTCAGGCATGGGAACTTGAGCTATTTTTGCTCGACCTTTTAGGGCTTTGGCGACTTTTTTTGCTCCTTCCTCTCCTGCCCTTGTTCCGTCCTTTCGTAATTGATCGTTTCGGTCATAGAAAATCTTGATTTCCCCTGGAAGCTTGTTGAGCCAGTCTTGACAGGGAATGTTATTACATCCCCCCGTGAAGGCTGCTACTGCTACATTGCCTTGGTTCTGCTCCACCATCCAACCTAAAACTATTGCATCCCATTCGCCCTCACAAAGCCAGGTTTCTTGGGCATTTTCGGGTAGATGGGTGAAATATACGACAGGCGGTATCCCGTACTGACTCCAGGGTTTGTAATTGTCTAATTGAGTTATTTCTTTGTCCCAAGGAGCAATTCTTTTTTTGATATAATATTTGTCAGCAAAATAACTAGGAATCGGAATCGCTACTGCATAAGCCATCCTTTCTTGCTCTCCTTTGAGCTTGGCTCGATAAATTCCTAATTTATATCGCTTGATTAAATCTGTGGTAATACCCCTGTTCGCAAGCCATCGGATCGCTTTTAATGAGTGTTTGCCCAAGCCCATTAAATCGGAATAAAGTTTTATAACTTGCTTTTCATCAACCGTTACGTCTTTCTTGGGTTTGTCCTTTGCTAGAGCAGTGGGGACAACTTTGGTTTTTGGTTGTCCCAAAGCTTCTCTAATTTCTTCAGTGGTGCAGTCTCGGAAGCATTTGTAAGCCCCGTCTGTGTTTGGGACTAATGCTAGGGTTCTGTGCTTGTTAGAGTAATTAGGACTGCAAGCGGGGCATAAAGCGCGCCCATTTTGGTCGAATTCTACGTAATCGCGGATATCAAAGCGGTTGCCCTTTTCAGCACATTTGTTATAGTCTGTATTCATGGTGTTATAGTCTGTATTCATGGTCTATATACCAGGGGGGAAGTGGAAAAGTGGAATGTTCTCCTTTCCCCACCACACTACACGACGACTACCACCCTATCCTGTAAAGTTTTTTGTCAAATCCGTAGAAACACCGAAGACAATCTCAATTAGTTTCGTTAAGGGATTTCTGTGAGCTAAAGTTTTGTAACTTCCCTGCAAGTAATTTGTCTCGTTTCGGAGTCAGTAAGACAAGCGTTCTAGGGTAAGTTTGTTCTAAGTATTATTTGAGGCTATGTGTTCTAAGTGTCCTGAGTGTGGAAAAGTCCGATACATATAAAGTACTCCTGTATTGGCTTTTAATAATTAGTTTATAAGTACTGTATGTGTTATATGTGTCCTCAAGACAGTTGTTAAATACAGCACCACCAAGTCACAGGCAAAAAAAGCGCCGATCTTCCTTTTAAGATATTTTCGTTAACCCCTCTGGCGAACTGTCGCCGACACCCATTTGAATTAGATTTTAAGAAATTCTTGTCTGTAGTGTTTGTTGCTGAGTTCTCATGGGTCAGTTAGAGTTAGGGGAAGTTAATGTAAATTCTTAAATTTGTTTAAGTGCTTCTTGAATTAATTTGATTAGCTAATTGAAGGTGCTGATTTTTGTTTTCTAACCGAAAAGAAAAGGGTTGTCTCTGGCTGATTCTCCGAGGGCAACCCATTTTTTTTAGGCTGTATAATTGAGGCTAGTTAAGATTGTTTTTCCTTGGGGGCTATCCCAAGTTTTTTTCTTGATCGAATTGTAGAACCCTGTCTACTTCCCGCAAAAATTGTTTTCCTGAACTTCCCCCTTTTTCGCTTGGGGGAATTCTCCGCCACTGGTTTCCTTGGGGAATATAATTTTCCCTAATTTTTTTGGGAACGCGAGAGTTTTTCCCAAGCCTCCAATTCTCAATAGTGCTGATATCGTTTTTTAATCTCTCTTGTTTCTTAAGCTGGCGATCGCTGAAGAACGCTGCATCGGCGGACGGGGCAATCTGGCTTTCAGGGCAAGGGTAATCTGTGTTATCAGTGTCGCTCCTATTCTCAATAAGCATAGTATCAGTGCCGTCAGTGTCTTCAGTGTTTGTTACCTCTTGCTCGCTGGTTTCTTCCTCGACTTGGGGGACAGTTTCGCCGACCAACTCCTCTGTGATATCAGGCTCGATAATATAGTTATAGTCGTCAAGCGATCCGCGCTCCTCTCCAGAGAACGAAGAATTTATAGTTTTGGAATCAGTGTCCTCTGTGGTGTCAGTGTGATTCTTAGGGTTAGGGTTGAGAACTTCGATATCTGGCAGGTAGGATAAATCTTTATTTCTTATCTCTGCGTCTAGCTTGGCTGTTCGATAAAGATAGTGATTGTCAAAGTATTCGCTAAATTTTTCCTCAAGGAATTTATGAACCTGTTCCTCAATAATCGAATCGATATAGGTTCGACTTTCTCTTGGGACATCTTCTACTAAAGCGGATCTCATGAACTTTGATATCTGCTCGGAAGCGCTAGAGTCAATGGAATGCGCCCAAGTCTTAAACTCGAACCAGAGAGCGCGGTCGCAGGTGAACGTTGCTGTGTATTTTTTCAAAATAATATGTGTCCTATGTGTTCTTTTTCAGGGTAACACATAGGACACATATACACATATTCGGTAGTCAGGTTTTATTGATCGGAATATACTAGTTCAAGATTACTGGGAATCGTGGGGTTAAGCCTTGGGCTTGTCCGCTTTGGTTTTTGAGTCCGTTTTAAGAGAATCATAATAGCCCTTTTGAGCCAAAGGATCGTATTCAATCCCTAGCTTCTGTTCGATGGCACGCAGTCTAAATTCGTACATATGATGCAATTCTGTATAGTGGTTTGAGACTTCATGCTTGATAATTTTCTCGTAATCTTTGATAGCTTCCTGGAATTTAAAATCTAGGTTTAAATCAATTGAGTCTTGAACTTCCCGTGAAATATATAAATCAGGGTAAGCGTCTAAGGATTTCTCGTCATCTTGTACGTAAGCTTCGATAAATTTAATTATCTCTGCCGTGGCGCTGCTTTCCTGTCTTTTAGCTTTGGATTTAAACTGCGTCCATAAATCCTTATCTATTCTGATGTTTGCTTGGTGTTCCCGCATTTTTGCTATACAGTCTATACGATACAGTCTATACGTTATATCTCTACAGAATAGCATAGACCGTATAGTCAGTCTAGACGTAATTAGACAGGTTTATATACAGTCTAGACAGCATATACAAGACGTGTTAACTTAGATAGTATAGACAGTAAAGACTGTCTATATAGAACATACAAAGGATAAAAACAAATGGATCAAGACATTAACAAGGTTCTTTCTAGCATTAATTCCAATTTGGATTCTATTGCTTATGTAGTGACTGCAAAGTACTCAAAACCTGAATTTTCTAGCCGAATAGGCAAAGAATTTCCTTTTAAGCTAGTAATTGAATATGACGAGTATTTAAGCTCGGATTTTATTCACGAAGCTTTCGCTAAAACTATTGTGCTTGAAGTTCCAAAAAGCTTGAGAAGTATTTTTAGCGAGTATTTAATCGTTTCTAAATACTTTTTTGATGCGGAATTCAGAACTGATGGGAATATCATTCTTTCGTATTTTACGTTATATGTAGAGGACGAGCTAAAACAGCTTTACGATAATGCTTCTATTCAGCACAAGGAAGTTATTAAAACTTTGACAAGAATAAGGGCTGATTATTTGCAAGAATATCCCGAAGCTATGACAGCCTCTTAGGGTAGATAGTCTAGGGAGTACAAGCAATCCCTAGACTACCTGTAATTGCAAAAGCACACTTAAGCACATATATCAGTGTGTCATGTAAGCAACTGGCACACTGGTCTTAAATATTTTAGATCTAAAACAAAAAATGAACACGTTACAAGTTACCTATATCGTCTATCCGCCTAATCTTCAAGATAATCCTCATAATCAAAGTTTTGAAAATAAATTGGCAGAAAAAATCTATCTTTTTTTGACCACTGGAAAACCAGATTTTTCTAAAGCTTTTGAGAACAAATACCTTCTCAGGCAACTTAAAAACACCGAAATAGAATCGAGGGAATACGAAGATTTAATATTCCATCACATGACGATTACTGAAGATACTTACCAAATAATTGCGTCTGCTATGGATGACCTGGATAAAATTAAAACTGATACAGATACTTCTTTAAATGGTATCATAAGAAGGCTTTTGGAAGATGCAGATTTTAGAGTCCTTGTACAAAATATCGACAACTTTCTTGATATTGAACTAGCCAATAGAATCATAGAGGAAGCTAATGTTAGAGGAATTTCCCCTAAAGAAGTTTTAAAACAAGATTACATCTTAAAAGTTGAAAATATGTCGTCTGTCGAGCTAGAAACAAATGACGAAATCGCACAAATTTAACTTCGTGATTAGGAGGATCTAATTTGGCGTTTGATCCAGCAATAAAAATTAGCACGTCTCCTGATTTGCCCGAATGGGTGGGTCAGGAGAATATTAGTTTTTGTCTTTCTACCTACCAAGCGGGCAAGCTGGTTTTTATAGGAACATCCTTTACTCATTCCCTGTTTATCTCTTCAATTTCCATCCCTCGCTGCATGGGGATGCATCTAACCCCTTACAGTCTTTATGTGTCCTCTCAGAATCAAATTTTGGGCTTTTATTCGGTTAGTTCCTCTAGTTGCAATGAGATTACCTCAGATTGCCTCTATGTCCCACAGATAGCCTATTTTACAGGGGCTTTGGATGTTCACGATTTGGTTGTTGATCGCGATGGCTATGTGGTGTTTGCCAATACCATGTTTAGCTGTCTGGCGACTAATGCCCAAGATGCCAGTTTTATCCCGATCTGGAAGCCCTGGTTTATCTCCGACCTTGTTCCCGAAGATCGCTGTCATCTCAATGGCATTGCCAAGCGGGACGACACCCCGAAGTATGTAACCATGTGTGGCACACAGAACACTGAGTCTGCATGGCGCAATAATCGGTTATCTGGCGGAATTGTCATGGACGTTCAGACTAACGAAGTGTTGTGTCAGGGGTTATCGATGCCCCATTCTCCCAGATGGCATCAAAACAAGCTGTGGTTGCTCAATTCAGGTCAGGGTGAGTTTGGCTATGTTGACCTAAATCGGGGGGTATTTGTCCCCGTCGCTTTTTGCCCTGGGTATCTGCGAGGACTGACCTTCTATGAAAAATTTGCACTTGTAGGGATTTCAAAATTTAAGGAAGATAAAGCCCTATCCCCCTTGCCCTTTAAAGACAAATTAGCAAAACACAAAGCTAAATCCCATTGCGGGATATTGTTCATCGATTACCAAACAGGGAAGATCGAGAAATGTTTGGTTTTTGAAGCGGGCATCTCTGAGATTTACGATTTAGCGGTTTTGCCTGGAGTGGCACGCCCTGGGGCAATCGACCCCAACTCAGAAGCAGCGCAAACCACAATCAAGATAAAACAGATGATGCCAGAGGAATTTTGTTGAGAGATTTGGGAATACTACAATTAGACTATTGAACCGTTAATCGATAATCTCAACTTATTAATTGTCCCCCTTGGCAACGAGAGATTAAAGGACGTGGCGGATCTAAAAAACCAAGGCTAAGATAAGCGAGATTTATCAAAGGGAATAAGCTACCGTATTGAGACGATGATTCGGGAATGAAGTGTTTAAAGATAACATAGATTACTATGTTATCTTTATTCTTTTTGTTCGGAAAATTCCCCTATGAAACTAGATAGACATGGACAGGGCAAGGTGTTGTCAGCAACCGAATTAAGACAGTTATTTTCTGTTGGTTTTGACCTTCCCAGAGACAAGGCTTTATTTGCAATTTGCCTCTTTACAGCTTGCCGAATTTCTGAAGCCTTACAGCTTGAGAAAACGTCCATAATGGAAACTACGATCATCTTAAAAAAGAATACCACAAAAGGCAAAATAGCAACTAGGGAAATAGCTATCTCTCTGGAGTTGCGCCGTTTTTTGGAAGCTTATAAATCTCCTAAACCGCTTAACCCTTATTATTTCCCTGGATATAAAACCCATTTAAAAAAACAACAAGCGCACAAAATATTAATTAAAGCTTGTAGAAAATGCAATATTGTCGGGGCAAGCACCCATAGTTTTAGACGTACTGCTCTAACAAAAATGCACAGTGAAGGTGTTCCCTTGGGGGTTATTCAGTCTATCTCTGGGCATCGTTCCCTATCAGCTTTGCAAAGCTATCTTGAAGTTTCAGACGAAGAAAAAATTAAAGCTATTTCTTTATTAGGATTTGACGAGATTTAATTTTACATATTATTTGGCTTGTTTGTAACAATTTTCGCTTTGGTAGATTAGTTTTACTACTATAAAATTGTTTATTTGTTTGTTTATTTCTATTCAAATTTTAGATAATAATTGTAATCTAGCTTATAATTCTTCAATCCCAGGTGGGGACATTTCTGGAATTTTTATTTATACAACTCCTGTAGAATCGCCAGGACTCTTTGATATCAACTAAAATTTGTTTCTTAAGCAATAATCAGGCTTAATCTTTGTTCTTTTTTCTTGATGTTTAGCTTGTATTAGAAATATTTAGAGGTCAATAAAAATAGAATAAGAAGGCTGTTCCTTTTGTTTTAAACCTTCCTATTCTATTTAGATTTAATCAGTATTTCTTGGCTAAAATAATAATAACTACAATGTTTTTTTCTTGATATTTGTCTGATGACAGAAGAACTCGAATGCACTGGCGCGCCTGAAGTAATAGTTGATTACGAATTTGTTAGCTATTCAACGATAAAATTCACTTACTTTTCAGGAAAATACGATAGCCCTTCTCAGAGAATAAGCCGTACAGTATACGATTTCACAGAAGGAGGAATATCCCATACTATTTCTGGAACACTTATTGCTATTACTAATCCCAATTCTCGTTTATATCCCAATACTTATGCCAATCTTGTAGCTTTTTCGGGGGAAGTTAAAGTTATCGACTTACTAGAAGAAATAGCGATTCTTTCGCAATCTGACCCACAAGAACTTATCGACGGGGGAATTTATGAAAATTTGATAACAACAAATTTTGATATAGAAATAGACGATACTCCTTCCTCTACAGAAAACAGAACATATACTTATATTAAGAATAATAGAAATAATGGTATCCGTCTAACAATAAATAGCCTTGATAGTAACGGACGAAGAAAAGATTTTAAGATTGAAGAGGTTAACCCCACAAATAATCAGGTAGTTAGATGGCGGAGAATCGAAGATAGTTCTATTGGGATTGTTAGGAATTATTCTTTAACTTGTGAAAATAGATGTCCTCCCAATACTTGTGAGGTTGATTGTGGTAATTATATTTGTTGTTACGGGAGCGATGGCATAGCTGTAATTAGTTATTTAAAATAAGGAGAAATAAAATGAGCATAGTTTGCGAAGCCTTGGCAACGAAAGCAGAATTAGCTTCAATTTCTGAAGATTTTGCAACCAAAGCTGAATTACAGGAATTAAAAAATCAAATAAATCAATTGTTAGGTCAAACCGACAACGGAGGCTTACCAATTGACGTTTTAGCCCTTGGGGCTTTTGCAGGAACAGCAATCGGAAACAATTTTACATTGGTTAAAGAATCAGTTCAAACAATTGAATTAGCAGGGACGGTAGCTGATGATATTGGGCGAGCTTTAGCCGATGGTACAGCACAATGGGTATCGGTAAAAGGTAGTGGAGCAAGAACCCCTTTACCTGACCTAACTTCCGTCTCTAAAAATACAGCAGCCAAAGCAAGTGTAGGAATAAAAGGGGCAAAAGTAGCCGCATCTACCGCCGCCTTAGTCTCGACTGTAGCAACGATGGTCGCTTCAGTTGGGCTAACAATTGCTACCGTGGAAATTTTAGGAAGTAGAATTGATTTGGCTGAAAAAGACCAATTACAAAGAGATAAAGATTACACCAATTTAATTAATATTTTAAGTCGCAATAATCAAGATATTGATGAGGCTAATTCGGAGATAGAAAGCCTTCAAGAAGCTTTATCAGAGCAAAGCAATTTAAACAGCGAAATATTAGATGATATTGAGTCGGCGCAACTCAATATTGAGGAGCTAGAAGCCAACGCCGAAAAACAACAAAAAGAATATACAAAATTAGAAGAAACTTTCCTAGAATTCAAGGAAGAAGTTGAACGATATGAAGCCGAAGCGATTCAATCAATTGACGATTTAAAAGCCACTGTAACCGTTTTAGAAACAGACTTAGCGACTGCAAAAGGCAACATCGATAATTTATTTGAGGTTGTCGAAAAATTAAGCACTGATTTGGCAGACAAAGAGGCAAGATTAACAGAACAAGGGGTTAAAATAGAAGCCTTAGAGGTTGTAACCAGCGTACAGATAGCAGAGTTAACAAACTTAAAATCAGCCATAGAAAATAACGAAACTTTAACTGATGCTAGATTAGACAATTTAGAGGCTCAAATTGTATTAGGAAAAAATCAAGTTTCTACAGGTGGCGGGACATCTAGCGCCGTTAGAGAAGCTGTTTCTAATCAACAGAATAAAACCTTGGAATTAATGAACAATTTAGCCGATCCACCCCTTGAAAGTTTGCCTGATATTCAACCTTATGAATATGACAATCCCGATAATCCCTTCAATGATGTTTTTAACCAATTACTACCAAGAATTATTCCACAAACTACAGGAGATGGAGACGTGGACATTGATGCCTTATCAAATAGATTAAATGATGATTTTACTCAAACGCTTACCGAATTAGGAATTGTAGGTCTAACTGATACTGTCAATCAAGTTCGGAATCAAACAACAACTGAAGCCATAAAAAGCGCAACAGAAGAGGCAATTTGCGACAGCACCAAGCCTAACGGATGTATAGCTAAAGACATAAAAGACCCCTTAACTAATGGGCAAAACAGCTTAAGCAATAATGTTAATAATATTCTTCAAGGCTTGGATTTAGCTCAAGGGCAAAATATTTTAAATATTGTCCAAGATACTAATAATTTTATGAAAAAAGCCTGGTCAACTACCAGAATGGATAAGGTCTTAAACGTCCTTAACACCGTTTTAGCCTTCCACAATGCCTTGATGTTATCGCGGAATTTAGGGCAGACTTTAGGAGATGTAGCAAGCCAAGCTTTACAGTTTTTAGGAATTAGAGACGCAGAAGATAATCCCATTGATATTAATTCCGTAATTGGGAGTACTGTAAACAGTTGGATAACAAATATTGTCGGCGCGGAAACCTACGCTAATATACAGCAAAGTTGGACTAATTTAAATCGAATTATGGTGGCAGGGCAAGGCATCTTATATTCAGTTCAGGGAATCAAGAACGCCGTTTTAGAAGCTCAAGAGATTGTCGGAAATTGGACAGCTAAAATAGGGAATAACCTGCAAGTTCAGGGAATATTTGAAGATGACAGCTATCCTTGGATGAACGAGAATATCAACTTTAGAAATCCGTTTAATAAGTTTATTCAGAAAATAGATTTAGCGGAGGAAGTAGTGAGCCAGGGCAGCAGCTTAGTTTCTTCAGGCGTTGAAGCTCAAGAAAACTTTAATGAATTGTTCAATCAAAATTCGGAACTAAAAACAGCTTCGGAAGAATTACAGGAAACCTTGAGTAACTTTAGCGAAACAAAAGAAACAGAGGTAGCCGAACAAACTCTTGAGAGCGCCTCACCAGAGATAGAAAATGTAGATGTAGTAAAGGCTGAAGCTTGATTAATAATTAGGAGGATTTAAAGAATTATGGCTGTCTCACAGAACTGGCGGAATTTAAGAGACTTCCTCAGAAGATATTACAACAAAGAAGTAAATGAATGGTTCAGAGATGAACCTGACCCAGTACCCGATAATTCAACTAGTAGGAAACAAGCGAAGCGGGCGTGTTTAATCATGCCCAAGGATTCACAAAATATTGCTTTGTTGAAAACCCTTAATTTTCGCTATGTCGTGCAAAGAGTACATTTAGTCCCTGATGTTTTTGGTGTTCCTGTCGGGAAATTAGATTCTCAAAGGAAATATAGACCTCAAATATGGTTAGAATTTCTAGAAGATGAGCTTGACATAGAAGGCGGGTACGCAAGAGTTGAGGGAAGAATTTCTTATAGATTAATGAATGAAGATTCAGAAAGCATTACTCGTACTGAATTAACAACAATTGCCAATAGAATCAAAAGTCAATTTGGATTAAACAATGGATATATCTGGAAAAAGGGAAAAGACTATGCTTCTTATACTAACAAAGAAAAAGGTTATCAATTTCAACTTTTAGTAAGAAATAAAACTGATGCCAAAGAATTAATTACAAAACTTTTAGCCACTAATAACGATTCCCCAAACTGGAAATATTTATCATATAAAGAGGCGGATAACCCTAATGAAGCTTATCCAACAATACCACCTAATCAAATTATCTTAGGAAAACCAATGCGCGAACCTAGAAGACGACCAATTGCTGATGTTAGATTTCAATATGCTTATTGTAGTATTTGGGGAAATCCTAATCCCTTAATTCTATATGATCGTTCTTTTCGCTATAACAATACATTGGTGTCTTAACTCTTACTATAATTCTTTATAATCAGAAGGTTTATAAGCCTTCCGGAACTCTTTAAAGCCTCTGAATAATGTTAAAACTGTGGCATGATGCCCATAGTGTAAGGAAATAAGAGTTATGGCTAGACGATTTAAAAACTACAAATTCGCTTTAGAAACATTAAGAAATCCCGATACAAATGTTGCTTCACCACCACCGACGGGGACAGCTTTAGATAATTATAAAAAGTATCGTGGAGGAGAAATAACGCTTGATTATACTAGAGAGAATACTAGTAAACCTCAAGAATTATTAGTAGTTGCTATAAACCCCTTTGGTTTAACCTTAGCTACTACAAGTTTAGTCCGAGTAAAATTCTCTAAAAGAGTAGATGACAATACAACTTTAAATAGTATAAAAACAGTTTGTAATCAACAATCAGCCGACACAGTTTTAACTGACCTTAGCGGATTTATCCCCGCAAAAGCTGTAGTATTTGTTGAGGGTGGAACGCCTCCAACAACTCCGCCTAAAAGTCAAATTACAGGAGTTTCTTATAATCCCGTTCCTGGGAATTCTTATACCTTCCCTTATGGGCAAGATACAGGAAAAACTGTTGAGTCTCAAGTCAGGGCAGACATCCTAACCGCAGTTGATGGATTAACAGCCCAATCAACAGTTAGCTTTAGTTCTGAAAAACTATAATGAGCCTAGCTGGAAAAGCTCTTGATTTGGTGATTCCTGCTAGGGCAAGTCGCGAACTTAGCCAGTCAGAAATGGATAAGTTATTAACTTCTTATCAGTTGGCTAAACAGGCTTTAAACGACTTTTTAAAGGCTAAATTGACTTGGGAAGAATATTTAGAAATACTGGAAATGCATCAAATCAATATAGATTCCTACCTCAATACTATTGACTACAACCTAACTAAAATAGGGGTTATTTGATGAGCGCGTGTGATGATTTTATATTTTTCGACCTTCCCGAAGATTGGGAACGGATCGTTAATCAAACACGAACTGCGACAATCATCACAGAAACAACCCACACCCCTATCTTGCCTTTTGACCTGGGAGTCAATCTAGCTGAAACCTATCTAGCAATTTTTGCTCAAACCACCCAGGGGCGACCTACTTGGCGGTTCGCGGGGGAACTTAGGCAAGTATGGGAATTTCCCAAGGGCGGGCAGACATCCCAAACCCTGAGCAAAATTCAATCAGACCCAATTCCCGTGTTTCTTGACAAGCTGCAAATAGTTGAGCTTGTCACGCTGACCACAGGAAATTTTGAACTTAGATTTCAACCGCCCCCTTGGTTCAAAGATATTCTCGTTTCAGTCTGGAAGTATAACGGCGAGGTTGATAATTTTGTCAAGGATACCTTGTTCGATATTGGGAATCAATTGGGGATAGGAACGGGGGGAGAGCCTAGCAGCATTTCAGCGTTGTTAGAAACTCAAACTGAATTAATCTCTAATTCAACTGAGACAATCAACACGCTAATTTCGGATTTACAAGCTTCCCAAGAAACCAACTATTTAGACTTAATTGAAGCCATAGACAGCCTAGAAACAGATAGCAATCTTCTGACTCAATTAAACCAATTAGATGCAAGGATATTCACCTTATTTGAGGCTATTAGAAATCTGATTCCCCCATCAGAAGCAAATCAATTAGAGACAACCTTAAGACTCAGGTTAGACCTGAATGAAGAATTCTTATGAGTGGCGAACCTTTAAACTTAAAACCCTTTCAGAGCGGGCAATACACCTTTGCGGGCATTGAGCAAGCAGGGTTAGTATATCGCTTTGCCCCTATTGAACGTCGGGATACAATTACTATTGCTGGATTAACTAAAAATGACCCCAAAGAAATAGATTTATCGACTCAATTACAACATGAAATACTAGTTACTGGGATTTCGGCTGATATTGTTGGGGATGATAGCCATGAGATACAGGAAGGAAGAACTAAAGATTATAATTTTTATTATGTTCAAACAATTCTACAGTTGCTAGATAGAAACAATAGAAATGTTCTTAGAACTTTAACTTTATTTCTGTCGGGCTATAGTCCTTATATTGGAGAATTAATCCTATCTCCCAAGCCCATTTATAAAGTCAAGACTAATTTAGATGTGCGGTCAATATCTATTACAGGCAAGCCAGTTTATATCAATACCTCTTTAGTCTATCTATAAAAGTCATGGTCGCATTAATTCCAAAAGCTAAAATAGAGGCTTTAAATATAGATACGGTAGAGCGGGCAATTGTCTTTGCTGGCTTGGCTTTAAGGGCTGCCATTGTCGGCGCAGACAACAGCAACAACCAGAGCAGAGAAATAACTTTAAACACAAGGGTATCCCGTGACAATACAGTGACACTTACTATCAGTGCGACACTGAGCTTTGATTCCTATAATTTCCATACTTTGGGAGGCGATCTACTAGGAAACTTGGGAGAAGTCGAGGCAACAACTGAGGATTTGTCAAGGGCATTTAATTTTGAGGTTAAACCAAGCATTCCCAACACCCCTTCTATTCCTGATTATCCTGAAGAAGAGATAACAACTTTCGAGAAATATTTGCTTTTTTACTCTTTAATTTTGTTTGCCTCTGTAGATGAATTTCGGAACGATTATGTTAAATTATCCTTTCTTTCAGGGACAAAAGGAGACGCACAATTAAAGTTAAATTTAGCAATTCCAATACAATTAAGTAGCTGGCTTTTAGGAGACAATTACATCAACTCAACATTAAGAATAGTTGAGGCTTATAACGCTCCTACCCTGGGCAAAGTTAAAAGCATTTTAACTAATGCGGAAATACTGACGAATGAAATTCTTTTAATTAATTAATTATGGTTGATTATCAAGCTAAAAAAATTCCAATCTTCCCAAATATAAATGATATCCCGAAAGCTCCAGATAGCTTAGAAGGGGGAAATATCAGCCATTTTTATGACATATACAATCAATTAATTGACGATTTAGAAGAAGATATCGGACTTGCAGAAGACCAGGCTTTAAGCGCAAGTGAGGCGGCAAACAGACTAGACGCAAACCTCTACAATTATTATTATTATTATATCCTTCCTAACCGAAGCTATATACTTTTTCAGAATCATACTGTTTCCTTTGATTTAGGCAATCATACCTTGTCAGCAGGAGAAACGGTCATAGGAACGATTCCAGCCCAAGGGGAAATCTTTAGGATTCAAGCAAAAGGACTACTTTCAAACCCTGCTAATTTATCCTTCCAAGTGGGAGTAGTTAACATTGCTATCCCGAAAGTTGTTTTTTATAACAATGGGGCAATTTGGTGGGTTTACGATGTTTCTCAATTATATGCTAACCCCTTTAGTTCTCCTGGAACTATTGTTACAGAAGGGGAAGAAATAAAAGTTATTTCGACCACAGAAGAAACGGATATAAATTTTCTTTTAGAAATGGCGGTTTATGCATTTCCACCGCCACCGTCACAACAACAAAGCCTAGAAGAATATGTCTTTTCTGGATTGAATACAATTGACAATCAAGGAACTTTTGAAGCGACTATCGGGACAATCCCAAAAACAGGCAAATTACAAAAAATAGAAATCAGCGATATTTTTGACGGCTATGGGACTTTCTTTAGTGTAAATGGGGGGAATACTGTTTTAACAATTGACCGTTTTGAAACTAGCCCAAATGGTTATCAGTGGACAATTGTTGATGATGATTCACAAGACGTTACCCAAGGACAGACATTAACAATGCAGACCAATGCCGAAACCTTAAATTTTACGATTTATTTACATATTTTTGGTTGATTCGCTTTTCTCTCTTCCTAACGGTTTAGCTATAAACAGAGAGTCTCAATAAGCTTTGACTGGTTCAACAATTAAGGCGAAAGATTGGATACATTTAAACAAAGATAAAAGAAATAAATTAAACTCGACATATTAAAAACAGCAAACTAAGATGGATGTATTGTTACAAATAGTTCCCCTTTTAGGGGGGACAATATCAGTAGTTAATGTCTTTTTCTTTATGTATCTTCGCAATCTTGAGAAAGACTTAGAAAGAGAGAGAAACGAATATAAAGAATTCAGAAAAGAAACAGAGAAAAGATTGAGGCGGATGGAGTTTTTCTTAGATAAACGGTTTAGTTTCAGTTCTTTACCAGAGGGCTATAAATGAGTTATTTCCTAATATTTAATTCCCACTTTGACCGCGACAAAGGATGCGACCAAGGGCGGTTATCAATTTGTTCTTTGAAGAAAGGAACGCTTGATATTTGGTTTGCTTGTAGCAGCCATTCAACAAAACAATATGCCGAGAGTTTTCACGAAAGGGGGGGCTATATTCCCCCTGAATATCGCGTCCCAGGTATTGATAACTGGTTTGTTGAAACCAATCCCATTGATTTAAGAAAACATAAAGGGGTACAGGGCAATTTTTATAAAATTCTTCCTTTTGAAATCACGACAGATAAGGGCGGAAAGCGAGGAGACTTTGGAATACATTTAGATGCTAATTTACCTGGTAGTTTGGGCTGTATTGTCATGAATAAGAAACGATTTGCCGAGTTTGAATCATGGATGAAAATAGTGAGCAAGGACAAGATAAAAACAATTCCTCTGTTCATAAGGTATTCTTAACGCAAAAATCTTGGTCTTGTCGCCAGTTTGTAGTTTTGCTATTTTCGCTTGGGGCTTGCACTCTAGCTTATCTTGACCCCGAATTTCGTCCCACCTTTGGCAACTTAGTTAACCTTTCAGTAGGGGGATATCTAGGGCAGTTAATTCCGAGAGAAAAGCAATAAATTAATCTGGCAAAGTATCATAATCAAGGTAAGAATGACGCTTTGCAAAAGCCCAATTATTCTCTTGATATGCGTCGATATAAGAAGTCCAAATGGGCGAACGGACGCGGACATTTAAACTGTGCGTAGAAAAAGAATTAACAGCGAATACCGTATCGTTTAAAACTAGATGGATTTCGACAGTCGGGAAGAAATTTATATATTGAATATCTCCACCATGTCTTGCTATCCAAAAAAATAATTTGATATGAATTATTATCTCTTTAATCCAATCTATTTTAGTTTGCCACTTAAGCCGCTCATAGCCAACCATTCTAATAACATAAAACCCGTGGGGAGTTTGCAAAACATCGCCCACACTTAAGCTTCTTTGATTAATAATCGCAGACGGACTATCAATATGTTGTAATTTTCTCCAGGCTTGTTGCAAAGATTCAGCCTCGATATTGCCCCCATAAACTAAGCTAGTTCGTTTAGGGATATAGTCTTTTTCATAGGACAAATAAGAAGAAGATTCAGGATTGAAAAAAACATTTATTTTCACAAGCTTTGCTCGTTAAGCGAGATTATTCAACCAATTAATCATCTTATGAGTTGCTTCTAAAGAGGCTTGAATTGTCTTAGGAAATTTAGCTAGTTGTTTCCCCTGCCAATCGCCATATTTCTTCGCCCATTCCAAATTATTCCAATCGTAAATTGTTGCGTTTTTAATCCAACTTGGGCGATCATCAGGATTCTGATTAACTACGTGTTTAGCTAGGTTGACCCTGCCAAGCAACAGCCGATCCGCGTCTAACAAAAACGCCCATTCTGTGTGGGCTTGGGGGCTATTCTGATAAAGGTCAAATCCTTGTTTAATCAAAGCTCTTAAGCGCAGAGCTACAAAAGGATGAGCCAAGTAAATAGACCAAGCGGGACAGGTTGAGACTTTCGTGTAAAACCCGTTAGAAATAGCTGTTTTCCCGTCCTCGCTCCAGATTGCCAAACGTTGATTTTTAGCTTGCGAGTGGGAAGCCCCGCACTCTATCGCTTGCGATGAGTGTCGGGATGTAAACGAGCGCGATAACTTATTGGACATAGTTTGGCAAATTTGAATTGAAATCTTTATATGGCAGGAAATTGAAGCGTTATATAATCAAGACAGAGCGTATGAATGGGATGCCAATATCCGAACATCGGTAGTAAAACAAAAACCTAAAATTGGCAGAACCTTGAAAATTGTATATAGGGAGTTGCAGCTAAGAAATAGTCTCGGTTGGAGACTCGGTAGCTGCGTAAAATATACACCGTAATAAGGATGTATTCTAAAAGCTGTACCCGTGGACTGCGGGGAACGGAAACCGCCTGGGCAATCAGAGCGTCGGGGGTATGTAAGAGCTTGCTGTTTCATATCTAGATGGTGGGTGCAAAACCTTGAAAAAGGAAATAACCAGGAAAACCTAACTGCGAGGTTAGGGAAGCCAGCAGCGTAATCTTTGATTCGCTGTCTGGAGATGTCACAAACAGGAAACCCAATCGCTTGAGGCAATTGGGGCGGAACAGGAAGATCGGTGATTAGAAATTTCTGTCCTAAATTGACATCCTCCCTTCGCGAGACGCGAGGGATTCCTAGCCTCACGACTTAGGCTTTCTGCTTCTACGGCTTTTAACTAGACTGCTGTTACCAGAAGCCCCCGTCAGATCGCCTACCACAGACATTTTCTCTAAAGACACGATCAGCCCGACCGCACCTAATCCTCGTTTTAGGATTACTTCGCTGGCTACTACATCACGATTATTGGTATATCCACAGTTATTACACTGATGAATACGTACATCAAGAGACTTTTTACCTGTATATGTATCGCATCTAGGACATATTTGTGAGGTGTAATCTTTATCTACTTTGGCAAAATAGGTATCA
>JAAUYD010010204.1_pt1 | contig 19877 bp, 20 predicted proteins | sample 7278101 | NCBI WGS metagenome assembly JAAUYD01 (sample SAMN14350128, study PRJNA611818) | marine sediment metagenome | isolation source: surface marine sediment (0.6m) | place: French Polynesia: Moorea | collected 2018-08
ACGGCGCAGCCGAGAAACGTCAGCACGCCGACCAGACTCAGCAGCTGCTGCAGCGCCGGGCGGCGGGTCGCCAGCGTGGTCAAGACCACGGTGGCCAAAGGCACCAGCACGGGTGTGGCGACGAGTGCGTTCATCGGCTATCCGGCGGCGGTGGCCAGCGCACATCGCAGTCGGGGTCGCCGGCCGGCGGCTTGACCGGGTCGTCGGGGACCGGCTCGGCATGGCGCAGCGCCAGCGCGTCGTCGGTGCGCGCGTCGTGCATCAGCCGCAACAGCAGCACCAGCGAATAGCAGACCAGCGCAAAGCCGATGACGATGGCCGTCAACACCAGCGCCTGCGGTAACGGATTGGCCGCGTCGGTGAGCACCTGTTCGCCGCTCGGTACGACGGCCGGGAGCGGCGAGTCGAGGCGGCCGGCCGCGAACAGCACCAGGTTGGCGGCGGCGCCGAGCAACGCGAGGCCGATCACGCAGCGGAACAGGTCGCGCGACAGCGCCAGGTACAGCCCCGCCGTCACGGTGCTGAAGACGGTGAACGCGAGCACGGCCGTCATCGCCCGGCCCCCGGACGCGGGCCGTCGTCATCGAGGCCCAGCAGCGCCAGCGCATAGCCTGCCAGCGCACCCCAGACACACAGGTAGACGCCGAGGTCGAACACCAGCACCGTCGAGACCTTCAGCTCGGTCACCAACAGCGGCAGCGTCGCCCACAGGTGCGTCAGGTAGGCGTCGCCGACCAGCAGACCGGGCAGCCCCGACAGCGCGGCGAGCAGGACACCGAAGGCGGCCAGCGTCAGCGGGTCGCGCAGTGGCAGCCGCCGCGCGGCGGCATCGCTGCCGTGCGCGATCGCCCACAGGATGCTCGCGCTGACCGCGATCAGGCCGCCGATGAAGCCGCCGCCCGGCTCGTTGTGGCCGCGCAGCAACACCCAGACGGACGCGGCGAGGATCAGCACGTACAGCGGCGACGCAGCGACCTCGAGGATGATGCTGCGCGATCTCATGCCGCGCCCCCCGCGCCGCCGGTACGTTTGCGCAGCGCCTGCACGACAGGCAGGGCCGCGAGCAGCGACAACAGCACGACCGTGATCTCGCCGAGCGTATCGAGCGCACGAAAGTCGACCAGGATCACGTTGACGACGTTGCGCCCGTAGGCCTCGGGCACGCTGCGCTCGGCGAAGAACCGGGTCAACGCGGCGTCGAACTCGCCGGCCGTGGCCACCAGCAGCAGCGCCGTGATCACGGCGCCGAAACCGGCCGCGATCGCGAACGCCCCCGGCCGCCACAGCGGCTCGGCGAGCCCCACCGCGCGGCCCTGCCGCTTCAGCGCCAGCAGCACCGACGCGACCACGATAACGAACACCGTCTCGACCGTGAACTGGGTGTAGGCGACGTCCGGCGCGCCGGTGAACAGGAACAGCAGGCCGCTGCCGTAACCGACCAGACCGGCCGCGAGCAGCAGCACCAGCCGATCGCGTTGCACGACGGCCGCGCCGGCGCCGAACACGATCAGCGCCGCGGCGCCGAGCACGCCGGCGCCGGGCCAGCCCGTCGCGGACGGCCAAGCCAGCTCTGTCCAGCCGACCGCGAACGCGCCGACCATCCCGACCACAACGGCCCCGGCGGCCAGCGCCATGTAGGCCGGCAGGCTGCCGGTCTGCAGCATGCGCGTCGACGCCGCGGCAGTGCGCGGTATCCAGTGCAGCAGGCGCTCGAACTGGGCCGCCATGCCGATCCGGCCGACGCGGCGCGCGGCGTTCTCGAAGCGCACATGCAGCGGATCCCACAGCACGTAGATCAGCGCGCCGATCGCCAGGGTCACCAACAGCGAAACCAGGGCCGGACCGAAGTCGAGCGCCAGACTGAACGCGACCGCGCTGGCGTCCGGCGTCATCGCGCCGGTCGCGCCGGCGATCAGGTCCTGCGCGAAGAACGGGAAGATGCCCAGCGTGATGCCGGTCACGGCCAGCGCCAACGGCGGTACGATCAGCGCCGCTCCGCCCTCGTGCGCGTCACAGCTCTCGTTGACACCCGGGTGCAGCCAGAACACGCGTACCGCCGCGACCCCGGCGACCGCCACGGCGACCGCGCCGAACACGGTGTTGGCGGCCTTGGCGAACGCGAACACGTCGCCGGCGCCCTTGGCCTCCATGATCACGTCCTTGACGATGTAGCCGAACGACAGCGGCATGCCTGCCATCGACGCGCCGGCCAGCAGCGCGGCGGCCGCGGTCCACGGCATCGCGTGTCGCAGGTTGCCGAGGCGGTCGATGACCCGTGTGCCGGTGCCGTGGTCGATGTTGCCAGCGACGAAGAACAGCGGCGCCTTGTACAGCGCGTGCGCCAGCAGCAGCGCGCCGACGGCGATCGTCGCGCCATCGCCGCGCAGCCCGACGAGGGTGACCAGCGTGCCGAGCGTTGCCACCGTCGACCACGCGAGGATGCGCTTGAGGTCGCGCTCGCGCAGTGCCAGCACCATGCCCCAGGCGGCCGTGATCGAGCCGGCGCCCTTGAGCAGCCATTCCCACAGCGGCCAGTCGCCGAAGCCGGGGTCGAGGCGCGCCAGCAGGTAGACGCCGAGCTTGACCATCGTCGCCGAGTGCAGGTACGCCGACACCGGCGTCGGCGCCGCCATCGCGTTGGGCAACCAGAAGTGGAACGGGAACTGGGCGCTCTTCGTGAACGCCCCGACCAGGATCAGCAGCAGTGCCGCGGTGAGCTCGGGCCCGCGCGCCAGGGTCGGCAGCACGTCGACGATCTCGCTGATGACGAAGGTGCCAGCCGCCTGGCCGAGGAGGATGAAACCGGCCAGCAGCGCGAGACCGCCGGTCCCGGTGACCATCAGTGCCTGCTGCGCCGACTTGCGGCTCTCGCTGCGTTCGTGGTCGAACCCGACCAGCAGGAACGACAGCACGCTGGTGGCCTCCCAGAACAGGAACAACACGATCAGGTTGTCGGCGGTAACGCTGCCGATCATCGCGACCATGAACAGTGTCAGCAGCACGTAGAGGCGACGCTGCCCCGGGTGCCCGGCCAGGTAGCCACCGGCATACACGAACACCGCCGTACCGACGCCGGTGATCATCAACAGCATCAGCGCCGACAGGCCGTCGATGCGGAACAGCAGATCGATACCCAGCGCTGGCACCCAGGACCAGGCGGCGACCAGCGGCAGTTCGAGCAGGGCCAGCTTCCACACCACCAGACCCAGCGCCAGTGCCGGCAGCGCGGTGTAGAGGGTGCGCTCGATCAGGCCCACGCGATTGGCATGCTTGTCGTTGGTCGCAGCCATCGTCCGGGACGTCAACACCCGGGCGGGCGGGCGGCGGGGCCCGCCGGGCCGCGGTACGACCGCAGGTGTGCCGCAATCGTGCGGTACGCGGGCACGCTCACGTCGGCCTCGTCGGTGATCGCGCCGACATCAACGCCACCCGGGCGCCGGCGGCGCTGCGCTGAGGCCACGCGGCCGAAACCGCGGTCGCACGCTCTGGATCTGCAAGTCTGCTCCTCCTGTTTCGCGAGGGGCCCACGATGGACTGATCGGCACCATCAGGAAAGTCGAAATATGGTCTTCGATACTTCGATATAATCGACAATTGAACGAACGACGAAGACGCGATCATGCCCTGACCGGCCGCTGGCATACAGTCAGTGCAAACGGGCATTTTCTGGGGTCATCGCCGATTCCGGAGCAACTCGACGCCGATCTCCCGGGGCACGCCGCCGCGTCGCGACGGTCCAGGGACGCTCGCCTGTCGGCCCCAAGCTGGGTTGCCGGCCGTTCCCGAATTCTGGTGAAACCGATGTGGGTACGGTTCGGGGACGTCGTTGCGGGCGGACCCGAAGCGCCCGGCGCAGCGGTCCACCGGGCCGCATCGGCGGGCCTCGGCGACGCGTGCTCGGCCGCGTCCGCCGCTCTGCCGTCGCGCACGCACCACGCGGATCGCGATCGGCGGCGGGCGCGACGACACCTCGGCAGCGCTGGCAGACGCCAGAAAACGCCGGTGACGGCCGGCGCGTCACCCCACCTGTCGCGTGCGTCGGCCGGGCGATTCGGCACAGCAGTTGGCGCTGCAGTGCACAATCGGCGACCATTAGGTCTCGGAGATCGCGCCGACACGGCCTCGCGCGGTCGCGAAGTTGCCGGTAACCGCCTGTCAAGAAAACGAAAGATGTCCGATCCCTCAGCGACAAGCAGCCGTTGGCCGAAGCGTTACAGCGTGTTGTTCACGCTGCTCGGCCTGCTCATCCTGGTCGAGGTCATGACGGTCTTCGCGGTATTGGCATCGCAGCGATTCGCGACCGAACGGGCGCTGCGCGAATACAGCCACGAACTGCTGAAAAACGTCGTCGACGAGACCCGCGAGAACGCCGTCGCCTACCTGCGCCAGGCACAGGACAGCGTGGCACTGGCCAGCCGGGTGTTCGAGGCCGATCTGCTCGACATCAGCGACCCGGGCCGGCTGGAACGCTTCTTTCTCGAGCAGCTGCGCGTGATCCCGCAGATCGACAGCCTGTACTACGGCGACCTGAGCGGCAACTTCGTGTTCAGCAAGCGCGACCCGGATGCCGCCGACGACGGCTTCCTGACCAAGATCATCCGCAACGACGCCAGCGCCGACGAACGCGTGACGCTGATCTACCGCGACCGGCACCTGACCGAGACCGCCCGGCGCCTGACCCCGGACGATCCGTTCGATCCCCGCGACCGGCCGTGGTACACGCGGGCACTGAACCGCCACGGCGAGGTCTGGACGCAGCCGTACATCTTCTACACGTCGCAGCGGCCGGGCCTGACGGTCGCGTCCGCGGTCTGGAAGCCGCGCGACTCGAACATCGGCGTCGTCGGCGCCGATATCGAACTGTCGGCGATCTCGGAGTTCCTGAAGACGCAGCGCATCGGCACGTCGGGCGCGGCGTTCATCGTCGACCGCAACGGCGACGTCCTCGCCCACCCGCTGGATGCGCGGTTGTCGGCGCAGGAAGGCGACGCGACGCTGCGGCTGAAGAAACTCAGCGAGCTCGACCCGATCACGACCCAGGCCGGTATCCATCTCGAACGCAACTTCCCCGACCTGCTGGCGCTGGACTACTCGCACTACGACAAGTTCGCGCTCGGCGAGAAATCCTACCTGAGCATGTTCGTACCGCTGCTCAAGCAGGACCAGAACCACTGGATCATGGGCGTCTACGCCCCCGAAGACGAACTGGCGCAGAAGATCCGCGAGGGCCAGCGCGAGAGCATCTTCCTCGGCGTCGCGATGAGCCTGCTGGTCGTCACGGCAGCCGTCCTCATCGGCCTGATCATGCTCAGACCGATCCACAACCTGCAGCGCCAGGCATCCGAGGACCCGCTCACCGGGTTGCTCAACCGGCGCAGCTTCGACGAGATCGCGGCCAAGCAGCTGATGTCAGCGGGGCGCCAACAACGCCCGCTCAGCGCGATCATGGTCGACATCGATCACTTCAAGGCGATCAACGATGCCCATGGTCACGGTGTCGGTGACGAGGTGCTGCAGGCCGTGGCGCGACGCATCCGCCGCGGCTTGTCGGCACAGGATGTCCTGTCGCGCTACGGCGGTGAGGAATTCGCCGTGTTGCTGCCGGACACGTCGCTGACCGCGGGCCAGCTGGTCGCCGAACGCCTGCGCCATGCGGTCGCCGAGTCACCGATCAAGACCTCGGCCGGCGAGATGAACGTGACGATCAGTCTTGGCGTCGCCGAACGCGACGGCTGGACCAACGGCGTGACCCACCTGCTCGAGCGCGCCGATCACGGCCTGCTGGCGGCGAAACGCGACGGCCGCAACCGCGTCGTCAGCGCGGTCGGCGCGGCCGCGTGACGGAGCGAGGCCGCGAGCCGGTCATGCGGCCGGCGCACAGCGGCCACCGCTGACGCCCAGGCCCTCGATAACCCGTGAGGTCGCGGCCGTCAGCGTCGTCAGATCGGCGTCACCGATGACCAACGGCGGCATCAGGTACACGAGCCGGCCGAACGGCCGCACCCAGACACCGTGTTCGACGAACAGCGGCTGCACCTGCGGCATGTCCACCGGGTGGGTCAGCTCGACGACGCCGATCGCGCCGAGCACGCGCACGTCGGCGACGTGCGCCAGCGCCGTGCAGCTCCCGAGGCCGTCGCGCAATCCGCGCTCGATGCGCGCGACCGTGCCGCGCCAGTCCGCCGACAACAGCAGCTCGACGCTCGCCAGCGACACCGCGCAGGCCAGCGGATTGGCCATGAACGTCGGGCCGTGCATGAACACGCCGGGATCGCCGCGCGCGATCGCCTCGCCGACATCACGCCGGGTCAGCGTCGCCGCCATCGTCATGTAGCCGCCGGTCAGCGCCTTGCCGACACACAGGATGTCCGGCGACACGCCGGCGTGATCGCAGGCGAACAGCGCGCCGCTGCGTCCGAAGCCGGTGGCGATCTCGTCGGCGATCAGCAGCACGTCGTGGCGGTCGCAGAGCGCGCGCGCCGCGCGCAGGTAGTCGGCCGCGTAGAAGCGCATACCGCCGGCGCCCTGCACGACCGGCTCGACAATCAGCGCGGCGATGCCGTCTGCATGCGCGTCCAGCAGGTCAGCAAGGGCCGTCACATCGCTGTCCAGCGCCACGCCGTCGACGGCGCCGCCCGGTGCCGGCAAGAACAGCTGTGCGGGCAACACACGGTCGAACAGCCTGTGCATACCGGTCACCGGGTCGCAGACCGACATCGCATGCAGGGTGTCGCCGTGGTAGCCGCTGCGCAGCGCGACGAAACGGGTCTTGGCGGCGCGCCCGCGGCTCGACCAGTACTGGATCGCCATCTTCATCGCGACCTCGACGGCCACCGATCCCGAGTCGGCGAAGAACACCAGGTCGAGACCCGGCGGCGAGATGTCGACGAGCCGGTCGGCCAGCGTGATCGCCGGCGCGTGGGTCAGGCCACCGAACATCACGTGCGCCATGTCGCCGAGCTGGCGGGTCAGCGCGGCATTCAGTACCGGGTGGTTGTAGCCGTGGATCATGCACCACCACGACGCCATGCCGTCGATCAACTCGCGGCCGTCGGCCAGCGTCAGGCGCACACCCGAAGCCGACGCCACCGGGTAGACAGGCGTCGCCGAATCGATCGCGCTGTACGGGTGCCAGACCGTCGACCGGTCACGCGCCACGAGCTGCCGATACAGTTCACTGTTCATCAGGGCCGACCTGCCAACCGTTCTGCGGGGCGAACACAGCCGCCATATTAGGGTATCGACCGGCCGCCGCCGCAAGCGGCCGCGGACCGCGCGGCACGACGCAAGGTCGGCGCTGCGCCAGAATCCCGGCGACCGGTCGCGCCGCATCCCGACCGGTAACGACCCGGCGGCGGTCGCGTGCCGCCGGGCCTCCGCCAGCCGTCTGCGCGGCGATTCGACACGCGTTCGGTCGTCGCCGGGCGTGCCGCAGCCGCGGCATCGAGCGCCAACCCGAAGCGCATTCGTTTTGCGGCACGATGCGTGCATGTCGTTCGGCAGATTTTGACTTGTGTCGACTATCCGTCGCGTAGTACCGCACGGCGCGACATTTGGGACTAGGCTAGCGATGCGTAACCCCGTTGTAACCAAACCACGCCTATGCTGCCGATTCCGCCCCCGGCTGGAACGGCAGGCACGCTGAAGTACGAGCACCCGGCATGACGCGACAGATTCAGCACGTCACCCTCACCTTTGTCCTCGCCTTTGTTTTCTGGCTGCTTCTGGTGGGTTCGGTCACCGGCCAGGAGGTCGTCGCGGGGCTCCTCGTCGCGGCCGCCGTGGCCGCGCTCAACGCCGACCGGCCGCCGGTACTCGCCGGCCTCCGCCTGAGCCCGATGGCGCCGGTGGCCTTCGTGCTCTACCTGGTGACGCTGCTGCGCGCGCTGCTGCGCGCCAACCTCGACGTCGCGCGCCGGGTGTTGACACCGTCGCTGCCGATTCGCCCCGCGATGGTGCGCGTCAAGACATCGCTGCGCTCGGATCTGGGGCGTCTGGTGCTCGCCAACAGCATCACGCTGACACCCGGCACGCTGTCGGTCGACGTCGACGACGACGCCGTGGTCGTGCACTGGATCGACTGCGCTCCCGGCACCGATCTCGAGGCCGCGACGCGCGCGATCGCCGCGGATTTCGAACGCCATCTCAGAGGCTTCCTGACATGAACCTGGACGTCGTCGACGGCATCGTGCTCGCCCTGCTCGGTGCCGCCAGTGCACTGGCGCTGCTGCGCCTGTGGATCGGCCCGCACGCGCCCGACCGCATCGTCGCCGCGGATACGCTGTCGGTGATCGCAACCGGGGCGATCGTCATCCTCGCACTGCTGTTCGACTCGGCGCTGTATCTCGACGTCGCGCTGCTGTACGGCGTGCTCGCGTTCGTCGGCATCGTCGCGCTGGCGCGTGCGATCGAGGGGGATGCGTCATGAGCGTCATCGCCGATCTGCTGCTGATCACCGGCGCACTTTTCTGTTTCCTCGGCGCGCTCGGCCTGCTGCGCATGCCGGACGTCTACAACCGCATCCAGGCCGGCACCAAGGCGGTCACGCTCGGCATCCTGGCGCTGCTCGTCGGTGTCGGCGTCGAGCATCCGGAGTGGTGGCCCAAGCTGCTGATCGTCGGGCTGTTCGTACTGCTGACCAACCCGATCGGCTCGTCGACGCTGGCGCGCGCGTTCCACCGCGCCGGCGTACCCATCTGGCAGAAACAGGAGGACGGATCGTGATCTGGCTCGCGCTGGTCGTCGTCGCGCTGACGCTCGGGGCCGCGGTCGCGGTGCTGTTGCTCGACAACCTGCTCGCGGCGACCGCGGCGGCATCGGCGGTGTCGCTCGGTGTCGCGGTGATCTTCGTGCTGCTGCACGCGCCGGACGTCGCGATGACCGAGGCGGTCGTCGGCGCCGGCCTGAGCGGCCTGATCCTGGCGCTCGCGCTGCGCCGGCTCGGCCTCGCGCGGCTCGATGTCGGCCCCGGCGGAGGCCGCAACGATGCGTAACATCGCGACGCTACTGTTCCTCGGCGGGCTCGCGTTCCTGCTGATCGTGATCACCGGCAGCCTCGATTTCGGCGCGCCGCCGATGCGCATCGGCACGCAGATACAAGCGGCGACGGCCGGCGACGTCGGAACCGCGAACATCGTCACCGCCGTCGTGCTCGGCTACCGCGGCCTGGACACGCTCGGCGAGCTGTCGATCCTGTTCGCGGCCGCGACCGCCGGCGGCCTCGTGCTCGGCAGCGCCGCGGCGCGCGCACGTCCGGACGGCGGCTTCATCCTGCGCGCCGGCGCCGACCTGATGTTCCCGCTCTTGCTGATCGCCGGTCTGTACATCGTGATTCACGGCCACCTGACCCCGGGCGGCGGCTTCCAGGGCGGCGTGATCCTCGCCGCGGCCTTTTTCCTGCCGCTGCTGGCGCGACCGGGTACGACCCCGGGACACCGCTGGCTGATGTGGATCGAGGGCCTGTCCGGTGCGACGTTCATCGTCATCGGCCTGCTCGCGCTGTATCGCGGCGACGCGTTCCTGACCCCGCTGTTCGACCACGGCACGCTCGGTGAACTGGTCTCCGGCGGCAGCCTGCCGCTGCTGTACCTCGCGGTCGGCCTCAAGGTCGGCGCCGAACTGGCCGGGCTGCTGATGCGCCTCGCGCAGGACGACGAGGTGACCTCGTGACGACGCAGATCGGCCTGGTCTTCTTCATCGCCGCGATCGGCCTGTGCGTGATCGGCATCGGCGGCATCGTGCTGTCGCGCAACCTGTTCCGCATGGTGCTGGCACTGGCGATCGCCGAGGCCGGCGCCAACCTGCTGCTGGTACTCGCCGGCTACCGCTGGGACGCGGTCGCGCCGATCCTCAGCGCCGGGCAGATGCCGGCACCGATGGTCGACCCGGTGCCGCAGGCCATGGTGCTGACCGCGATCGTCATCGGCGTCGGCGTGCAGGCACTCGCCCTGACGCTGGTCGTGCGCGTCAAGCAGCGCTACGGCACGCTCGACATGCAGCTCGCGCGCGAACGCATGAACGCCGAGATCGATGCCACTGCCGACGTCACGCCGCCGCGCAGCCAGGAACGCCCGCGCGGCGAGCGCCCGCTGCCGGCACCGGCCGGGGGTGCGCATGACTGATCTGACACTGGCCGTCGCGCTGCCGCTGCTCGCCGCATTCGTCCGGCCGCTGTTCAACGCCGGCGCGCTGCGTTGGCTCGGCCAGCTGATCGGCCCGGTCGTGCTGGCGCTGGTCACGGTGATCCTGTTCGCCCACTGGTCGACGTTCAGCGAACCGTTCGCGATTGCGCTGGGCGGCTTCGCGCCGCCGCTCGGCATCGCGTTCTACGTCGACCGGATGGCGCTGCTGTTCGCGCTCGCGGTGCCGCTGGTCACGCTGCTGCTGTGGCCCGGCGACGACGGCGCGGACGGGGCGCGGCGCCAGTCGCTGACGCTGCTGCTCGCGGCATCGCTGACCGGGCTCGCATTATCCGGCGACCTGTTCAACCTGTACGTGTTCTACGAACTCGCGGCGGTCGCATCCTACGGCCTGGTCGCCGGCAACGGCTCGTCCGCCGGCTACGTCGCGGCATTCCGTTACCTGATGATCAGCGCGCTCGGCTCGGTCGTCGGCCTGCTCGGCATCGGCCTGGTCTACTTCAAGACCGGCACGCTGAACCTCGCCGAACTGGCGACGCTCGGCAACGAACTCGCCGACCCGCAGGGCCTCGCGGCCTTCGCGATGCTGGCGATCGGCTTCGGCGTCAAGGCCGAGATGTTCCCGGTCAACGGCTGGGTGCCCGAGGTCTATGGTGCGGCATCGCGGCGCGTCGCGGCGCTGCTCGCCGGTCTGGCGTCGAAGCTCGCGGTGCTGGTCATCGTCCGCATCCTGCTGCTGATGTTCCCGTCCGACGAGGCGCGTCAGCTGCTCTTGGTGCTCGGCATCCTCGGCGTCGTCAGCGGTGAGCTGGCGGCCTACCAGGCGCGCGACATGGCGCGCATGCTCGGCTGGTCGTCGATCGGTCAGCTCGGCATCGTGTTCATCGCGTTCTCGCTGCCCGGCGAGGCCGGCCTGGTCGCCGGTGTCGCCGCGGCGCTGCATCACCTGGTCGTCAAGTCGGCGCTGTTCGTGCTGGCCGGGCCCTGGGGCGGCGCCATCGACCGGCTGCGCGGCGCCGCCACGGTATCGGCGCTGGGTGCCGGGCTGTTCGTATTGTTCGCGCTGTCACTGCTCGGGCTGCCGCCGCTGCCCGGCTTCTGGTCGAAGTTCCTCGTCATCGGCGGCCTCGCCGACGCCGGTACGGCGCTGCATTACCTCGGCATGGCCGCGGTGCTGACCGGCACCGTGATCGAGGGCGCGTACCTGCTGCGCGTCATCACGACGCTGTACGCGCCGCCGGCCGGATCGCCAGCGCCGCCGCGGCAGCGCGGCAGCGATCTGCTGACCGCCGGCCTGTTCGGCATCGCGCTGCTGGCCGCCGCGGTCATGATCGATCCGCTGTGGCAGACGCTCGACGCGCTCGCGGTGAGCGGTGTCGACACAGCGGCCTACCAGCAGACGGTCCTGGCGGCACAGGAGGCCCACCCATGAAACGCATGCAATACGGCGACACCGGCCTTGGTGCCGTCGCTGGGTCGCGTTCGTCGCAGCTAGCGGAGGCGCCGCGATGACCGGCAGTCTCGATTTCCTGCTGTTGCTCAGCGTGGTGGGCGTCCCGCTCGCCGCACTGCTCGCCCCCAGCGTCGTCGGGCGCTGGCTGCTGGTGCTGTTGTATGTCGTGCAGCTGGTCGAACTCGCGCTGCTCGGGTCCGGCGACGGTGCGCGCAGCGCCGTGTCGTTCAGCCTGCTCGGCCACAGCGTCGGCTGGCAGCTCGATGCGCTCGGCTGGTTCTTCGCGATGATCACGGTCGCGGCCGCCGGGTTCAGCGCGGCGTACGCGGCCGGCGAATGGGGCACGCTCAACGCCAGGGCCGGCCTCAGCCTGCGCTGGCTGTACGTCGGCCTGCAGGTCAACGTGTTCGCGATGCTGGTGCTGCTCGCGGCCGGCGACATGGTCGCGCTGTTCATCGGCTGGGAGCTGACCAGCTGGGCCGGCCTGCTGCTGATGCTGTTGGCCGGCGGCGAGGCGATCGCCGCGGCACGACGCTACATCGTCTACGCGATCGCCGGCGGCATGATGGTGCTCGGCGGCCTGCTGATGACGCTGGCCGCGGCCGGCTCGCTGCAGTTCGACGCCGTCGCCGCGGCCATCCCCACCGTCGGTACCAGCGCCCTGTGGGCGATCACGCTGCTGTTCGTTCTCGGCTTTTCGGTCAAGATGGCGACGATGCCTTTCCACTTGTGGCAGGCACCGGCCTATGCGTTCAGCCCGGCCCCGGCATCGGCGTTCCTCGGCGCGATCTCGGCACGCATGGGCCTGTTCGCGATCGCGCTGGTCGCGATCAAGCTGATTGGCATCGTCCAGCTCGACCGCCTGTACCTGTATTTCGACGCATTGAACCTGCGCAACCTGCTGGCGTGGGTCGCCGTGTTCACGGCGATCCTGCCGACCTTCGTCGCGATGAAGCAGAACGACGCACGCCTGCTGCTCGGCTGGCACGGCGTCGGCCAGGGCGGCTACATGCTGCTCGGCCTGGTCATGGCCGACAGCCTCGGCAGCGCCGGCGGCCTGTTGCACGTATTCAACCACGCGACCTACCAGGCGATCCTACTGATGGCCGTGTTCGCGGTGATCCACCGTACCGGCACCGCCGACCTCAACCGCCTCGGTGGCCTGGTCGCGCGCATGCCGCTGTCGTTCCTGGCGATGCTGATCGGCATCATCGGCCTCGCCGGTCTGCCGCCGATGAACGGTTTCGTGTCGAAATGGATGATCTACCGCGCGCTGATCCTCGAAGGCCAGCCACTGTTGTTCGTCGCGACCGTCATCAGCACGCTCGGCACCGTGTTGAGCGTCTACAAGCTCTTGCACAACACCTTCCTAGGACAGCTGCGACTCGAGCACGAGACGGTCAAGGAGGCGCCATGGAGCATGACGATCCCGATGCTGGTGCTGTGTGTGGTCGTGTTTGTGACCGGCGTCGCGCCGGGGCTGGTGCTCGAATACGTCGCCGCCGCGCAGCAGGCCCTCGGCCTCGCGCCGGTCGCGTTCATCCTCGGCGGCATCGACTCGCCGGCCGGTACGCTCGACATGATCTGGGTCACGGCGATACTGCTCGCCGGCTTCGGCATCGGCGCCGTGCTGTTCTACCTGATGGGCGGCCGCAGCCGGCGCGTCCACCAGCTCGACAACTACGCCGGCGGCCATTTCCTGACCGCCGATGTCCGCTACCAGTACAGCGACAATTTCTACGCCGGTCTGATGCACCGCATCCGGCCATGGTACCGCGGCAGCTTCGCATGGGCCGAAGAGGCCCTGGTATCGACGTTCGGCGCGATCGCCACCGCGGCGCGCGGCTTCTTCGAGCAGGCGAACCCGGCCCACTGGGTGCTGGTCGGTACGACGCTGATTACGACATGGGTGATGTGGCATGCACTGGTCTGAACTCGCCATCGAACTGACGCTGATGCCGCTGGTCGCGTTCGTCGTCGGCCTGGCGATGGTGCTGATGATGCGCAAGATCGCCGCGCGCCTGCAGCGCCGCGTCGGCCCGCCGCTGCTGCAGCCGCTCTACGACATCGTCAAGCTGTACGGCAAGCGCACGCAGACCTCGCACGGCATGCTGCACGAGATCGGCATCGTCATGGCGGTCGGCGGCTACGTCGCCGCCGAGACGCTGTTGCCGGTGCCCGGCATGAACGGCATCGCCGAGAAAGGCGGCATGATCACGCTGCTGTACCTGACGATGATCCCGTCGCTCGGCCTCGCGCTCGGCGTCGGCCAGTGCGCCAACCCAAACGGCTCGATCGGCATCTCGCGCGCGCTGACCGCGATGCTCGCCTACGACATCCCGCTCGTCATCGTCATCGCCGGCGTCGCGATCCATTTCGGCACCACCAACCTCGTCGACGTCATCGCCCAGCAGCAGGCGGGCGGAATCGCGACCTGGGGCGCGGTGCAGATGCCGCTGCTGGCAATCGCCGGCCTGTTTGCACTGCAGGGCATGCTCGGCAAGCAGCCGTTCGAGATCTACGTCGCGCCGGCCGAGATCGCGACCGGGCCGATGGTCGAGATGGGCGGCAAGTTCCTCGGCGGCCTGTTCGTGATGCAGTGCTTCCAGCTGTACACCGCCAGCGTGTTGTACGTGACGCTGTTCCTCGGCGGCGGCGAGAATTGGATCGCGTTTCTCGCCAAGGCCTTCGCCGTGCTGGTGATCCCGATGTCGATCGCATTCCTGTTCCCGCGCTACCGCACCGAGGACATGATCACGATGCTATGGAAATGGCCCGTCGTGCTCGGCCTGATCGGGCTGGCGTTCGTGGGCTCCTGAGGTACCAACGATGACCGATACTGAGCAGTTTCCGGTAAGAGTCGAACAGCCCGACCGCAACGGCGGCAATATCTTCAGCCGCGTATTCGACGAGCTGACTGCGTTCTGTCGCTCGCGCTCGCTGTTCATCCTGCACTACTGCACCGGCTGCGGCGCGATCGAGCTGCCGCCGGCGATGACGTCGCGCTTCGACATGGAACGCCTCGGCATCTCGCCGATGGTCTCGCCACGCCAGGCCGACATCCTGCTGATCACCGGCTACGTCTCGGTCAAGACGCTGAAGCGGGTGATGCTGACCTACGAGCAGATGGGATCGCCGAAGTACGTGATCGGTATCTGCTCGTGCACCGTCAACGGCGGCATGTACTGGCAGTCTTACGCGACGGCGAAAAAACTCAACGACTACATGCCGGTCGACTTGTACATCGCCGGCTGTATGCCGCGGCCCGAAGCCGTCATCACCGGTCTGCGCCAGCTGATGGACAAGATCGCCGCCGGCGAGGCCAACGGCTGGGAAGACTACTACCGGCGCTACGACTACTACCTCGGCCACCAGCAGCGCCTGTTCGGCGAGACCTGGCAGACGCCGACCGACGTGATCGCCGAGGCCAGGCACTACGGCCTGTTCGGCCCCGAGACCCTCGGCGACCACACCCGGCTGCTCGAACAGCACCAGGCGCCGCTCGAGGCACTGGAGATGCAGCTGGGTCTCGGCGCACCCGACGAGGTGAAGGCATGAACGACGCCCATCTGCCGGTCGAACGTCTGAGCATCATCCTCGGCGAGGTCAAGGAGGTACGGGTCACGCAGAAGGGCCCGCGGCGCACGCGCCTCGATGTCGCCGCCGACGCGCTGCCGGCGCTGCTCGAACTGCTCAAGGGCCGCGCCGGCTTCGTTCACCTGTCGGCGATCAGCTGCGTCGACTGGCCCGACGACGCGCAGTTCGAGCTTGTCTACCACCTGTGGTCGTACGAGCTGAACCTGCTGGTCTCGGCGCACACCCGCATCGACCGCGACCCCGGCGTCTACGTCTCGGTCTACGACATCTACCATCCGGCCGGCTTCTTCGAACGCGACATCCACGAGATGTACGGCGTGTTCTTCGAGGGTGCGCCCGACATGGAGAAGTTCATCCTGACCGAGTGGGACGGGCCGCCGCCGATGCGCAAGGAGTTCGACAGCGAGGGCTGGGTCAACGACCACTTCGACTGGCAGGACTACCGCCCCGACTGGCTGCTCGAACTCGAGGCCCAGGGCGGCGGCGTCATGATCCCGCCCGACGAGCAGCGCTTCAGCCGCCGCGGTATCGAGGACAACGACGATGCGGGCTGAGAATTACGAAGCGCGCAACCACCCGCCGAGCAACGAGTTCGAGATCAACTTCGGGCCGAACCACCCCGGCATCGAGGGCAACTATGCGCTGAAGGTCAAGGTGCACGGTGACGAGATCGTCGCCGCGCGCGCCGACGGCGGCTACCTGCACCGCGGTTTCGAGAAGCTGATGGAGCAGCGTCTGTGGATCCAGAACATCGCGCTGGTGCCGCGCATCTGCGTGCCCGACCCGGCGCCGATGGAGGTCGCCTACTCGATGGCCGTCGAGCAGCTGTGCGGGCTCGAGGTGCCGCAACGCGCGCAGTGGCTGCGCGTGCTGCTGCTCGAGCTGTCGCGGCTCGCCGCACACCTGTTCACATTTGGCGGCCATGCCGCGACGACCGGTATGTACACGCCGATGTTCTGGGGCGTCGCCGATCGCGACCTGCTGCTCGACCTGTTCGAGGAGCTGACCGGCGGCCGTGTCTACAGCATCTACAACATCCCGGGCGGCGTGCGCCGCGATATCCCGGACGATTTTCTGACCCGGCTCAGCGACACGCTCGACTACATCGACTCGCGCCTGCCCGACTACGACAACCTGCTGTTCACCAACCAGGTGTTCGTCCGCCGCGCGCGCGACGCGGGGCCGGTCAGCCAGGCACAGGCACTCGATTGGGGCGTAACCGGTCCCAACCTGCGCGCTACCGGACTGGCATTCGACGTGCGCCGCGACGACCCGTACCTGGTCTATGACGAACTCGAGTTCGACATCCCGACCGAGCAGCCCGGCGACGCCTGGGCGCGCACGCTGGTGCGCCGCGGCGAACTGCTGCAGAGCATCCGCATCCTGCGCCAGGTGATCGACCGCCTGCCCGACATCGGCGGGCCGATCCGCGCGCCGATCCCGAATCCGCTGGCGTGGAACGTGCCGGCCGGCGAGGCCTACGTACGCATCGAGTCGTCGAAGGGCGAGCTGTCGTGGTACGTGGTCTCCGACGGCGGTGACAAGCCGTACCGCGTGCACATCCGCGGTCCGTCGTCGATGCACGCGGTGCAGGTCCTGGAACATCTCGTGACCGGCTGCCGCATCGAGGACGTCGCACAGATCATGTTCTCGCTGGATGCCTGCCCGCCGGAGGTCGACCGATGAGCGCAATCGACTACAAGAAGTCGGGCTCGATCCTGAACCCGCTGAAGAACCTGTCATTCTTCGCCCGGCCGGCGATCACCGAGCCGCTGGAGCCGCGTCGCGCATCGCTGCGCTACCGCGGCTTCCACCTCAACGACTGGGAGAAGTGCGTCGGCTGCTCGACCTGCCAGAAGGTCTGCGACAACGCCGCGATCACGATGGTCAAGGTGCCGGAGCTGGCCGAGGACCCGCTCAACGGCGTGCGCAACCTGCGCCCGGCGATCGACTACGGGCGCTGCTGCTGGTGCGCCTTGTGTGTCGACCTGTGCCCGACCGGCTCGATCTCGCTGTCGCGCGAATACGTGCACACCTGCACCGACGACCAGCTGTCGAGCTACTTCGTGCTGCCCGACCCGCAAGGCATGCACAAGGAATTCTTCGGCGAGGGCTGGAACAAGACCGCCGAGAACGACCTGGTCGACCCGCAACGCCAGGCGATGAACGAGATGGCGCCGGACGCGCGCATCGCCAACTTCGACGAGATCGCCGCCGGCTACGACAGGCAACAGGCGATCATCGAGGCGTCGCGCTGCGTGCAGTGCGGCATGTGCCACGACGCCTGCCCGACCCACATGGACGCGCCCGAGTACATCCGCGCGATCTGGCAGGACGACCTCGAGGAGGCGGTGCGACAGATCTACAACACCAACCCGTTCGCCCATACCTGCGGCCGCGTCTGCACGCATCGCTGCGAGACCGCGTGCTCGGTCGGCAAGCGCGGGGAGCCGATCGCGATCCGCTGGCTCAAGCGCTACGCGGTCGACGCGTTCACGCCCGAACAGATCCAGGCGATCGTCGGCACCGGCGACACGACACCGACCGGCCGTCAGGTCGCGATCGTCGGTTCCGGTCCGGCCGGCCTGACCGCGGCGTACGACCTCGCCCGCCTCGGCCATGCGGTAACCGTGTTCGAGGGCCTCGACAGGCCCGGCGGCATGCCGCGCTACGGCATCCCCGAGTACCGGCTGCCGTACGACAAACTCGACGCCGACATCGCCGTGATCGAGGCGATGGGTGTCGAGATCCGCTGCAACACGTGGATCGGCCGGGACATCACGCTCGACCAGCTGCACACCGACTACGATGCCGTGCTGCTCGGCCTCGGCCTGCAGCTCGGTCGCTCGACGCGCATCCCCGGCAGCGACCACGGCGGCGTCGTCAAGGCGGTCGACGTGCTGCGCGACGTCACCGCCGAGATCCCCGAGACGGTGCCCGCATCCGCGGTCGTGATCGGCGGCGGCAACGTCGCGATGGACGCGGCCCGCACGCTGGCACGACTGCAGCGCCAGGTCCACGGCGCGGTGCGCGTGACGGTCAGCGCACTCGAGGATTTCGAACATTTCCTCGCCGATCCCGAGGAAGTCACCGAGGCGCGCGAGGAAGGTGTCGAGATCCTCGACAGCCGCGGGCCCAAGGCGTGCATTGTCGAGGACGGCCGGCTGGTCGGCCTGACGACACTCAAAGTATTGTCTATCTTCGACGAGCAACAGCGCTTCGCACCGAAGTACGACGACGGCGACGAGCAGATGCACAGTGGCGAGATGGTCGTCGAGGCGATAGGCCAGATGAGCGACACCGCCCTACTCGGCGAGGCGCTGACGGAGCGTCTGGCGTGGCAGCGCGGGCGCCTGCAGACCGACGACGACGGCCGGACGTCCGAAGACTGGTTGTGGGCGGCCGGCGACATGGTCAGGGGCCCCGACGTCGTGCACGCCGTCGCCGACGGTCACCGCGCCGCGCGCAGCATCCATCGCGCACTGGCCGAAGCCAAAATGGAGGAACGCGCGTCATGAACAGCACACACGCCGAGGGCCATTCCAGCGGCCGCCAGCGCCTCGAGAACAGCAAGACGCTCGAGGAGATACTGCACACGGCGACCAGCTTCGAAGAGACCGCGCGCAACTTCTACCGCGACCTCGCCCCGAAGGTCAGCAAGCGCATCCGCTGGCTGGTCGACGAACTGGCCGACGAGGAACAGCGCCATTTCGACCTGTTCAGCGAACTGATGCGCCGCGACGATATCGGCGAGCAGATCCAGGCGCGGGTCGCGACCCCGGCCGCCGATCACCGCTTCTCCGATGCCATCCACCTGCCCGACCTCGGCGACGCGCCCGACGACCAGGCCGTACTGCAATACGCGCTCGGCCGCGAGCACGCGGCCATGGAGCAGTACCGCGAACTCGCCGCAGCGACCGCGCCGGGTCCGATCCACGACCTGTTTGCATTCCTCGCCAACGAGGAGACGCAGCACAAGGCCGAGCTGGAGAAGCTCTACTACGAGATCGTGCACAGCGGCGGCGTCTGAGCACTCGCCCGCAGGCAGGTGCCGGTCGTCGGATCTGGGCCATACTGTCAGGTGTGGGACCGAGACTCCTGAAATGTGAACGATTCACAACGCCGCGGTTTTCCGCTTGCGGCCCCTCGGCCATCGCGGTGAGAATTGCGGTCGCTGTCGCAACGCCACAGCGACATCGCGGAGATACGCCATGCGCTACGGTTTGATCGCCCTCGGCGGGCTGATGCTCGCACTGCTCGCGCTGTACGTCATCGCGCGTCGCCAGAAACAGCAACGCGCAACGGTCAAGCTCGAACCGGCGACAAACCGCCTGACGCCGCAGGCCCAGGCGCTCAAGCTCCAGGCCAGCGACAAGTTCTGGGGTTACCGCGTCGAATCGCATTGCAGTGCGTCGTCACGGCTTGCCGGTCGCGAATACACGTTCGACGATGCGCCGCCGCTCCCGGTCGAAGGCTGTGAATCCAGATCCTGCGAATGCTGCCTGATCGGCATGCCCGAGCGCCGACGCGTCGCGGACCGGCGGTCGGGCCAGGACCGCCGTGGCTCGATCAGGCTCGACGCCGAAGACCGGCGGGCCGAACGGCCGCGGCGCAAGGCCGACCTGAACTCGTGGATCTCGTATAGCCACCTGTGACGCCGCATCGTCGCCCGCGCGCGACCGCGCGGG
>JAAUYD010127016.1_pt1 | contig 19871 bp, 13 predicted proteins | sample 7278101 | NCBI WGS metagenome assembly JAAUYD01 (sample SAMN14350128, study PRJNA611818) | marine sediment metagenome | isolation source: surface marine sediment (0.6m) | place: French Polynesia: Moorea | collected 2018-08
GCCAAGGAGCCGTCATCGCGCAGGGTGGCAGCGATGCGGTTGTTGAAGGCCGGGAATTCGAACAGCAGCTCACGGCCGCGCTGCTCCACCTTGCCCACGGGCACCCGCTCCGAGCCGTTCTCGACGGTGGCGGACAGGCCTTCGGCGGACTCGGCCAGGCGCAGGGTGAAGGGCAGTTCGCCCCCGGGCACACGCACGGTGGCGCGCCAGGGTCCGAGCGCCGGCGGCACCAGCGGCGCCGGTGGGGCAGCGTCGGCCACGGTCGTCGCCTGTTCGCTCACCTCACCACTGCAGGAGGCCAGTACCCCAAGGGCAAGCACCGCCAGGGCGCTCACACGCCGTCGGGCTGCGAAGAACTGGGACATGCGGGAGGGGAATGCACTCATGCTGGAGATACTCGGCCTTGGGCGGCGGTGATCGGTGGGTCGGCTGAACGGCTGGCAGATTAGCCTACGGACCGCTCGTCGGCACGAAAATTCACTCCGCCGGCGCCCGCCATCAACGATAACCCTCCGCCTGCAGCAGGAAGAGCTTGGCGTAGCGCCCGTCGCGAGCCAGCAGCTCGTCGTGGGTGCCGTGCTCGACGATGCGACCGTCGTCCACCACCAGAATCTGCGACGCGATGCGCACGGTGGAGAAGCGGTGAGAGATGAGGATCACCATGCGCCCCTCGGACAGGGTCTGGAAGTGCTCGAAGATCGAGGCCTCGGCCGCCGCATCGATCGCCGCCGTGGGTTCGTCCAGCACCAGGATGTCGGCGTCGCGACGCATGAAGGCGCGAGACAGAGCGATCTTCTGCCATTGGCCGATGGAGAGCTCGCGCCCGCCCGGGAACCAGCGCCCCAGCTGCGTGCCGTAGCCTTCCTCCATCTTGTCCACGAACACGTCCGCCTGGCCGCGGGAGGCCGCATCGCGCCAGCCGGCTTCATCATTGAAGCGCTGCACGTCACCCACGCCGATGTTCTCGCCCACCAGGAACTGGTAGCGGACGAAGTCCTGGAAGATCACCCCGATGCGCTGGCGCAGGCGCTCCGGGTCCCACTCGCGCAAGTCCAGACCGTCGAGCATGATGACGCCGTGCGAGGGCTCGTAGAGGCGCGTCAGGAGCTTGATCAGGGTGGTCTTGCCCGAACCGTTCTCGCCCACCAGTGCCAGGCTCTCACCGGTACGCAGGTGGAAGCTGACATCCTGCAGGGCCGGCACCTTCGCTCCCGGATAGGTGAAGCTGACGTTGACGAAGCGAAGACCATCGTCGGGGTCGGGCCCCGTCGTGGCCGTGCCGTCGAGCGCCGTCACCGGCTGCTCCAGGTACTCGTAGAGGATGGATAGGTAGAGGTTGTCCTCGTACATGCCGCCGATCGAGGACAGGACCGCCGACACGGACGACTGACCCTGCTTGAACAGCAGCAGGTACATGGTCATCTCGCCCAGCGTGATGCCGCCACGTACGGCGGCAAGGGCGGTCCACGCATAGGCCCCGTAGAAGGCCGCCGTGCTCAACAGCCCCAGCAGGAACCCCCAGAAATCGCGGCGTACCGTGAGCGCCTTGTCGCGCTCGAACAGCTTGTCGAAGATGCTGCGATAGCGGTCCAGCAGCTCGGGGCCGATCTGGAACAGCTTCACCTCCTTCACGCTGTCCTCGCGAGCCAGCACCGTCTCCAGGTACATCTGGCGACGCGTCTCGGGCGAGCGCCAGCGGAACAGGCGGAAGGCATCGCCGGAAAACTTGGTTTCGGCGAGGAACGCCGGCACCCCGGCAACGGCGATGATGAGTACGGCCCAGGGCGAGAACTGCAGTAGGATCGCCGCGTAGGAGATCAGGGAAATCCCGTTTTGCACCACGTCAAAGGTCTTGTTGACCAGACCGAGGGGTCGGGTCGATGCCTCGCGCCGGGCGCGCGTCATCTTGTCGTAGAACTCCGAGTCCTCGAAGTGGCTGAGCTGCAGCGTCAGCGCCTTCTCCAGGATCATCGTGTTCACGCGGTTGCCAAGCATGGCGCGCAGGAGTGAGCGACAGACGTTGATGCCACGCTGCGTCGCTGCCAGCAACGCCACCAGCAGCGCCTCGACGCCGACGTAGCGCAGGATGGCATCAAGCTGGGTCTCGCCCGTGGCCTCATGCACGGCCATGGCCGCCACCACCGCATCGACGATCAGCTTGCCCACCCAGGCGACGGCCGCCGGCAGTACCCCTGCCAGAAGCGTGAGCACAGCGAAGGCAACCGTAAGCCGTCGACTGGTGGACCACACCAGCTCCACGGCCCGCCGACTGTAGCGGAACACGCCCAGGAACTGGCGTACGCCGGTGGCGGGTTCTACGGGAATCGAATGACTACTCAACGGTCAGTGTCCGGAGGGAACGCTTGCTGCCTGACAGGATCTGCTCAATCGTCGCGATCCCTGTCGTCGATCACGCTCGATGCCAGCCAGCTGGAGATGCTGACGATGATCCAGGCGAGGAACGCCGTGCCCAGCCCGTCGATCGTGAAGCCCGGCACCAGGTTACTGGCCAGCAACAGCATGGCGGCGTTCAACAGGAGCAGGAACAGGCCCAGCGTGATCACCGTGAAGGGCAGCGTGAGCAGGGTCAGTACCGGTCGGACGAAGGCGTTGACCAGGCCGAGCACAGCAGCGCTGATGATGAGCGTACGGAGATCGTCGATGATCACCTTGTCGAGCAGCTCATCGGCCACCCACAGGGCGAAAGCGGTAATCGCCAGTTGTAACAGTATGCCTCGCATGGCCAGGCCCTCAGGCAGCGGCGCTCGGTCGGGCCGCGGCGGCCGCGTCATAGAGTCTCATGCGGCGGATTATCGCAGGGGTGGGGGAGGGCGCAAGCAGTGCCGGCGCCGGGAACCACCCGGACGCCGGCAGCAAGCGGATCAGACGTCGTGGTAACGACGCAGGCGAATGGCGCCAGCCGCAAGTGCAACGGCCACCACCAGGCCGATCCAGAGCGCCGGAGCGCTCACGAAGCTCACGGGGTCGGGCACGGACAGCAGGGAGAGCGGAGCCTCGAGATCACCGAACTCGTCGAACACGTCGCCGAAATCGTCGCTGTCGAAGTTGAGGTCGTCTTCATCGCTGAGTGCGTAGAACGGATAATCGTGAACGTGGCCGGCGATAAGGTCGATCAGGTTACGGCTGCGGAACATCAGCCATTCCGCATAGCTCAGCGCGGCCGGGACGCCGACGGCCCACAGGATCGGCGCACTGCGTGCCGCCGATGAGACCAGCAGCAGCCAGGCTGCAAATGGCGCGAACCACAGGGCCTGTGAAACCACCACGTAGACCAGGAACAGCGGCCCGGAGATCCAGGGAGCGGGCAGCAACAGCAGCGTGAAGGGATTCTGGCCGAGGGCGATCAAGCCAACCGACAGCACCAGGCCCGTTGACAGGTAGGCGACGAGTACGGCGAGTACGCCGACCACCCCCACGGCTATCAAGCCCGTAAGCAGCTTGGCCAGCACCGCCTGCGTGTCGGACACGGGCAGAGAGCGCCAGAACAACACGCTGCGGTCCTTGCGTTCACCGTAGAGGCTGTCGAGCAGATAGAAACCGGCAACGACGCTCATCAGCAGGTTGAAGGGCACCGCGAGGGAGACCAGCCCGATGGACCACAGGCTCTGCAGCATGTTCTTCACGCGAGCCGGATCAGCCTCGTTCAGGTCGCCGAGCATACCGGCCACCTCATTACTCGCCCCCACACCCTTGATGACCCCGAACACGGTGCCCGCCAGGATGATCACCGTCAGGATGCTCGGAGCGAAGAATATCGACCGGTGTTCCAGCAATTCTCGCCGGACCAGAGTGAGTGTGGTGTTCATGCTGCCACCTTGGAACTTGGGGCCATCTTGGCCACGAACAGATCGGCGACGCTCGGACTGTGCACTTCGCCCAGGCTGGCCAGGCTGTCGCGCGGCTGATCCTCGAACAGAAACACCTTCTTGCCGAACATGCTCCGCTCGTACACCGGCTGCAGCGCCTTGGCCTGATCCACCTGGTCCGGATGCACCAGCACCTCCAGGTAGCGATCCGCCATGTCCTCCATGGAGGAATTCAGCACCAGCTCACCGCTGCGGATGAACATCAGGTGCGTGAGGATGCGTTCGATCTCTTCCACCTGGTGGGTGGTGACGAGAATCGTGCGCTTCTCATCGAAGTAGTCCGTGAGCAACGTCTCGTAGAAGGCTTTGCGATAGAGCAGGTCGAGGCCCAGCGTGGGCTCGTCCAGGACCAGCAGGCGCGCCTCGATGGCCATCACGATGGCCAGATGCAGCTGCACGGTCATGCCCTTGGAGAGCTCCTTGATGCGCGCCTTGGGCCGCACTTCCGTGCGTTCCAGGAAGTCCAGGGCTCGCGTGGGATCGAAGCGCGGATGCAGGCCGGGCATCATGGCCAGCAAGTCCTGCACGCGCAGCCAGCCGGGCAGGGTGGCCACGTCGGCGATGAAACACACGTGCTGCATCAGTTCGGAGCGCTGCGTGTACGGGTCCAGGCCGAGCACGCGCAGTTCGCCCTCGCAGGGCTGCAGGCCCAGGATGGCTTTGAGCACGGTGGTCTTGCCGGCGCCGTTGGGACCGATCAGGCCCACGATCTGCCCTTCCTCGATATCGAAGTCCAGGCCGTGGAGCACCTCCTGTCGACCGAAGCTCTTGCGCATGCCGCGGGCGGTGATGAGGCTGCTCATGACGACTTGTCCCCGTCGTCTTCAGGCTGCTTCGGCTCATCACCCGCATCGTTGGCCGCGCCCGCCGGGCTCAGGGCGCCCTGGTCGTCCGACTCGGCCACGGGCACCTCCAGCAATTCCTCCAGCGAAATACCCAGACGACGAATCGTCATGGCGACGCCGGGCCAGGTCTCCTTGATGAAGCGATTACGTTCATCGCTCAGGAGCAGGGCCTTGGCCCCGGACTTCACGTACATGCCACGTCCCCTCTTCTTCTCAACCAGATCTTCGTCCACCAGCGCCTGATAGCCCTTCATCACCGTCAGGGGATTGAGCTGGTACTCGGCCGCCACATGGCGCACCGACGGCAGCGCGTCACCGTCGCCCACGACATCCTCCAGGATCATCGCGACCACCCGGTCACGCAGCTGCCGATAGATCGGCTGCGTATCGTTCCATTTCGGGTCCATCGTCAGTCTCTTGGTCAGCGGCCGGCAGCGGCCTGCCCGTTCCCGGCGCGGGCAGCCCCGAACCGGATTAGTGAACTAGTGTTGTAGTCGACTATAACACCTAGGCCAGAATTAGCAAGGGCGGGCTTGCGCGAGTGCGACCAAGTTCGCGTTAACAGGGGTACACTGCGGGCCCGATTCATCCCAAGTTCCCGACCGAGAAGGAGCCCGGCTGACCATGCGACCGATCCCGGAAGACGACCTGGACACGATCCGCGACAACTTCGAATTCACCGATACGGACGGCAGCGGCACCGTCGACTTTTCGGAATTTTCGAAGCTTTTACAAGTACTTAGCCCTGACTCAGGGGTACAACAGGCGGCCGAAGCCTTCTCCATGATCGATACCAACAGCGACGGCCAGATCGACTACGAGGAGTTCATCACCTGGTGGAAGCAGGTTTGGTGGGAGTACTGAGGGTCGCAGTACCGGGCCGGCGGGCGCCGGCGCCGCTACAGGCCGCGGGGGCGAGTTGCCCCCCGCCTTGATGGATCCCGCCTAGCGCGCCGCGGCCTGCGCCGGGGGCACGCTCGCGGAAGGTGCGTCGTCGTCCCCATCGTCGTCCTGGCGGACCCAGGTGGACGTGCAGGGGATCTTCGAGCGGTCGCAGCGCTCGGCATATTTTGAGGCGACTTCCCGTACCTCCTCCATCAGCCCCTCTTCCAGCGTGGTGGGCTTCAGGCCACGGTCCAGGAAGCAGTCGTTGGCCACCCGCAGATCGTTCTCCGGCTTCTCCTTGCGCGGATTCGGCAGATAGTCCACCGGCACGTCGGTCAGCTTGGAGATCTTCTCCGCCAGATCGCGCACGCGGTGGGTCTCGGTCATCTGATTGAAGATCTGCACCCGGTCGCCCTTCGCCGGCGCGTTCTCCAGCGCGATCTCGATGCAGCGGACCGTGTCGCGGATGTGGATGAAGGCGCGCGTCTGCCCGCCCGTGCCGTGCACCGTGAGCGGGTAGCCGATCGCCGCCTGCATCAGGAACCGGTTGAGCACGGTGCCGTAGTCACCGTCGTAATCGAAGCGGTTGATCAGGCGCTCGTCGCGGCTGGTCTGATCGGTCTGCGTGCCCCACACGATGCCCTGGTGCAGGTCCGTGATGCGCACGCCGTCATTGCGCGCGTAGTACCAGAAGAACAGCTGATCCTGGGTCTTGGTCAGGTGGTAGATGCTGCCGGGCTGGGGCGGATAGAGAATCTCCTGCGACACCAGCTCACCGCTCTCCGCCTGTACCTGCACTTCCAGGTAACCCTCGGGAATCACCATGCCAGCGGTGCTGTAGCCGTAAACACCCATGGTGCCCAGGTGCACGAGGTGGATGTCCTGCTGCGCTTCCACGATGGCGCACAGCACGTTGTGGGTGGCGTTGAGGTTGTTGTTCACCGTGTAGCGCTTCTGCACCTCACCCTTCATGGAGTAGGGCGCGGCGCGCTGCTCGGCGAAGTGGACGATCGCGTCCGGGCGGAACTCCTCGATCAGGTTGCGCAGGCGCTGGAAGTTCTGCGCGATATCGATGTTGGCGAACTGGATCGAGCGCCCCGTGAGCTCGCGCCAGGTATCGATGCGCTTGCCGATCGGTTGGATCGGCGTGAGCGACTGCACTTCGAGCTCGTTGTCGATGTTGCGCCGGGACAGGTTGTCGACGATGTAGACCTCGTGCCCCTGATCGGACAGATAGAGCGCCGTCGGCCAGCCGCAGAAGCCATCCCCACCCAGTACGATTACTCTCATGCAAACGCCCCGTTTCTTCGTTCCCAGCGTCGCGCTCTGCGGCGCTTGCCGTGATCTGTACGCCTCACCCCGTTGCTGCACATCTGCGGGAGATGCCGCTGCGACCATGGAGCGAGAGTCGCGAAAATTTGGAAAGGCGGCAGTATAGTCCAACGCAGACAACGTCATGCAATTCCGCAGGCAGGCGCCACGATGGTATCGAGCTCCACCGGTGGGCCCGTCAAGGCGGGCTCTCGACACCCCGTTCCCACCTCCTCCTCACCCGCCTCCACGGGCCCTCGTCGCCCCCACGGAGCGGTCCATGAGAGCGGCGATCCACCAGCACGCTCCCTGCGAGCCCTGGTCAACACGCTCGAGGGTGGCTTCCTGGCCCTGCTGCTGATCACCGCGGGAATCGGCGGCCTGTGGGCCAGCTTCTGGCACGACGCCTCCACCGAGGCCGTGCGCATCAACACGCTGCTTGCTGGCGCCCAATCCCTGCGCGGTGACGTGTACCGAGGGGTCAAGGAGGTCACCCGCGCCCAGTTGCAGCGTGATCCGGACGCCCTGGACAAGTACTGGCGCCTGCTCTACGGCATCGACTTCTCCTTTAACGGCCTCGGCCAGAACGCCCGCGAACAGGCTGAACGCGACGCCATCGCCGGCATGCGCGAGGCCTACGCCCGTATGCAGACCGCCATGAACCGGGTGTTCGCCGATACCGCCGATGTGGCCGAAGAGGCCCGTGCGGAAGAACTCGACCCGGCCTACGAACGCTGGATCCTCGGCGACTTCGAGACCGCCTTCCTCGCCTTGAACGCTGCCATCGTCGAGGAGCGCCAGGCACTCGAACGGCGCCTGGCCCGCTTCAACCGCCTGGCGCCTCTACTCATCTCAATCCCCATCGCCGTCGGCCTGGTTCTTCTGATGCTCACGCGCCTGCGCTTCCGACGCCATTTCGTGCGCCCCATGGAGGCCATTCGTCAGGGCGCCGCGACGATGCGCGAGGGAGACCTCGAAACCCCCATCGAGGCCGGCCCCGCCGTGCGCGAACTGCGCGAACTCAGCCTCACCTTGAACGACATGGCGCAGGAACTCTCCACCAGCCGCGACGCCCTGGTGACCCAGGAACGCCAGGCCGCCCTCGGCGCCCTGGTGCCCGTTGTGGCCCACAACATCCGCAACCCTCTCGCCAGCATCCGTGCCGCCGTTCAGGTGGTGGACGTGAGCGATGAGCAGGAATGGCGCGAGGTACGCGATGAGGTGATCGCCACCGTGGATCGCCTTGGGCGCTGGGTGAACTCGCTGCTGAGCTACCTCCATCCCCTGCGACCACACCCGGTCACCTGCACCCTGGCGCAGCTGGTCGATGGATCCCTGGCCCCTTGCGAAGGGCGCGCCAGCGAAAAGGGTATCGCCCTGAGGGTCGATCACCAGGACGCGGAGGCCTCATTGACCGTAGACGTCGATCTCATGGAGCAGGCCCTGCACGGATTGATCAACAACGCCATCGAAGCCTCTCCGCGCGGCGCCGAGGTGGTGATCCAAACTCGCCTGCAGGGCGAAGCGGCTGCGCTGCTGAGCGTGCTCGACAGTGGCGCTGGCATCACGCCACAGACAGAGCCGGAACAGCTGCGCCCCGGCCCCACCACCAAGCGCCGCGGCACCGGCCTCGGCATCCCCTTCGCATACAAGGTGGTGCGCGGCCACGGCGGCCAATTGTCTTTCTCACAGCGGGAGGCCGGGGGCACCTGCGCCGAGGTCGAGCTGCCGCGTGAGGCGGCGACCGGGGAGGACGAGGCATGAGCCAGGACTCGCCCATGCTGCTGCTGGTCGAGGACGAGACCCTGCTCGCCTCCGCCGTCCGCCGCCACCTGGAGCGAACGGGCTACCGGGTGCAGGTGGCCAGCGATCTGGCAGCCGCGCGCGACGCCCTGCAGACCCTGGCCCGCAACGGCGGCGTCGATCTGGTACTGCTCGACATGCGCTTGCCCGATGGGTCAGGCATGGACCTGCTCGAGCAGCTCGGCGACCCACAGGATCCGCTCGGTGCCGGCACACCCGCCGTGATCGTAATGACCGCCTTCGGCGGCCTGGAAGATGCGGTGGCGGCGATGAAGGCCGGCGCCGACGACTACTTGCGCAAGCCCGCCGACCTCGATGAGCTCTCGCTCAATATCCAGCGCGTACTGGCCCAACGCGAGGTGCGCCGGCAACTCGCCGCGTCGCGCTCGCGCGAGCGTCGCCAGGGCGGCGGCGAAGTGGCAGCCGACTATCTCGGTGACAGCGCTGCCGCTGTCGCCTTGCGCGAGCAGCTGGCGCGCATCGCCCGCCTCGGAGGCGTCCCCACCCCGCCGAACGTGCTCATACTCGGTGAGACAGGCACGGGTAAAGGCTTGCTGGCACGCGCCCTGCACGAGCGCAGCGAACGTTCTGATGAGCCTTTCGTGCACGTTGACTGCACCGCACTGCCAGCGGATCTTGTGGAAAGCGAGCTCTTTGGCCACCGAAGAGGTGCCTTCACCGGCGCCACGGAGGAGCGTACCGGCCTGATCGAAGCCGCCGAACGGGGCACCGTATTTCTGGATGAGATCGGTGAGCTGCCGATGGAGACGCAATCGAAACTACTCGCCGTGCTTGAGCGACGACGCGTGCGCAGGGTGGGCAGCTCTTCCGAAGCGAGCGTGAATGCGTGGTTCATCGCCGCCACCAACCGAGAGCTCGAACAGGAGATCCAGGCGGGACGCTTCCGCGCCGACCTGTATTACCGACTCAAGGTACTGACCCTGGAATCGCCTTCCCTGCGTGAACGCCCCGAAGACGTCCTGCCCATTGCCGAGCACTTCGTGGACGCGATCGCCCGACGCTTCGGCCTCAACACCCCGCGCATAAGCGACGAAGCCGCGGCCGCTCTGCGCACCTACCACTGGCCGGGTAACGTTCGCGAATTGGGCCATGTGATCGAGCGCGCCGTGCTGATGGGCGGCGGTGAGCTGCTCACCCCGTCCTCGGTGGCAGCGGACGCCGGCCTGGCGGCCAATGCCGCCAATGACGCGGGCAACGGTCGCGAAGACGGCCTGGAGGCCTTGCGCGGCCTGACCCTGGCGGACGCGGAGAAGTTGCTCATCGAGCAGGCATTGAAACGCACGGATGGCAACGTCTCCCAAGCTGCGCGCGAATTGGGGGTCACTCGGATGACCTTGCGCTACCGCTTGAAGCAACACGGTCTCCGCGACAGCTGACTGCCTCCTTCCCGTGAATGAGGGCTGCGGTGCGACCCTCCGGGGGACCGGGTACGAGCCGCCTGAACTCGATCACCCCGCATCGCGCCGCCGCGCTCGCCCCCCAAAATGGGCGACTTTTCTTTGGATTCGGATCGTCAGCGTGCTAGCGTCCGCGGCTGGTGGTTGCACACTCCACCATCTGTCGGATCTGCGATCGGAGTTACTGCTAATGCGAGCTGAGCGTCTCACCACCCACTTGATGGCCACCCTGATCGCGTTGGGCTGTTTCCTCGCCACGGCCGATCCCGCGCGCGCCCAGGCGCTCGTCGTTAACGTCGACGTTGGTGACGGATCGGGTGCGTACAGCGGACAAGGGGCCCTGGCGGATCCCGGCAACGACTACTGGAACGAGATCTTCACGTCCGGCAGCGATCTGCTGGCGTCGGACGGCACCACCGTTACGGACATCTCGCTAACGCTGACCAGCGTTACGGGATTCTCCTACGCCAACGCCAACAGTCTCCTCAACGACTACCAGTACGTGACGACCTTCGACGCGACGTACACAGGTGACATCGAGTTTGCAGGCCTGCAGCCGGACACGAGCTACCTGGTGTACGTCTACAGCGCCGGCGACCTGGAGGGCCAGGCAGGGTTGATCGAGTTGAACGGCGTCAGCAACGCAACCAGTGGTGAGCCCTCAGAGCAATTCCTCGAAGGTGACAACTACGTGGCAATGGAGGTGGTCTCGGACGCCAGCGGCGTCATCTCCGGCACCTACCGGCCCTTCGACAGCTTCAGCACCGCAGCGATCAACGGCTTTCAGATCACGCCGGGCACCCTGCCCACACGGGTACTGACCATCCAGGGCGCCGAGAGCCCGACGGTCCATTCCCCGGGCGACACGATCGCCGTCACGGTCGCCTTCAGCGACCCGGTAGTGCTGAGCCAGGCCGGCGGGCTGCAACTGCAGCTCGACATCGAGGGCGAACTCATCGACGCCGTCCACGTGGGCGATCAGGCAGGAACATCGCTCACCTTCGAAGCCAGCGCACCGAGCACCACCACCTTCCAGGCCAAGGTGGTCGCTGACAGCCTGAGCCTGATCGGCGATGCGATGCTGACCGACCCGGACAAGCTGCCCGTGGAACTGAGCCACGAGGTAGCCCACCTCGCCAACGATCAGATCTCCACACAAGGTCTCGCCGTGTACCCGCCCGTACCCGGCCTGGACCCATCACCCCACTACAGCTTCCGCGTACGCGAGCTGGGCGGTGCCTGGCAAAGCCCCTTCGCATGGTTCACCCGTTGCGTCGACGACACGCCCGACGCACCGGATGGGTACTACGAGGACTTCATCGGCGGGTGGAGCCACAGCTACGCCAACTTCGAGATGGCCAACAACGTACTGCTCGAGGTCGAGATCACCCGTCTCGACCCGGTGACCGGCGAGCAGATCGACATCACCAGTGCGGTACCACACCCGCGACGCAAGGTGAGATCCTGGCGCGTGCAAGGTGGGCGGGCCTACGTGCGTATCGACCAACCGGTGCTGCTGGCGGTGGACATCGATGGCCAGCTCGACGACAACCCGACTCCCTCGCCGGAGTTCATCAACGATACGGCGATCCATGCGGTTTCCATCTTTGCCAACCCGTTCATCCTGGACAAGCCGGACATGAACGCCACCGACGTGCTCGCTGTCGAGCCCGGCACGATTCCACCGGATGACGGCGAGTGGACGACGCTCTACTTCAAGCCTGGCGTACACCAGCTGTTCGACGATCAGTGGGAGATCGGCGAGGACTTCCGCCTGCGCAGCAACAAGCGCTACTACATACCCGGCGATGCGCTCGTGCACGGGAACATGAACAACCGGGACGACGACAACGACAGCCGCAACATTCGCATCTTCGGCCACGGTACGCTGTCCGGTGAACGCATCCCCCACTTCGCCGAACAAGGCCTGCCCGGAGGGGAGGAGAACCCGGATGCCTGGCGCAACCGAGCGATCAGGGTAGCCAATACGGCCCGCGCTACGCGCGTGGAAGGGATCACCGTGGCCGATCCTGCCAATCACAGTATCGCCCTGGTCGGGGGCTACAACGTCGCCCCGGAGGACTTCAACTACATCCGCTGGGCCAAGGTGATCTCCTGGCGTGCCAACGGTGACGGCGTCTCGCCCAACGGCAGCGGCTACGTGGAAGACTGCTTCCTGCGCACGCAAGATGACGGCGCCTACGTGCGCGGCTACGGGATTCGTCGGCTGGTCTTCTGGTCCGACGTCAATGGCATGCCGCTCAGATGCAGCAACATGCTGAACGACAACCCGGCCCCTTACCGCCTCCTCGGCAAGCTGTTCGTCGAAGACATCGACGTCATTTACGCGCGTACGGGCTTCGGCGAAGGCCCGGGTCGATCCATCATCGGATTCCCGGACCCGGCCACGGCCTTCCCCGACAACGACGGCTCCTACGTGCACTTCCGCGACATCCGCGTCGAGGACCGGTTCGCCACACGCACCCTGTTTGGCTGGGACCTCGGCTCCGGTGAGGGCGGCACCCGAGGTGTCTCCGGCGTGCGCTTCGAGAACGTGCGAGCAGCCGCTCGCAACGTGGACGGTGAGCTTGACCCCTTCCTGGGCACCGAGGCGGCGCCGATCGCGGGCCTGATTTTCGATGACGTCATCCTCGCGGGCGAGCACTACGATGCGCTCGAGGACTTCCTCACCAACGAGTTCGTGTCGGACTTCACCTTCGAAGATACGGCGCCCCAGGAGATGACCTATCGGAATCTATCAGGGTTCGGCAAGTGGTCGATCAACGACGATTGGGACTCGGCCGTGGAACCGGCAAACAACGATATCGTCAACCACACGGCCGAGGGCGGTGCGCTGATCGTCGATGCGACGGCGTACGCGGGCACCCTGAACGTCACCCACCCCAGCAGGGCAATCGTGTCGATCGAGAACGGCGGCCGGCTGGTGGTCGCGGACCGGATTGCCCTGGGGGCTAGCGGCCCGGGCCAGCTACGCCTGATCGACGGCGAGCTGATCCTGCTCGAGGACCAGCCCGACGCGATCACCGTAAGCACCGGAAACCTCTACCTGGAGCGGGGCACGCTCGAGTGGACGGGAGATCACATCGCCGACCTGCGAACCCTGTTCCAGGCGGGAGCCATCAGGTTCAACCGCGGCGGGACCACATCGCCCGTCGCCGGCGGCGTTCCCATCGGCCGCCTGGGCACCAACCTGCTACTGGCCGCCTTCGACCCTGCCACCGGCACTACCACGGCGTGGGTGCGCCGGCGGGCATTGCCCGCTGGCACGCGCGGCGATTAGCCGGACCTGCGTGTGCGCGGCGCGAGCAGGGCGAGTTCGCATTCGGTAGCAGTCACCGTGAGCCGCCTCCTTCACCGCCAAGCTCGAAGCCCCGCCAGAAGGTGCCCAGAGGCAAGCTGTCGGACTCCAGACCAAGAGCCCGCGCACCAGCCTCATCCGCGAGGATGGTCAGCGCTCGCTGCACCGCTGTCTGTTCCGCGTCCCCGAATCGTTGCGGAATGCCTGCGCGGTAGCCCTCGCGCAGTTCGTCGAGCTGGGACTGCTCGATACCCAGACCTAACTTCGGCTGCAGGCGCACCCATTCCTGATCGGACGAGGCAAGCAAGCGCTTAGCAGCGTAGCTCGCCTCGATGAAGGCGCGCAGCTCCCGCGCGTGGGAATCAGCCCACTCCTCACGGAACACCCAGCCCAGCAGGGGAATCGGCTCTGCAATACCGAGCTCCGGGAGCACATCCTGAACCCGCACCAATTCGCGGAAGCCCCGCGCCCGCAAGCGCACCGCATAGTTCCAGTTGGTGATCGCGAGGTCCAGCTGGCGGCGCTCCAGCAGATCGCTGAGCAGGGGCGGCGGCGCGAACATCTGATCGGTGACCTTGCTCAGGTCTTCACGCAGCGTGCGGCGCGCGTAGGCACGCAGCAAGATCCAGTTCTTGTCGTTCGGGCCACCGGAGATACCAACCCGCTGGCCGCGCAGGTCGCGCAGGCGTTCGATCCCCGCATCCTCGCGCACGACCAGGCTGCCCACCGCCGTCGAGTAGGGCACGAAGGAGTACTCGCCGCCGCGCTGTCGCTCGCCGACCACCCACAACCAGTCACCCACCATGAGGTCGATCTCGCCGGCCTGCAGGGCGAGGGTGAGCGCACTCTTCGACGCCAGCGCCACCGTGTCCAGGCGCACACCCCGCTCGCGGGCGAGGCCGTGGTAGCGCAAGGTGTCGAGTTCCCAGTTGACCGTACCGAAGCGCAGCAGGCCCACGCGGACAACCGGCAATTCCGCCCCATCGTCGTGGTGCTCCGCGGCCGAAGCGACGGTGGTGATCAAGGCCATCGTGAGCCCCATGGCGACGATTGTCGTTGTCAGCCAGCGAAATCGCATCGACGCCCCTTCCGACATCAGAACAGCCCGTGCGGCTCAGGCAGCAACAGGCCCAGGCTCGGGCACCGCGCCGCTTGCCCAGCGCCCCAGGCCACCATAGCGCCAGGCCAGGGCCGGCAGCACCAGCAGGTTGAGCAGCGTCGACGACACCAGACCGCCGATGATCACCACCGCCATCGGCCCCATTATCTCGCGGCCTGGGTTATCGCTGCCAATGGCAATCGGCAGCATCGCCAATCCTGTCACCAGTGCAGTGACCAGGATCGACGGTAATCGTTCCTGAGCGCCACGTACGGCGGTCTCCAGGGACCACTCGGCACCCTCTGCCGTCAGCAGATGTCGGTAATGGGACAACAACATGATGGAATTGCGCACGGTGATGCCGAACAGGGTCACGAAGCCGACCATGGATCCCACGGTGAGCAGACCACCGTCCAGCAACACGGCGACGACACCACCGACCAGGGAGAAGGGTACGTTGGCCAGCACCAGGGCCGTCGCCTGAGCGCTCTGCAGGGCCAGCAGCACCAGCACCAGCACACCCGCACCTGCAAGCAGGCCGTACACCAGCAGTTCCTGGCGCGCACGGGCCTGAGCCACTGCGGCGCCGGTGAACTCGATGGTGGTACCGGGCGCCAACGTGACCTCCTCGAAGATTCGCTCGCGCAACTCCTGCACGTAGCCTTGCTGGTCTCGATCCACCACCTGGGCCGTGATCGACTGTACGCGACGCGTGGCCCGATGAAGGATGTTGTAGCGCCCGGTGACCTGCGTCACTTCGGCGACATCGGCCAGGCGCACCTGACGACCGTCCAGCGTGGTCAGGGGCAGTGCCAGCAGATCATTGCGTCGCTGGCGCGCCTCGGGCAGCAGTACAACAGCCAGATCAAAAGCCTGATTGCCCTCGAACAGACGGCCGACCACGGCACCACCAAAGGCCACCTGCACCACGTCCAGCACGTCCTGCGGGCGCAGGCCGAGATCGCTCAGGGCCTGCGGTCTAAGGCGCACCTGAAACTCCGGCCGCCCCGGCGGTGCCCGCACCTGCACTTCGGCACCACCAGGCACCTCGCGCATCTGCGCGGCGATGGCGAAGGCCGTACGATCGAGTTCGTCCAGGTTACTACCGTAAACGTTGACCACCACCGGCGCCGTATACCCAGAAACGGTCTCGTCGATGCGTTCGATCAAGAAGGTGTTGGCCTCATAAACGATGCCGGGAAAGCCGTCGAGTATCTCGCGCACCGCCTCGAAGAGCTCCTGCTGTTCGGCGCCCGTGAGCTTGTCCTCGAGCGTGATGTCATATTCGCTGTAGTGCGAGCCGTAGGTATCCGCGCCGCGTTCGGCCCGGCCCGCCCACTGCGAGGCCTTGCGCACACCGGGCAACTGGGCGAAACGCGACACCAGGGCGCTGCCGATGCGCAGGGACTCATCCAGGGACGTGCCCGGCATGCTCGCCGTGTGCACGATGTAGTGACCCTCGCGCAGGGGCGGCAGGAAGGTGGCGCCGAGCCGGGGCAGGGTCAGCAGGGCCCAAGCCAGGAGCACGGCGGTGAACAACGCCGCGAGCGCCGGCACGCGGCAGACGGCGCGCAACGCAGTACCGTAGTAGGGCTGCAGCCAGCGCACCAGGGGGGGAGCTTGCGTCGGCAGAGCACTCGCCCTGCCGAGCAGCAGCGCGCAAAGGCCTGGCGTTACCGTCAGCGCCACCAGCAGAGAGATCAACACGGCCAGAATATAGGCCTGACCTAAGGGATTGAAAAGGCGACCTGCCACACCACCCAGAGTGAGCAGGGGCACGAACACCAGCACTACGATGAAGGTGGCATAGACCACCGAGCCTCGCACTTCCATGGAGGCGCGGAAGATCACTTCCGCCGCCGCCAGCGGCCTCGCCTGCGTGGCGTTCTCACGCAAGCGCCTGAAGATGTTCTCCGTATCGATGATGGCATCATCGACCACTTCACCAAGGGCGATCGCCAAACCACCGAGCACCATGATGTTGATGCTGGCTCCCACGCCCGTGAGCACGGCGGCGGCGGCGAACAGGGAGAGTGGGATGGCCACGGCTGAGATCAGCGCCGCGCGCCCATCGAAGAGAAACGCCCCGAGCACCACCAGCACGAGGATGCCGCCCACGGCCAGGTGATCGAGGATGCTGTGCAGCGAGCGCTCGATGTAGTCCGCGGGTCGGAAGATATCGCCCTGCAGCGTCACGCCCTCCTGCGCCAGCACCGGCGTGAGGTCCTCGATCTGCTGTTCCAGGGCCCGCGTGACCTCCAACGTGCTCGCCCCGTACTGGCCGATCACCATCATGATCACCGCCGGCTCACCAAGAATCGCAGCAGCGCTGATACGCGGCGCCGGCGCTTCGATGATCCGTGCCACCTCGGCCAGCGCGAGCGAACCGCCTTCCGCTCGGGTCAGCACGAGCTCACGCAGACGCGCGGCGGTCTCCGGCATGCCGGTGAGACGCAGGGCGAACTCCTGTTGACCGTTGTCCAGGTAGCCGGCGGCGGGAATGCCGACCGCACGCTCGACCGCCGCCTGCACCTCGGCCAGGGATACGCCAAAGCGCACCAGCGCCTGGGGATCCACCTGCACCTGGAGCTGGCGCTCCTCGCCACCGAACACGTTCACGTCGGCCACACCGGCGGTACTGAGGAGCGCGGGGACCACGGTCCAGTCCGCCAGTGAGCGCAAGGCCATGGGTGAGCGATCTTCAGAGGTGAGGCCGATGGTCATCACCGTCGCCGACGACGAGGCCAGGGGCACGATCACCGGTGCCTGCACGCCGTCGGGCAGACGATCGGCGGCCGCCACCAGCCGTTCACCCACCAGCTGGCGATTGCGGTAGACGTCAGTCCGCGGACCGAAGACGAGCGTCACGACGGACAATCCCTGGATCGACTCGGAGCGCAGCTCGACCAGATCCGTCAGGCCGCTGGAGGCGGACTCGATCGGCTGCGTGACCAGGCGCTCGACCTGCTCTGCCGTGAGCCCTGGCGCCTCCGTCTGCACCACCACCTGGCGCGGCGAGAACTCGGGGAACACATCCAGGCCGGCGGTGGAGATCAGGTAGCCCGCATAGACCATGGCCAGGGCTGCCAGCAGCACCACCACGCCACCCTGGCGTGAGGAGAAGCGGACCAGCTGCGTGAGCACGGGGGCGGGTCAGACGGCCGGCCGCTGCGGGCGCGGGTCAGTCGTCGTCATCATCATCTTCCGTGGGGATCTGCCAGCGGTACTCCTCGGAGAGCAGCGTGGTCGCACCGCGTACCACCACCTCCTGGCCCGGCTCGATCCCCACGCTGGCAAACCACCCGTCGAATTGCTCGATCGCCGCCGAGAGATCCTGGCGCACGTAGGCAACGCCTGCTCCTGCGGCGGCAAGCTCCTCGTCCTCGGCAGCCACGTAGACCCACGGGCGACCGTCGTGCCAGACCACGGCCGTGCTCGGCACCAGGGCTCCTCGTCGGGCCACCACATCCTGCGCCTGTACCTCGGCGGCCAGACGCATGCCCGTGCGCAGGCGCGGGCTCGGCACGGACAGCCACCAGGTTTCCCCCTGCAGGCGCTCGTCCGTACCCGGTGCCGGCGCCACCACCTGCGCCGCCAGGCGCCGGGGCGCGCGGTCATCACCGGCAGGAACGAGCACCGCGACGCGGGCCTGCTCCGCAGCCACCTCCTCACCCACCAGCGAGCGCCCGGGCGGCAGGGTCAGGCGCAGGAGCACGCGCTCTCGCTCCACCACGGCGCCGATCAGCGGGTCATTGCCGGAGAGCACCGCATCGGCGAGCTGCGGGCTCCATCCCTGAGCCAGCTCATCGCGTATGGCCAGCTGACGAATCTGTTCGGTACGCACGAGCGCCTGCTGGCGCTGGAACTCCCCCTGGGCGCGACGCAGTTCCTGAGGCGAGACGATGCGGCCTCGCTCACCAAGATCGACCAGACGCCGGTACTCGGCGCGCGCGGTCTGCATATCGACCTCGCTGACGGACTCGGTGGCCTTGGACAAGGCGTACTGGCTGCGGGCGACCAGCAGCGGCGAGGTATCCACCACCTCCACCCACGCGCCGTAGCGCTCGCGTTGCTCCGTCGCCACCAGAGCCTCGGTCTGCACGCCGATGGCCTCGCGCAGCTCATCATCCAGCACCACGGCCACCTGGCCGCCCTCGAGCACGCGAACGTTACCGGCGTCGCTGGGAAGCGGCGGGTCGTCATCGTCCCCCAGCGCCGCCGGGGGCGTGGCCAACGACAGGCCAAGAGCGGCCAGCACCAACAGCACGACGGTGCGGGGGAAGGCGGGCGGTGACAGGGCTGGGTCGGGCGGGCGGAGCACGTGCAGTCAACGGCGAAAAGGGCGAAAATGGTGACGTACACGCTAGCATCGCACCCCCGGCGGAAGCCAGCCAGAGCAGGCAGGCTCGGTGGTACTATGCGGCCCCTTGTCGAAGGCGGGTTCACCGCGTTGAAACGCCTTCGCCACCCACGATAAGAAGGCGGTTTTCCGCCAGGGAGCTCTCCTCCATGACTTCGCCCGTGCGCGTCTCCATCACCGGGGCTGCCGGCCAGATCGGCTACCAGCTCTGTTTCCGTATCGCCTCCGGCCAGATGCTCGGCCCCGACCAGCCGGTGATCCTGCAGCTGCTGGAGATCCCGCCGGCGCTTGGCGCCCTGGAGGGCGTGGCGATGGAGCTGGATGACTGCGCTTTCCCCACGCTGGCCGGCGTGGTGACCACGGACCAGGTGGAGACCGCCTTCGACAAGACGGACTATGCCCTGCTGGTCGGCGCCAAGCCGCGCGGCCCCGGCATGGAGCGCGGCGATCTGCTGCTGGAGAACGCCAAGATCTTCTCCACCCAGGGCAAGGCCCTGAACAGCGTGGCCAGCCGCGACGTGCGGGTGCTGGTGGTGGGCAACCCGGCCAACACCAACGCCCTGATCGCCAGCGCCAACGCGCCGGACATCGATCCGGCCAACTTCACCGCCATGACCCGCCTGGATCACAACCGCGCCCAGGCCCAGCTGGCTGCCAAGACCAGTAGCCACGTCAGCCAGATCAAGCGCCTGACCATCTGGGGCAACCACTCGGCCACCCAGTACCCCGACGTGTTCCAGGCCACCGTCGACGGCAAGTCCGCCACGGACCTGATCGATCAGTCCTGGCTGGCCGATGATTTCATTCCCACGGTGCAGAAGCGCGGGGCCGCCATCATCGCTGCCCGCGGTGCCTCCTCGGCGGCGTCGGCCGCATCCGCCGCCATCGACCACGTGCGCGACTGGGTGAAGGGCACGCCGGACGGTGACTGGACCAGCATGGCC
>JAAUYD010042143.1_pt1 | contig 19865 bp, 19 predicted proteins | sample 7278101 | NCBI WGS metagenome assembly JAAUYD01 (sample SAMN14350128, study PRJNA611818) | marine sediment metagenome | isolation source: surface marine sediment (0.6m) | place: French Polynesia: Moorea | collected 2018-08
AAGGCGTCGGTGCGGACGCTCGGGACGCGGCGCTCGCGCCGCCGTCGCAGGCGCACGCTGAAGCTGCTGCGCCGCTCCGGTCCGACGTCGATGCTGACGGCCAGATCCCCGCGTCCCCGGATCAGGCGCCGCAGGACGCTCAGCAGCAGGCCGACCAGCAGGACCCCGATCGCTGCCGCGGCGCCGCGGCCTTCGTTCGCCTGGCGCCAGAGCGCGTCCGGACTTCCGGGGAGCGCGGAGACGAGCCGCTCCACCAGCGGCTCCGGAAGGACGTCGCGAAGGCGGCTCCAGAGCTCTCCCAGGCCGCTCTCCGTCTCGAGGCTCCGGGCGGCCGGGTCGACGGCGGGCTCGGGGCTCGTCGGGGGCGTTCCGGTCGCCGACTCGGGGCCGTCGGGCGCGGCGACGGTCGGGGGAGCCGGCGCGTGCTCGCTTCCGATCGCCGGCGTTCCCGCGAAGATCGCGAGCAAGACGAGCGTCTGCGCCAGGAGGCGCAGCACCGGGAAGCGCGCTGCGATGGGGGGTTCACAAGACACCGGTCACCGGATCGGCCGCCCGGAGCCCCTTGTTGAGTGAGGAGCCGCACCGAATCCGGGCGCCCTGCCGGACGGTCTTCGGACGGTCGTCGGACGGTCTTCGGACCGTCCCGCCGCTCCGGGCTCTAGGCGGCGCTCCGGCGTCCGGAGCGCACGCTTTCTGCGCACTCGTGAAGCAGGGCCTCGGTCTCTGCCCATCCGATGCACGCATCCGTGATCGAGACCCCGAATCGGAGGCTCTGCTCCGGGCTCCAATCCTGACGGCCCGGCTCCAGGTGGCTCTCGATCATGAAGCCCAGGAGCCCCTGGCCGCGAGGCGTGCGCTCGAGGATCGAGCGCAGCACGCCGCCCTGGCGCGCGGGGTCCTTGCCCGAGTTCTCGTGGGAGCAGTCCACCATCACGCCGCGGTGGGCGTGGGCCTCGCGGGTGATGGCGTCGGCCCGGGCGAGGGTCTCGGGGTCGCAGTTGGGCCCCTGGCTTCCGCCGCGCAGCACCAGGTGCCGGTCGGGATTGCCGCGCGTGTGCACGACCGAGGTGGCCCCATCGTCGTCGATGCCGAGGAATGCGTGGGGATGGGCGGCGGAGACCAGGGCGTTGCCCGCGGAGTCGAGCTTTCCGTCGGTGCCGTTCTTGAATCCGACCGGCATCGAGAGGCCGCTCGCCATCTCGCGATGGGTCTGGCTCTCGGTCGTGCGGGCCCCGATCGCCGCCCAGGCGACGAGGTCACCCAGGTACTGGGGCGTGACCGGGTCGAGGAACTCCGTGCCGCAGCCGAGCCCGCGCTGGTTCACCTCGAGGAGCAGCTCCCGGGCGAGGCCCAGGCCCGTCTCGATGTCGCAGCTGCCGTCGAGGCGCGGGTCGTTGATCAGCCCTTTCCAACCGACGCTCGTGCGCGGCTTCTCGAAGTAGGTGCGCATCACCACCACCAGGGCGTCCTCGCAGTCCCGGGTCACGGGGGCCAGCCGGTCGGCGTAGGCGAGAGCGCTCTCGCGGTCGTGCAGGGAGCAGGGGCCCACGACCACGACGAGCCGGTCGGGATCGGCACCGTGCAGCACGTTGCGGATCCGCCGCCGCTGCTCCTGGACGTGTTCGGCCACGGGTTCGGGGGCGGGGCGCTCCCGCTTCATCTGGCTCGGGGTGATCAAGGGTCGGACCTCTCGGATCTGTCGATCCTCGAGCGGCTCTCTCATGGCGGATCCTCCTGCGGGCCCAAGGGCCCGGAAAAAACGAAAGCCCCGAGAGAGCTTCTCGGGGCTTCGGGTTCGCGACTTTCGTCCTGGCTAGTCGCAGCGACACCTCGGGGCCCCAGAGCTTCCAAAGTAGAAGCTCCACCAGAAGAACCGGCCAAAGACCTGGCTCTCGGCCTGGGTCTCGACCTGGCTCTCGGCGCGGGCCATGGAGTGGGGACTGCGTGACATCACGCTGAGGTGTACCTCACGCGGCTGCGCGCGGCAAAGCCGGAGCCGCTCAGAGCACCACGGCGAGCTGGCGGGCCTGGGCGAGCAGCCGGCCGTCGCGCGTGAAGATCTCGCCGTCCTCTTCCATGAAGCCGTCGCGCGCCACGCGCGTGCGGAACACCGCCAGCAGCCAGTCTCCCGGCGCCACGTCGGCGGCGGGCAGCGGCTCGCGGAAGTGCACGGTCAGGTCGACGGTGGGGACGCCGGCCGTGAGGGTGCCGCGCCCGAAGTGGCAGAAGACGGCCGGGGACCAGGCGTCGGCCAGCAGCGCCATCAGGGCGGCGTCGGTCGGCCGCGGCTCCGCGAGGCGGATCCAGCCGCCGGACAGGGCCTCCTTGCCGCCGGCCTCGCTGCGCTCGCCGATGGCCCAACGCTCCTCGAAGCGCTCGCGCATCGGGATCGGCGCCGGGGAGAGGTCGGCGGGGATCGCCTCGGGCGGCAGCACCTCGGGCATGGCGGCGTGCTCGAGGGTCGGCGCCTCTCGCGACTGGGCGAAGGCCGCCACGGCCGTGGCCTGGAGCTTGCCGTCCTGGAACAAGTGGGCCGCGATCGACGTGAGGGTTCGCCCCTCGCGAAGGATCTCGGTCTCGATGGTCACCGGCCCTTCTGCGGGCGGGCGCAGGTAGTGGACGGTGAGCGAGCGGGCGTGGCGGCTCGGGTCGCCCACGCGCGCCTGCATCGCGCGGGTCAGGATGGCGGCGAGGTAGCCGCCGTTGGGCCCGCGAATGATCCACCAGCCGCGGTCGAGGCGCGCCTCGTAGCGGCCGTCACCCAGATGCGACACGGCGGTGTCGCGGTCGAATCGGGTGGCGCCGGCGGGCTCGGGGGTCGGGTCGGGGTCGGTCACGAGGGGTCTCCGCGGGCGCGGGACGCGGAGCATAGGCGAGTCTCGCGCCGCGTGTCCCACCGCCGGCCGGCGCCGCGCCTCCTATGCTGCCGGCCCATGGACAGGACGAGACTGCGAGCGGAGGGCGTGCTGGTGGCCGTGGCCGCCTGCTGGGGCTTCTCGTTCGTCGTGATCAAGGCGGTGCTGCCGTTCGTCTCGGCCCAGACCCTGGTCGTGGCCCGTTTCAGCCTGGCGAGCGCGATCCTGCTGGCGATCGCGTGGGCCGAGCTCGGCCGGCTCGGTGCCCGCACCCTGGCCGGCGGAGCCGTGGCGGGCCTCGTGCTGTGGGCGGCCTTCAGCTTCCAGACCCTCGGGCTCGTCGAGACCCCACCGGCCCGCGCCGCCTTCCTCACCGCGCTCTACGTGCCGCTGACCCCGCTGTTGGCCCGGCTCTGCCTGGGCCAGCGGCTCGGCCCACTGGACGTCCCGGCTGCGGCGCTCGCCTTCGTCGGCCTGGCGCTCCTGGCCGGGCCGGGGGCCCTCGAAGGGCCCTCCGGGCTGCGCACGGGCGACCTCCTCACCCTTGGAGGCGCCTTCTGCTTCGCCGTCCACATCCTGGTGCTCGACCGTCTGAGCCCCTGGACGCCCGCGCGGCTCCTGGCTCTGCTCCAGGTCGCCGCCTGCGGCGTGCTCGGCCTCCCCCTGGTGCTGGCCGACGAGCGGCTCCCGGGCCTGCTCGAGCCCCGGGCCCTGGCCGGTGTGGCCTTCCTCGGGATCGTCTGCACCGCCCTGGCCTACGGGGCCCAGTCCTGGGCCCAGCGCTTCACCACTGCCAGCCGGACCGCCGTGATCCTGGCTCTCGAGGCCGTCTTCGCCACGGCGATCTCCCTGGTGGTGACCGGCGAGCGGCTCCGTCCCGGCGAGTGGGTGGGGGCCGGACTCGTGCTCGGAGCGGTCCTTCTGGGCCAGATCCGGCCCGAGAACCGGGCCGGGAAGCGTCCGGGAAGGGCGGCGGAATGAAATTGACAATGATTTTCAGTTTCCGTAGCATGATCTTCGTCGGCCGAGCCCATGGCCGACTCCCGAAGGCCAGGGGTGGCCCGAGGGACCGAAGCCGGAGGCTCGTGCGCCCGTGATCGTCTGCCACTGCAAAGCCCTGTCCGACAACGACGTTCGCAGCCATGCGAGCCAGGGTGCGCGCACCGTGCGCGAGGTGGGTGCACGCTGCGGGGCGGGTCGCGTCTGCGGTGGCTGTCGGCCGGCGATCGCCGAGATCCTGACCGAGCGCACTCCGGGAACGGGACAGGCGTCCGCCTCCCAGGGCATCGTCCTCGCCGCTTCCAAGTAGCGCTGGAGCACGCGGCGGCCGCGCAGACACACCGTGCTTCGCACGGTCGTCGTTGAACTCCGTTGTCATTTCCACTTTGCTGGACCGGCACGCGCTCGGCGGTAGTCTGCGCTTGATCCAAGTCCACGCGCAGCGTCGGTGCTGCGCGCCATCAAGGGGGCGAGCATGCAGGGCGACAGCGACATCATCGAGGCACTGAACGGGATCCTCACCGCGGAGCTGACCGCGATCAATCAGTACTTCATCCACTCGAAGATGCTGAGCAACTGGGGACTGAAGAAGCTCGCGAAGAAGAAGTGGGACGAGTCGATCGAGGAGATGCAGGACGCCGATCGCATCATCGATCGGATCCTGTTCCTCGAAGGCGTGCCCAACATGCAGCGCCTGTCTCCCGTGCGCGTCGGCGAGGACGCCATCGAGCAGCACAAGCTCGACCTCGAAATGGAGGTCGCGGCGGTGGCCCGATACAACGAGGTGATCGCGCTCGCGCGGGAGAAAGGCGACAACGGCACGCGCGAGCTCTGCGAGCGACACCTGAAGGAAGAGGAGGCCTCGGTCGACTGGCTCGAGGCCCAGCTCTACCTGGTGGAGCAGATCGGCAAGGAAGGGTACCTCGCGGAGCAGATGGAGGAGTAGACTCCCGCTCCGGAGGCTCCCGATGCACGCAGTCCGGACGGTTCCCTGGCCGCTGGCGGCCCTGCTGGCCACCCTTCTGGCCACCTCTCCGGCATGGGCCGACGCAGGAGCCGAAGCCGGGGCGGGTCGAGACTCGGGTGAAACACCGAGAGCCTCCGGTGAGTCACCCGGTGAGACCTTCGGTGAGGCCTTCGGCGAGGCCTCCGGTGATGATTGGGAGATCCGTCTCGCTCCCTACATCTGGGGCGCCTCGATCGACGGCGACGCGACGGTCATGGGCAACTCGACGAAGGTCGATGCCTCCTTCCGAGACATCCTCGAGAAGCTCAACGGCGGCCTCTTCGCCACCTTCGAGGGGCGCAAGGGCCGCTTCGTCGCCGTCTTCGATCTGCTCTACGTCCACCTCGAGGACGACTTCAACACCGGGACCGCGACCGTCGGCTTCGGTCCGACCACGGTGGGTCGGGGGCGACTCGCGGTCGCGGTGCCGCGGGTGCAGACCACGCTCGGCCCCGCCTCCGTCGGCTCGGAGACCACGATGTGGGGCCTCGAGTTCTTCGGCGGCTATCGGCTGATCTCACGGCCCGTCTCGGGGCTCTTCGGCGACGCCGACCCGAACGACATCCGCCAGTTCGATCTCGACGTGTTCGCCGGAGGGCGGTACTGGAACCTCGACTCCGAGGTGGACATCGAGATCCCGCCCGTCTCGGTCCCCGGCTTCTCGCTGTCTCCTTCACTGGCACTGCCGGGTGGCTCCGTGGCTCTGCCCCAGATTCGCGTGCCCGGCGTCACGCTCGGCGGGGCGGACGTCGACGTCGACGTGAGTCAGGAGTGGGTCGATCCCCTGATCGGCATGCGGGTGGAGGCCGACCTCAGTCGGCGCTTCTCGTTCAGCGTGCTGGGCGGCGTCGGCGGCTTCGGCATCGGCTCGGCCTCCGACCTCGCCTGGAACGTGGCGGCGAGCGTGAACGTTCACCTCGGGGAGCGCTGGGAGATCCTGCTGGGATACAACGCCATCGGCATCGACAAGGACCTGCCGTCCGACTCGAACCTGGACCTCACGATGCACGGCCCGGTGCTGGGCTTCCGCTATCGCTTCGGCCCCGCTGCCGATCAGCGCGCCGAGCGTCTCCTCGCCGCCAACTGAGCGCTCACTCGGCGAGGATCTCGCGCATCCGGAGGATCCGCTCGGCGAGGCGCCCGTGGATCGGCTCCTCGATGCGACCCAGGGAGCGGTCGGGATCGTGAATCACGAGCCACGGCTTCTCGATGGCGAGGCGCTCGTAGAACTCCGGGGCACGCGTCGCGTCGTAGCCCGCGAGCCGGGTGATCTCGAGCCCCAGGCGATCCGCATCGAGCTCGTCTTCGGGGTAGGACGCGTAGCGGCCGCCGAGGATGCGATGTCCGAGCTCGTGGGCGATGGCGATCGCGAGCTCGTGATCGTCCCGGGTGAACTCGAGCAGTCCGCGACCGATGGCCGCGTGGCCGTCGTCGCTCCGGCCCGTCGCCAGGGCGTCGATCGGGGCCAGGGTCACGACGAAGCGGCAGGCGGGCTCGAGATCGAGGGTCACGGTCTCGCGAACGTCGCCGCGCTCGATCTCGAGAGTGGGCGGGGTTTCGGGGGCCTCGGCCACGGCGTCCAGCAGCTGCTCCGCACGACGCACCCGCCGGTCGTGGACGCGCAGGAGACGCTCGCGCCCGACGAGGCCCGCGCGTTCCGCGGGCGAGCCGGGCACCACGAGGGTCACGGTGAGGGTGCGCGTCACGTCGTAGTGTCGGTAGAGCGCCTCCAGGAAGGGGATCGAGCTCGCGAGCGAGATGCGACGCGCCGTGTAGAAGCCGAGCAGGGGCGCCGTGTGCTCTCCGCACACCGGCACCCCCGCGACCCGGAGCCGGTTCGCGACGCGGGCGACCCGCGTCGAGTCGGCGAGCATCGACTCCATCGCCTCTGCGATCCACGCGTCGCGTGTCGCGTCCAGGCGCTCGGCGTCGATCGGCGGATGGGCGAGACGGGGCGTGCACGCGAGCGCACCGAGCAGCGCGAGCCCCGAGCCGAGGAGGCCGGCGAGCCGTCTCAACGTACGCGCTCCGGCTCGAGCGGCAGGCCGGCCGCGCGCTTGCGCTCGATCTCGGCGAGGACGGCCTCGAGGCGCAGGGCCCGGGCATGGGAGGGCGGGTGCGAGGAGCGCCGGCGCTCGTGGATCATCAGCGGGGAGCGCAGGGTCCAGCGCTTCCAGAAGCCCGAAGCGACGCTCACGTCGAAGCCCGCAGCGGCGGCCATGTACAGCCCCAGCTGGTCGGCGTCGGCCTCGAAGTCGTCGACGCTCCCGGTGCCGAGCACATGGTGGGCGATCTCGTGGCCAATGATCACGGCGAGCTCGTCGTCGTTCGCGACGAAGCGCATGAGGCCGCTCGTCGCGAAGGTCCGTCCGCGGCCCATGTAGGCGTTGACGCCGTCCTCCATCTGGATGGCGGCGGCGGCGAAGCAGCCGAGCCGCGCCGGGATCTCGAGGCTCTGCGGCTCGCCCCGGCGCTCCACCTCGAGCCGCACGTGGCCTTCGATGCGGCCGGCGTGGACGCTGGCCAACGCGGCGCCCGAGCGTACCTGCCGGCCGGCGATGGAGACGACGAGGTCGCCCGGCTCGAGGCCGCCCTCGGCCGCCGCGAGGCCGGGCTCGACGTGGAGCACGCGGACGCCCTCGTCCACGTGGTAGTCCCGCTCCGCAGCCCGATGGAGGGGCCAGGGGAGGTCGTCGCGCGAGGCCGCGACCACCCCGAGGACCGGGCTCACCTTTCCCTTGCAGAGCGGGGCGCCCGCCAGCCGCAGCGCCTCGGAGACGCGCAGGAGTCTCCGGCTGCGCTCGAGCCAGAGCTCGAGACCCGCGCTGCGAAGTCGCATCGCTTCGTGCTCGATGGCCATCTGTTCGATGGCCCTCCGTTCGATGGCTCCCGGCTCGACCGTGCTCGTCTCGGCGGCTGCCGGGTCCGCCGGCAGCAGCAGGCATCCGAGCAGGAGGAGCGGGGCGACGATCATGCTAGGCGCCGAGCTTCGGCTCGTTCTCGAGCTGGCGCAAGCGCTCGCCCATCACCATGGCCATGGCCGCCTGCAGGTTGTACGAGGGGATGAAGCCCGGCATGGGCAGGCGCAGCACCTCGTCGCACTCCCGGATCACCGCCTCCGGGATGCCTTCGCGCTCGCCCCCCACCACGAGCAGGATGGGGCCGCGGAGGTCGCTCTCCCAGGGCGCGTGGGTGCCCACGTCCTCGATGGCGACGATGCGACGTCCGGCCGCCCGCGCATCGGCGAGGAGTGGAGCGGCCGGCTCCCAGAACACCGGGAAGTAGCGGTCTGCCCGCATCGAGGCACGGATCGCCTCCCGTCGCGCGTCGTGTCCCATGTCGTTGTCGACGAAGATCCCGTCGGCACCGGACACCTCGGCGCTGCGGATCGCGAAGCCGGCGTTGCCCGGGTACTTGTTGCCCACGAGGAGCCAGCAGGCGCCGCCCGCGGCCAGCACGGCGTCGCGCGGGGCCGCCGGGTCGGGGCCGACCAGCCCGAGCACGTCCGGGGTCGGGCTTCGCTTGGCGAGTCGCCAGAGCATCGCCTCGCTCGTCGGGTGCACGGCGGCGCCGCGGGCCCGCGCCGCCTCGCACAGGGCCTCGAGCGTCCCGATGCGATCGGCGTGCACGAGCAGGAGCCGCAGCGGCTCGCCGGCATCGAGCGCGGCCTCGACCTCCGCGGTGCCGCAGAGCTGGCGGCGGATCGCTCGACTCAACGCGGCCGCTCCCGGACCGTTCGCTCCAAGACCGGTCGTTCCCAGAGGAGGTACTCGTTGAGCTCGCGCTCGCGCCCGTCGTGTCGGAAGCGCAGGGCCAGGGGGAGGGGGCAGCCGGTGGCGACCTCCTCGACCTCGTCGGCGTCGAAGAAGTGGCAGTAGCGGGGAACGCGCGCGTCTCCCGCGAAGGAGAGCAGGGCGTCGCCGGGCTCGACCTCGCTCTCGGAGAGGCCGGCGTCCTCCCAGGGGAGCTCGAGGCGCTCGAGGCGTGCCACGTCGCGGAAGCGCCACAGGGTGACCGCGAGCAGCCCGCCCGGCGCGACGCGCTCGGCCAGCGCCTCGATCAGCGCGGCGCGCTCGGCGCGGCCCGGGACGTGGTGCATCAGGCCGAGGGCGACGACGCCGGCGAAGGGTCCGGGCGGCAGGGAGGCGGCGTCCGTTGCGACGTCGAGGTGGAGGAGCTCCCGGTCGACGGGCAGGTCGGAGCGTTCGCGGGCGCGCGCGAGGAGTGCTGTCGAGGCGTCGACGCCGACGTAGCTCGGACTCCCGTGGCCCTGCGCCTCGCGTCCGCGCATGCGCGCGAGCGCCACGCCGAAGCGCCCCTCTCCGCAGCCGACGTCGAGCACCGGGCCCTTCGGCAGGCGCACCAGCACACGCGTGAAGCCCGGCCAGGGGCCCTCGCGATGGGCGGCGAAGGCCGCGCCGCGCTCTTCGTAGAAGCGCGAGACGATGGCTCGCAGCCGTTCCCGAACGGCCGGCTCCATGGGCGGGGCCTCATTCCGGGAGCGTCTGGCGCAGCACTCGCAGGGCGTTCCCGCCGAGGATCATGCGGACTTCGTCCTCGTCGAAGCCGTCTTCGAGCAGGGCATCCACCACCAGGGGGACGCCGGTCGAGTCGAACACCGTCGTCACCGAGCCGTCGAAGTCCGAGCCGAGGGCGATGTGTCGGCTGCCAACGAGATCGCGCACGTGGCGCATGGCGCGCACGATGCCGCGGGGCGACGTGTCGCACACGGCCCCCTCGAAGTAGGCGACTCCGATCACGCCACCGAGCTCGGCGATGCCGATGATCTCGTCGTCGGTGAGATTGCGCGGCCCGGGGCAGGTGGCCTGGACGCCGGTATGCGACACGACCATGGGCTCGGTCGCGATGGCCAGCACGTCGCGGATCGAGGCCGAGGCGGCGTGGGCGAGATCGACGGTCAGGCCGAGCTCCTCCATGCGCGCGATCACCGCTCGGCCGAGCTCGGTGAGCCCGTGCTTCTCTTCGCCGGCCGAGGAGCCCGAGGCCTCGTTGTCGAAGAAGTGGGCGAGGCCGAGCATCCGGTAGCCGGCCTCGAAGAGGCGGTCGACGCTCTCGAGCTCGCCCTCGAGGGCGTGCAGGCCTTCCAGGGCCATCAGGCCCGCTGCGAGATCCGGGTCGCCCTCGCGCTCGGCCAGGAACGCGTCGAGATCGCCGCGCGAACGCAGTACCCGCAGGCGCCCCTCGCTTCGCTCGGCCGCCTCCTCGAAGCGCTCGAGCTGGAAGAGGGCCCGCTCCCGCAGGCTGCCCCAGGTGCGAAGCGGCCAGCGCTGGGCCACCACGAGCGGCGTCATGATGTCGGCCGCGTCGCTCGAGTTGCGCTCGAAGTTGATGCCGGCCGGCGTCTTGGTGGGCGCGGCGAAGACCTGGAGCGCCACGTTGCCCTCGACCATGCGCGGCAGGTCGACGTGTCCGTGGGCGCTGCGCGCGAGGAGGTCGCGGCCCCACAGGAAGGAGTCGGCGTGGAGGTCGATCACCAGCGAGCTCTGGACCAGGGCCACGGCGCGCTCGCTCGCCGCGTAGGGGCCGGGGGCCGCGACGTTCGCCGTCCGGTCGGCCAGGCCGGGCAGGATCCCGAAGAAGCCGATCGCCGCCACCACGAGCAGCAAGCCGACCAGGATCGCCGCGATGCGGACGATCCGGGCGAGGAGGGTACTCTGGCGGGCCATGGCGACGCCCAGTCTACGCGAACGAGGCTCCCTCGCACCGCAGGGAGATGCTTCGGCTCCGGAGTCGAGCCTCGGCGCCCTCATCGAGGGCGTCATCGCGGCCGAGTCGCTGGACGAGCGCAGCCTGCTCCGCCTGCAACGTCGCCATCCGCGGCCGGGCGGTGGCTTCTGGTCCAAGCGGGACATCCTCGAAGCCTTCCATCGCGAGCAGGCGCGGGATCCGTCCGCCTACGCGTGCGACGCGCGCACGCTGGGTGAGAAGCTCCGCACCTGTCCCACGCGCTCGCTCTCGGGCGTGCTTCCGGTCACGGTGCTGACGCGCCCCTTCCCCTGCCCCGGGCGCTGCACCTTCTGCCCCAGCGACGTCCGCATGCCCAAGAGCTACGTGGCGAGCGAGCCCGGCTGCCAGCGCGCCGAGCAGCACGCCTTCGATCCGTACGCGCAGACCTGGTCGCGCCTCGACGCCTATCGGCGCATGGGCCATCCGACCGGCAAGGTCGAGCTGATCCTCCTGGGCGGCACCTGGTCGCACTATCCAAAGGCCTATCAGCGCTGGTTCGTCGCGCGCTGCTTCGACGCGCTCTGCGATTTCGGGGACGGCGTGGACGGACGCGGGGCCGGGGAGGCGGTGCTCGATCCCTCCGATCCGATCTCCGGCCGGAACGCCGCCGCCGGCGAGTACGACCGGCGCATCCAGGAGCGGCTGCGCTCCCTGTACGGGGGACGCCTCACCGCGCCCCACGAGAGCGCGACCGTCGCGGCGCTCGAGGCGTCGAAGCGCCGCAACGAGACGGCGCGCTGCCGCTGCGTCGGCCTCTCGGTCGAGACGCGCCCCGACCGCGTGAGCGTGGCCGAGGCCCGGCGCCTGCGTGCGCTCGGCGTGACGAAGGTGCAGCTCGGCATCCAGAGCCTCGACGACCGGGTGCTCGCACGGAGCCGGCGCGGCCACGACGTCGGGGCGACCCACCGCGCCATCGCCATCCTGCGGGCCGCGGGCTTCAAGCTGCACGTCCACTGGATGGCGAACCTGCCGGGCAGCGATCCCGAGGCGGATCGCCGCGACTTCGCTCGTCTCTTCTCGGATCCCCGGGTCCGACCGGACGAGCTCAAGGTGTACCCGACGAGCCTGCTCGAGACGGCCGAGCTGATGCGCGACTACGAGTCCGGGCGCTGGCGGCCCTATGCCCCGGACGAGCTGGTCGAGCTCCTGGTGGACTGCCTCCCGACGGTGCCCGACTGGTGCCGCGTGACCCGCGTGATCCGGGACATCCCGTCGCCGGAGATCCACGTCGGGAATCGGGAGACGAACCTGCGGGAGCGGGTGGAGCGCACCCTCGCCGAGCGTGGCGTCCGGCTGCGTGAGATCCGTTCGCGCGAGGTGCGCGGCGAGCGACCGGAGCCCGACGAGACGCGCATCGTGGAGCACGTCTACGAGACGGCGCTCGGCGTCGAGCGCTTCCTCGAGGCCCGCACGGCGGCGGGTCGGCTGGCGGGCTTCCTGCGCCTCTTCCTCCCGCGCCGGGACGCGGCGGCGGAGTTCGCCGCGAGCTTCCCGGAGCTCGAAGGGAACGCGTTGCTGCGCGAGGTGCACGTCTACGGACAGGCGACCGACCCCGGCGAGAGCGCGACCGCGGCCCAGCACGCGGGGCTCGGCCGTCGCCTGGTGCGTCGCGCGGCCGAGCGCGCACGCTGTGCCGGCCATGCCGGGCTCGCGGTGATCTCCGCGGTCGGGACCCATGCGTGGTACCGCGAGCAGGGCTTCGTGCTCGAGGCGGGCTCGCTGTATCCGACGCTTCCGCTCCGCGCCCCGCGGTGAGCGGATCCCGGAGCCCCGTCGGGGGAGACCCGCGGGTTCGGTAGACTCTGGCTCCCCCATGACAACACCGACCGATTCGCCGCCCCAGGCGGGTTCTCCCGCGCCCGTCGTACCCGTTGACTCCGCTGGCTCCGCCGACCCGGCCGTGGGCCCCGAGGGCGCGGCCCGAGGCGAAGCGCAGGCGCCGCCCGCTGCATCGCCGGCGAGGCACTCGGGCCGCGAGGTCGAGCTCAAGCTCGAGTTCCAGCCCGGGGACGCCGAACGACTGCGCGAGCATCCCGCCTTCGCGAGCGGCGCACGCGGGCGCCCGACCACGAGCCCCGTGCGATCGGTGTACTACGACACGCCGGAGCTCGCGCTGTACCGGCGCGGGCTGGTGCTGCGCCTGCGCGACGCGAAGGGCCCCGGCGAGCCGACGATCCAGACGGTGAAGACCCTGGGCGACGCCAGCGCCGGGCTCTTCGACCGGCCCGAGGACGAAGCCGCGGTTCCCGGGGGCGATCCCGACCCCTCGGTCATCGGCGACGCCGCCCTGCGAGCCGCCGTGCTCGAAGAGACCCTGCAGCGCGGGATCCCCCTCGAGGCCGTGGTCGAGACCGAGACGAAGCGCACCAAGCAGGTGGTGGTGCGCGGCGAGAGCCGCATCGAGTGCGCCATCGACGTCGGCGAGGTGCGGACGCGCGTGGGCGCCACACCGCTGAACGAGCTCGAGCTCGAGCTGCTCGAGGGCGAGCCGGCCGATCTCTTCGGGGTGGCGGGGGAGATCCTCGAGGACCTGTCCCTGCTGCCGGCCACGCTCTCGAAGCCGGAGAAGGGCTTCGCGCGGCTGCTGGGCGAGGTCCCCGCGCCCCGCAAGGCGGGCAGCCTCCACGTCCCGGAGGACGCCCGGCTGGACGACCTCGTCGACGCGGTGTTCGAGAGCTGCACCCGGCAGATCGTGGTGAATCGCGCGCCTTCCCTCGCGGGCGACGACCCCGAAGGCGTCCACCAGCTGCGGGTGGGCGTGCGTCGACTGCGCTCGGCCCTCACCCTGTTCCGCTCCTTCCTGCCGACGGACCTCCACGCCGAGCTGCGCGAGGAGCTTCGCTGGCTCGGCGGCGAGCTCGGTCCCGCGCGCGACCTCGACGTGTTCCTGCTCGAGACCCTCGAGCCCCTGCTCCAGTCGCGGCCCGACGACGGGGCGCTCAAGCGCCTGCGTGACGAGGCGGTCGCGGCCCGGGCCGAGGCCTACGACCGCGTGCGCCGGGTCCTTTGCGAGCCACGCCATGCGCGCCTGATCATGCGGCTCGGTGCCGTGCGCGCCGGGAAGGCCTGGCGCGACCAGCGTCTCACCGAGCACTCGGCCCGGCTCTTCGCGCCCGCGCGGGACGTCGGCCGCGAGCTCCTCGCCAAGCGCCACAAGCGGGTGAAGCGCATGGGGGCGGAGCTCGCCTCCTGCTCGATCGCGGAGCTCCACGCCTTCCGCATCGAGATGAAGAAGCTGCGCTACGCCGTCGAGTTCCATCGGTCGCTCTTCGACCCCGAGCTGGCCGACCCCTACATCCAGCGCAGCAGCCGGCTGCAGGACGTGCTCGGCACCCTCAACGACGTCGTCACCACCGAGCGCATGCTCGACGTCCTGCTGACGCGCATGGGCGACGAGTGTCGCCCGGAGCACCAGCGCGCCGCCGGCTTCCTGCTCGGATGGATGGATCACCTGGCCCGGGCCCGGCTCACCAAGCTCGATCGGCTCTGGCGGCGCTTCCGCAAGACGCGCGTCTTCTGGAAGCAGGACTGACGGCGTCCCGGGTGCGGCTCTTGCTGCTGCGACATGCCAAGTCGAGCTGGGGCGACGCCTCGCTCCGCGACCACGATCGGCCGCTCAATCCGAGAGGAGAGCGCGCCGCCACGTTGATGGGCGTCTGGATGCAGCAGCAGGAGTGCCTCCCCGATCTCGTGCTGTGCTCCTCCGCGCGTCGCACCCGCGAGACCTTCGACCGGCTCTGCATCGGCCTCGGCGAGACGCCGGACCTCGAGATCGACGAGTCGCTCTACGACGCTACGCCGAGTCGCATGCTCGCGAGCATCGCTCGCACCCCGGGCCGGGTCTCGAGCCTGCTCGTGATCGCCCACAACCCGGGCACCGAGGACCTCGTCCGCCTGATCGCGCCGAAGGGAGATGCGGGAGCGCTCGAGCGCGCGGCGGCCGGCATGGGCACGGCCCATCTCGCCGACATCACCCTCGAGGCGCCGAAGTGGGCCGAGGTCGCCCCGGGCGCGGGCCGGCTCGAGCGCCTCGTGCGCCCCAAGGAGCTGGTCTAGCGACTGGGTCCCGGGCCCCTGGCGCCCGAATCTGCAAACCTCTCGCCTTCATCGACGGGGTCCCTTCATGAACTCGAATCCGTTGCTCGCTGCCGCCGTGATCCTGATCGCCTTCACGGCCGGCTGGTTCATCGGCCGCACCACCACCCTCGACATCGCCCAGGAGGCGCGCTTGTCGGCCCTCCAGGCCGAGGTCGCCGCCCTGCGCGAGGCGGGCCCCGCCGCGGCGCCCGCCCCGGGCAACCGACCGCCTACGCGCCAGGCCGCCGCCCCGGCCCCCACCGAGGTCAAGAACGTCGAGGTCGGCCGCTCGCCGGTGCTGGGTCCGGAAGATGCGCCCATCACCATCGTCGAGTTCTCGGACTTCCAGTGCCCCTACTGCACGCGGGTCAAGCCGACGCTCGCCCAGGTCCGCGAGGAGTACGGCGACCAGGTGCGCGTGGTCTTCAAGCACTTCCCGCTCTCGTTCCACACCAAGGCGATCCCGGCCCACAAGGCCGCCATCGCGGCCGGGGACCAGGGCAAGTTCTGGGAGATGCACGACCTGATCTTCCAGAACCCGAAGGACCTCGAGCCCGAGCAGCTGCGCGCCCACGCGGAGACCCTGAACCTCGACCTCGCGAAGTTCGACGCGCGCGTGAACGACGCGGCCACCGAGGCCCTCATCACCCAGGACCAGGCCCAGGGCACGAAGCTCGGCGTTCGCGGAACGCCCAGCTTCTTCATCAACGGACGCTTCTTCTCGGGCGCGCAGCCCTTCGCGGCGTTCAAGGCCCGGATCGACGAGGAGCTCGAGCGCGGAGAGCAGGGGTAGGGCGGGTCTGCCGGCAGCTCACAGGGGTTTCGGACAGAGGCTCGCGTCGAGGTGAAGGCGAAGCGTTGAAGGTCCATCTGGTCCGCCACGCCAAGGCGGAGAAGCGGAGCGAGTGGGACGGCCCGGACCTGCTCCGGCCCCTCACCTCCCAGGGAACGGCGCAGTCCCGTGGCATCGCCGAGCAGCTGCTGGGTGAGAAGGTCGAGCGGCTGGTCTCGAGCCCGCATCTGCGCTGCCGCCAGACGCTTCGCCCGCTGTCCGAGGCCACGGGCCTCCCCGTCGAGATCCACGAGTCCCTGGCCAAGGGCGAGTCCCCCGCCAAGGCCATCGACGGGCTGCGCTCTCTCGGAGCGAGCCGGGTGGTGTGCTGCACGCACTCCGAGCTGCTCGATCGCCTGGAGAGCGAGCTGATCGAGGCGGGCATCCAGGTGGGACGCACCCTTCGCGAGCTCGGCGACTCCCTCGACCCGGGCACCCGGCGGCTCGCGGTGCTCGACATGGGCAGCACTTCGTTCCACCTGATGGTCGCGGACGTCGCGTCGTCGGGCTCGATCCGGATGGTCGACCGCGTGCGCGATCAGCTGCGGCTCGGCGCCGTCCTCGCGGAGCACGGCCACATTCCCGAGCCCGTCTGCGAGCGCGCCGTCGCCGCCGCCAAGGCCACCCGGAAGCGGGTCGCCGCGCTCGGCGCCGAGCAGATCCTGCCCGTCGCGACGGCCGCCCTGCGCGAGGCCGACAACGGCAGCGAGCTCGCCGACCGGCTGGCGAGCGCGCTCGGCGCGCCCGTGCGTCTGCTGTCCGGGGAGGAGGAGGCGCGCATCATCTTCGGGGCCTTCCGCCGGCGCATCCTGCTGCCGCGGAAGTCGACCACCCTGGGCCTCGACCTCGGCGGCGGCAGCCTCGAGCTGGTGCTGGGAAGCGAGAAGGGCGTGGAGTGGGAGACGACGCTTCCCCTCGGCGTGGCCCGCCTCCAGCGCAGCCTGGTCAAGAGCGACCCGATGAAGAAGAAGGAGGGGCGGAGGATCGCCTCGCGCGTGCGCGAGGAGCTGCTCCCGGTTCGCAAGCGCCTGCGTGACGCCCGGCCCGGCCTGTGCGTCGCGGCGGGTGGGACGGCTCGGGCCCTGGGCTTCCTCGCCGTCGGGCTGCGCGGGCTCCGCCCGATCCGCTCGGTGAACGAGCTGCACCTGAGCATCGAGGAGCTGGCCCACATCGGCGACCGCCTGCGCCGCGCGAGCCACGACGAGCGGCTGGGTCTGCCTGGCATGAAGGCCAAGCGCGCCGACCTGCTTCCCACCGGCGCGCTGATCATCGAGATCCTGCTCGAGGAGCTCGGGCTGGACGGCCTGACCATCACGGACTGGGGCCTGCGAGAGGGGATCCTGCTCGAGGCGCTGGAGACTCCCAGGGCGTCCTGAGAAAAATTTACGATCGTATTGAAAAAATAGTACGGTCGTATACTCTCGGGCCATGTCCAAGGACACGGCCGAGACGAAGGGGCAACGGCGCCGGGGCGAGATCCTCCGCGCGGCGGCCGATCTGAGCACCGCCGAGGGGCTCGAGAGCCTCTCCCTGAGCCGGATCGCCGGCGAGGTCGGGCTCACCAAGCCGGGAGTGGCGGCCCACTTCGCCTCCAAGGAGGCCCTGCAGCTGGCGGTGGTCGACGAGGCTGCCGAGGCCTACGCCGGGCCTCTCGAGCCGGCCTACCGCGAGAGCGAGGCGGGCTTGTCGCGCCTCGCGGCCCTGGCCCACGCCTGGCTCGATCACCTCGACGGGCTCTCCTATCGGGGCGGCTGCTTCTTCGCGGCGGCCGGACACGACTTCAGCGGCCGCCCCGGCCCGGTTCGCGACGCCGTCGCCCGACACACGCGCGAGTTCCTCTCGCGTCTGGAGGAGCAGGCCGCACTCGCCGCGCGCCTCGGGGAGCTCCGCCCCGACGTCGAGCCCCGCGCGCTCGCCTTCACGCTCCACGCCCTGCCGCTCGAGGCGAACCTGCGTCGCCAGCTGCTCGACGAGCCCGATGCCTTCGAGCTCGCCCGTCGCGCCCTTTCCGCCACGCTCGCCCGCGCGAGCGTCGGCGCTGTGGAGGAGATCCCCCGATGACCGGATCCGACGACCGCCTGCTTCGCAACAGCCTGCGCGCCAACGCCGGCTTCTCGACGCTCTCCGGGCTGGCCTTCTGCTTCGCCGGCGCGCCCATCGCCGGGTTCATCGGCGTGGCGCCGGCTGCACTCGTCACCAGCGTCGGCGTGAACCTGCTCGGGTTCGCGGCGGCGCTGCTCTGGCTCTCGTCGCGGCCGCGCATCTCGCTCGTGCTCGCGCGGATCGTGATCGGTCTCGACCTCGCCTGGGTGGCCGGCACGGCGGTCGCGATCTACGCCGATGTCTTCACCCGCGGCGGTGCGCTCGCCGCCCTGGCCATCGCCGCCGTCGTGCTCGACTTCGCCGTGCTCCAGTGGCTCGGCGTGCGCCGGCTCGAGCGTGCGAGGCCCGTGGCCACGACGTCGCCCCGCGCCGAGCACGCCGGAGCCGGGGCGTGACGGCGCCCCGGACCCTCGCGGCGGCCACGGCCGTGCTCGTCGGGCTGCCGCTCGGGCAGGCCCTCCTCGAGCGCAGCGTCTCGCTTCCCGTCGGGCCGGCGCGCATGGCGGTGATCGCCGGCTGTGCGTTGGCGCTGGTCCCGCTCTCCTGGGCGGGGCTCGAGCGGCTCGTCGGAGGGCCACTCGGTGCCGGGGCGCGGGCCAGCGCCGCCGTGCTCGTGCCGCTCCTCGCCGTGGCGCTCCTGCTCGTGGTCGCGCGCTTCGGCGACGGCCCCTTCGGCCCGGTGCCCGGCGGCCCCTTCGCGGCCGTCGCCTCGCCGCCGCCCGCGGACTGGTCCCTGGCCGCGTCGCTGCGCTACGCGGAGCTCGAGGTCGACCCCGATCGGCCGCGCACCCTCGAGACCCTGGTGCTGGTGCACCGCGGTGCCCTCTACGTGGCCGCGAACATGCCCGAGGACAAGCGCTGGCCCGCGGTGGTGCGCGACCACGGGGAGGCGCGCATCCGCCTGGGTGGAGAGGCCGTGTACGCGACCCGCGCCGACTTCGTCCAGTCGCGGGCGGAGACCGAGGAGCTGCTCGACGCGATGGCCGGCAAGTACGGCTTCGACGTCTCCCTCGGCGGGGACATCTGGTTCTTCCGCCTCTCGCCTCGGAGCTAGCTCCTCATCCGGTGGCGCCGGGATCGCTCTTGCCGATCTCGTCGAGGCGCTCCTGGAGGGAGAGCTTGTCGAGGCTCTCGAGGGAGAGCTCGGCGAAGATGCGAATGCGCCGCTCGAGCAGGCCGTAGACCCGGCGGAACTCGAGGCGCTGGGCCTCGTCCCCGTCCTCGCAGGCGGCGGGGTCGGGGGCCCCCCAATGGGCGGTCATCGGCTGGCCGGGCCAGGCCGGGCAGGTCTCGCCCGCCGCGGAGTCGCAGACGGTGAAGACGAAGTCGAGGCGCGGGGCGTCGGCCGCGGCGAACTCGTCCCAGCTCTTGCTGCGCATTCCGTCGGTGTCGTGTCCGAGCTGCTCGAGCAGCTCGAGCGCCATGGGATGAACGCGCCCCGTTGGTCGGGAGCCGGCGCTGTGGGTGCGGAAGCGGTCGCCTCCGAGGCGGGTGAGCAGGGCCTCGGCGAGGATGCTCCTCGCCGAGTTGCCCGTGCACAGGAAGAGCACGTGGTAGGGGTGGGCCATGGGCCCCGAGCCTACGCGGACGCGCCCTCTCCCGCGAGCTGGAACGAGAGGGATTCCCCGTTCTCGGCACAGCTTCCCAGGATCTTCGAGCCCTCGGGGAACGCACCCTCGAGGATCCGCGTGGCCAGGGGGTCCTGGACCAGGCGCTGGATCACGCGCTTGAGCGGCCGCGCTCCGTAGTGGGGGTCGTAGCCCCGGTTGGCCAGCAGGGTGCGCGCCTCGTCGGTCAGCTCGAGCTCGATGCGCCGGTCCGCCAGCAGCTTGCGCACCCGCGCCAGCTGGATGTCGACGATGCGATCGATGTGCTCGCGGGCGAGCTGGTGGTAGATCAGCGTGTCGTCGACCCGGTTCAGGAACTCGGGCTTGAAGTGGCCGCGCAGCGCGTCCATCACCCGCCGGGTCATCTCGTCGCGATCTTCCTCGCCGAGCTCGACGATGTGCTGGCTGCCGATGTTCGAGGTCATGATCAGGACCGTGTTGCGGAAGTCCACGGTCCGGCCCTGGCCGTCGGTCAGGCGGCCGTCGTCGAGCACCTGGAGCAGCACGTTGAACACGTCGGGGTGGGCCTTCTCGATCTCGTCGAAGAGCACCACGCTGTAGGGGCGCCGTCGTACGGCCTCGGTGAGGGCACCGCCCTCCTCGTAGCCGACGTAGCCGGGAGGCGCGCCGATCATGCG
>JAAUYD010193863.1_pt1 | contig 19864 bp, 13 predicted proteins | sample 7278101 | NCBI WGS metagenome assembly JAAUYD01 (sample SAMN14350128, study PRJNA611818) | marine sediment metagenome | isolation source: surface marine sediment (0.6m) | place: French Polynesia: Moorea | collected 2018-08
ACCGAGGCGCTGGATGCCGTCCTGCAGGCCATTCAGCGCGGTGGGCCGTTGAAAGCCCATTTTGAGCGCACTCTCGATGAGATCCGCAACCATTGATGGTTGCGTAAAAAGTCCGATATCTGCGTTACGCGTCATCCCTCGTCATTGCGGAGTACCTGCAAGTACGCCTCATTCCTCGGGATTTGCAAGCCTTGATCTCGGCGCTTTTTACGAAACCATCTGAGATGAGACTTTTTACCGGTTTATCACCATTAGCATCGGCTGCAAGCAAAGCCGGCCGGTTGGTCATCAAAGACACGGGAGCCCTGCATTGAACCCGTCCTTACGAAACAACGCCAGGCCAGACGATCCGGCGGCTGTGGTCCGCAAGGTGGTCACAGCCTGCGCGGACTGCGACACCTGCCGCTTTCTGATGAACGAGGATTGCCTCTTCTTTCCGGCGCTATACGAACTGGCGGACCGGGAAGCCGAATCCGGCCGACCGGGCAGCGACCGCGAATTGAGGCAACTGATCGATTTGTGTACCCTGTGCGGCCTATGCCCCTGTCCCAATATTCGTAACGACATCATGCGCGCCAAGCAGACGTTCGTGGCGCGGGACGGTTTGACCGTGGGCCATCGCCTCTTGGCCGACATCCAGCGATTGGGACGCTGGTGCGGGCGGGTGCCTAATTTGTTCAATGCCGCCGCGACCCACGGCGGCCTCCGCCGTCTGGCCGGCCGCCTGATCGGTATCACTCCCGACTGCCCAGTGCCGCACCTGCCGGAGGAAAACTTCTTTGCCTGGGCTGTGCGCCGGGGCCTGGACCGCATGCCCCAAAACGGCACCGGGGTGGCCTACTTTGCCGGGTGCACGGCCGGATACCTGTTCCCTCAGGTGGCCCGAGCGGCGGTGACCATGCTGCAGCACTGCGGTGTGAACGTGGTGGTACCCCCCCAGCAATGCTGCGGCATGCCCACCCTGGTGGAAGGCGATGTGCGCACGAGCTTCACGCGCGCCCAAGCCAACCTGACAACTTTGCTGGCCCTGCGAAGAAGGGGCTTCCTGCCGGTGAGTTCCTGCCCCACCTGCGGATTTCTGGTCAAGGTCCTGATGAAAGAGGGAGCCTACTATTCAAAAAGCTATCAGCAGTCTGTTGATGCTGCCGGCAACGAAATAAAGATACCGGATGAGGCGGTCGGCGACGGTTTCAGGCGTCTGGATAAAACCGTGTATGGCGGCATTCTCACCGATAACGGGTTGTTCCGCACGCTCGATCCGCTGGACCGCATCGCCCTGTCCGACGGGTTTGCCGACATCGGCGAGTACATCGTCAACCGGTTGGAGGGAGGAGGGGAGATCCCGCGTTTTCGCTCGGTAGCCGGTCGGATGGCCTACTTCGCTCCCTGCCATCAGCGGGAACAGAAGATCGGCAGCCCCTACCTGCGCCTGCTGGCCCGGATCCCCGAGCTGACCGTCGCGCAAGTGGGCGGGGTTATGGACTGCTGTGGCATGGGCGGCAGCCTGGGCTTCAAGGCTTCCTTCCATGATGCCTCCGTGGCCATCGGCCGGCCCCTGATGGAGAAGATTTCGGCCGCTGCGCCCGAGGCGGTGATCACCGACTGCCTGAGCTGCCGGCTGCGCTTCCGGCATCTGCTGCCCTATCCGGTCTTCCATCCCCTGGAGGTGCTGGTCAGGGCGTGCGATGCCGGGCCGGTGGACGGTATGAACAGAACCGAACTTGATTGAAAGTCTTTCAAATCTCTATTTTGAGATGCTTGTAAAACCTCGTGGTCTTGAGGAGAACCGATCTATAAAGTAACCTTTGCCGTAGTCTACGAAAGAGATTCTCGCTGGCAGACTATCAATCAACAACTGAAGGCGCCGTTCGTTATCTTTTACCATCTCAAGCTGCTGTTTCAGCTGCGGGTAGTAGCTCTTTCGCGTCGATTCCAGACTGAGACCCAAGAATTTTTCGCCTGCCGGTTGGCCCACGGCGTTGTCGCGAGAATCCGGTTTTGTCGGGTGTTCTGTCATTGCGTGCACCAGGCCAAGACTTGCATTGGAGAATGCCAGACCCGCCATCAGGCTGGCCATCATCATAATGTCATTTTATGATGCGATTGTAATAAATAGGCTTATTGGCGGGTTATCGCGTCTCTTATGCCACCGGTATTCTCCCGGCTGCAGGTGCTGTGGTGTTTAGTATAGATCAGCCCATTTTTCGACTGCAGAGAGATTGACGTCGATTCCCAATCCAGGCCCGGCAGGTATCGCAGCGCCCCCTTTTGCTCCGAATGATACATCGACGTCCACCACGTCTTCCTTCAAGACATATTTTGAAAAAGAACCTTCAAAGAAATTTACCGAGGGGCACATCAAGGCCAGATGCCTGCCGGCATATGAGAGGATGGCGGTTTCTCCCACGTGGGCGCCAAGCACAATCATCATGTTTTTGGACCTGGCATGCCGGTAAATTTGCTCTGCTTTCTGAAATCCGCCGCAACTGGACAAACGGATGTTCAGTCCATGGCAACTATTATGGTCGATCAAGTAATGCGGGCCTTTGGCGGTGTACATGGATTCATCGGCAATCACGGGGACATCGCTATTCGCTGAAACCGCTTTCAGGCCGGCAAGGTCCTCTTTGGCCACCGGCTGTTCAATGGCACTGAGATGACATGATCTGGCGGCACGAATGAATTGTATGGCCTCATCCGCACTGAACGCAGCGTTGGCATCGACGCGAAGGTCGATCTCACTACCCAATTGACGGCGTATGGTTTTCAGCTGCGATATGCCGCGTTGGGCATCGGTCACTTTGATTTTGAGTGACGACAAACGCAATTGCTTTACCAGGTCGACATATTTCAGGAAGGCATCCTGGTTGTCGATGAAAGGAATCACCCCGGAATAGGTCAGCGCTTGCCTGCCTGCGGATTCGGTGAACAATCGGTAGATGGGGCGTTGTTGGCTGCGCGCCCAAAGATCCAGCAGTGCGGTTTCAATAGCACAACAGGCGGCGGGATTCAGCTCGGTTAGGTCATCATCGCCAAGCTGTTTTAAATGCGCCGTCAATTCTTCGACGCTCGAGTACTTACGGTTGAACAGCTTCTTGGATAGATGCGCAGCGGCGATCAGGCTGGAATGCAACGTTTCTCCGGTCACATACTCCCTGGGTGTACCTTCACCCATCCCCATTCGGCCTTCATCGTCCGTCATCACGACGATGAGGCTTTCCGTCATATCCCTGGTATACAGACTGTGTGTGATGGTTCTCGAAAACGGAATCTTCAGATTATAGATCGAAACATTTTCAACAATCATAGCATTCCATGCTTGACATATACTTGGAGAATTCCGGATAGAAGCTGGGCCACTGATACCACTGTTCAGGACTGGCATAGACATGTTTTTCGAGCTGTTGCCATGAGAATTCGCAGATCGATCCAGCTGCGTTGCCGTCCGCTAAAGGCCTGACGCTAAAGTCGTAACCTGAGTTTTCGCGGCGGAGGATACCAAAACAAGCCGGCGCTTTGGACCGCTTGTAAAGAATATCCAGGGTTCGGTCTTTGGGAATGTTGTGTCCGAACAAGGTTGTATTGTTTTTGGTGCAGGGCCGCCAGCTGTGAATCTCATCGCAAAGCGTGATCAAGATTCTTCCCTGCTTGATGGCGTTTAACGCCTGAAAAATGACATTGGGATTGTCGGCATCGATCAACTCGAGGTCAACCGATTTGGATTTGTGCACCAATGCCTCCCTGAGCTTGTTGGTTTTAAAGCGAAGGATCATCGATGGCCGATATTGATTGGATGCCAGAAAAAGTGGGATATACTCGACTGCCCCGTAATGTCCGGTCACCAGAATACAGCCTTTGTTTGCGGCAATGGTTTGATCCAGCCAATACCGTCCCGAGAACGAGATCTTGTCGTTCAAGTAGCCCGTCATCTCGTAAAGATTTTTGTGGGCGTTGATCATTTTTTCGAAGTAATGTTCGAATATTCCGAGATAGGTCTTCCACAAGATAGACTGAAATGCAATGCGGTTGACGTTATGACCCAGCACATATCTCAAGGATTGTGAGACGTTTTTTCGCTCTCTGCCGTTCATGCCGTAGTAAAAAAGGCCTAATAATGACAAGTACTGCCGGTAGATGGATAGCGGCAATAATTTGGCCAACAAGATATTGGGTCGCTTCTGGAGAAACCGGCTCAAATCAAGACGCTTGGTAAGTGGATTGGATTGCATCGTCTGCTCCCGTCTACTCGCCGGATCGATCAATTCCAACAAGTTGGCATCCCATCAGGTACCGATCGTCGTTTACTCGGAAACGATAACCTGCGCCAGCCTGAATTCGTATAGTCATCCGGTATTGGTTTAATGGTAGTAATCAATTACGTTGCAACGGCTGTCACCAAAACATGCCAGTTTCATACCAGAATTCATCTTTTTTCAGTCAAGTTACCGTCGTGCGGACCGACATTAAATAAGGGCGGGTTGCACCCGGTGGGTGTTTCGGTTTAGAAGATCTAGCCGAACGGTTTACAAATCAATATGCTTGTATTGAGTGATTCAAATGGAACTTATTGCAGCGGCACTATTCGCACTGGCACTCGTTTGCGTCGTGATGTATAATCAAGCCGAAATCAGTTTGGTGAAATATGGCATATTACGGGCACTGGCGTCACAGTCGGAAGTCGTCGACAGCGCGCTCCGGGAGTTGCTAGCGACCAAAGACGACTATCGGATCACGAATAAAGAGTTCAGGCGGATCGAAAAATTGTTTATACACCGGATCAATCTGTATCTTCTCCGACATGAAAATGTTGACAGCGCCGTGCTGCGAAGAGATTTTTTAGAAAATAAGCGCGTTGATCTGTAGATTACGCGGGTGCTGAAATGCCGGTTCCGACGGCTTTGGAGACTGACAAAATGCAGCAGCCAATGCCGAAAGAGATCAATTGCCTCAACTTCAAAGGCCTGTTCGCGTTTCTCGAAAAGCACTATGGCGACTGGGGGATTAATACAGTTACGGACGGTCTGGTTGACAACCCGCGCTATATGGTAAGCGACATTAATGATCCGTCGCGCGTTTTTCCGATAACCCCAAGCCAGTTGGTCGACCTGAATTATTGGGTATCCAACGACTTCTCCGTCAAATTGCTGCACAACGTCACCAAGGTGGTCAAGGCTGACAACCCATTGTTTGAAGCCGGTCGGGGCGCGGTTCGGGAAAGCCTGTCCAAACATGCTATCTTTATCGGCAAGCTGTTCGGCCCCACGCTTCTGGCGAAAAAAGCCACCAACATCAACGCTCGATTTAACCGCACCAAGAAGGTACTTTTAAACAAATTGAGTGGGAAAGAACTCGCCTTCGAGCTATGTTACTACCCCCAATTTGAAGTCACCAAAGAAATTTGCAATTGGAATCTCGGCATATACACAGAGCTGTTGCACGCGTCGGGGGTAAAAGGAATCTTTTCTGAAGAAGTCAAGTGTATCCTGGATGGCGACGCGTGCTGCGAATTTCGGTTGAAATGGAAGAAATCCGGAATCTTCACCAGAACGCTCAAAGGCCTCAGCATCTGGCAGCTCAAAAAAGAGGTCCGCAATGCCGTCGAAGAGTACGAAGGCTTGCTAAGGGAAAGGGATCGGCTGATCAATGAATTGACCAGTTCAGAAAAAAAATACCGGTCGTTGTTCGAAAACACCGCCACCGCCAACGCCATCTTGGATTCCAATTTGACGATAACCCTGGTGAACAGCGGGTTTGAAGATCTGGTTGGACAAAATGAGCGCCAAATTATTGGCAAGCTCAATTTTCGAGAGCTTATCAAACCGTCAGACTACTCAACGGTTCGCTCGTTTATTTTGAATGACAGCGATTCGGATCAGTCGTTTTTGAATAATCTCGAGTTTTGCTTGGTCACAGCTGCTGGCACCGAAAAAGAGGTGATCTGCAAAATCGGTCGCATACCCGATACGATGAACAGGATTGCCTCCATGATCGATGTCACTGAAATGAAGCATGCGCAGAAGGAAAAGATCGAACTAAAATCGAGATTGATTCGATCAGAGAAGATGGAGGCGTTGGGGCTCTTGGCCGGTGGTGTCGCCCATGATTTGAATAACGTATTGTCCGGAATTGTCAGTTACCCGGAGTTGCTTTTGCTGGACTTGCCGGAAGAGAGCCACTTGAGAAAACCCATAGAGACCATAAAGGATTCCGGCGTCAAAGCATCTGCGATCGTTCAGGATTTGCTGACACTGGCAAGAAGAGACATCGCTGAAAAAGAGGTCGTCAATTTAAATGAGATCATATCCGGATACCTGGAATCGCCCGAGTATGAAAAGATGACCTCTTTTCATCCCGGTGTTCGCTTGACATTTGAACCCGAGCAAAGCCTCCTCAATATCCACGGCGTGCCGTTTAATCTTAGCAAAGTCGTGATGAACTTGATTACCAACGCTACAGAAGCGATACAAGGAGACGGCGCCATCCGGGTTACAACCAAAACGGTCTACCTCGATCAGCCCATATCGGGGTATGCCAAATTTCAGGAAGGCGAATATGTTTCTTTGACCGTCTCCGATTCCGGCGTTGGCATTGCCAAAGAAGACATCGAACGAATATTCGAGCCGTTCTATTCGAGAAAAGTGATGGGGAGAAGCGGTACCGGTTTGGGCATGACGGTCGTCTGGGGCACGGTTGTCGATCACGACGGCCACATCGATGTGATCAGCGAAGTTGGCAAGGGAACGACCTTTGAGATGATATTCCCGGCAACCAAAGAAGGGATCAAGGAACATGAAGCATCGGTATCCATTAAGGACATAACCGGGAACGGTGAATCCATTCTGGTTGTCGATGATGTTCGAGAACAAAGGCATCTGGCGAGCAGCATACTTACACGACTGGGATATTCCGTATCCACCGCATCCAGCGGCGAAGCGGCCGTTGCATTGGTAAAGTCAGGTGACACCTGGGACTTGGTCATATTGGATATGATCATGCATTCGGGCATTGATGGCCTGGAAACCTACAGGCAGATACGTAAAATCAAACCTGATCAGAAGGCCATTATTGTCAGTGGGTTTTCTGAAACCAATCGGGTCAGAAACGCTCAGTTTCTCGGCGCCGGTGCATACATCAGGAAGCCCTATCACATGGAAAAAATAGGGATGGCGGTCAAAGCTGAACTGAATAAATAGGATGACATTAAGACGGGTTATCGACTCAAATGGGCACAGCGAATTCACTGGTACATTGAAAACAGCGAATAGTTGAGCAAATCGAAGCAAGGCATAGATTCGTGGTTCAGACCCATTCTGTCAATAAAATGTTAATAACTGGACTAACCAGACGATAATACTCGTTTACCATAACTGTCCCCAAAAGGATCAAAGCGGATTGCCATCCTTCACCTAAAAGTGTGTTTATTTAAATGATATCCAGTAGTTTTTAACTATTCGAGGCGACAGATCGGAAACGCTGCAAATTCATTCCCATTCCGCTTGACACCAGGTGTCCGAATATTTCAGATTGGCCCACGCTTTCAATACCCCGGCACGAATCATTAGCTAACCATATTTTGCAAGCACGAGTCGTATCGGCACAACGCACGACTGAAAATTTCTGTCGGTTTGCAGGTGAACAGGTGAGGTCATGGCGCGTATTCTTGTCATTGACGACGAACAGAGCATTGCCGAGTTGATCCATGACGCGTTGATCAGATATGGTCATTCCGTAAAAATGGCATTCAATGGCCAACGAGGTCTTGAAATGCTATCGGAGGGCTCGTTTGACCTCGTTGTGACGGACGTGTGCATGCCGGATCTGAACGGCGCGTGTATTGTCAAGCACGTAAGAAACTCCAGCCGACCCTCTACCCCTGTGATTGGCATATCCGGAACCCCATGGTTGTTGGAACGCGTTGGCTACGACGCGGTATTGGCAAAACCGTTTCATCTGAAGTCATTGATCGAAATGGTGAGGCGGCTTACATTCGAAAGCTTTTCCATCTCGTCCGAGGCGCTGAGTCCCCCCTTTTCCGTCAACTCCCAAGCAGCTTCTTGACCGATTGTTTCGGCGTTGGCCCAGCCGACTGCACCAAACAGGAATTGAAACCATCCCAGTTCTCGTTTTTCCAACACTAATTTACTGAGTGTTCTAATCAGACGAAGCGCTCAATTTAGGCAACCGTAAGGCCAAAACTTGACCTCGGAGCCAGATCCATTCTATTCGTAAGTGATCGCGATAAGGAGGACGCCAATGTTTACAAAAAATAGCAGAGAAGGTTACCGATCAAGCATAGAGGGAATTAAGCAAAAGATTCTTGTTTACGGTAAAAATACGTTGATGGAAGAGCTAAAGATGAAAAATGGCGCGCGAATTCCGACTCACCAACACCCCCAAGAACAGACTGGCTATTTGGTTTCCGGTAAAACCAGGCTGACCATCAATGATCAGACCTATGACTGCAATCCGGGGGACAGCTGGTGTATTCCAGGTAACGCCAAACACGCAAATTACGCTATCAGGGATTCAGTGGTGATCGAAATTTTCTCGCCCGTTAGAAAAGATCTTCATCCCGACACCGAGTACGCCCCGTTCATTCAATCATGGAACCGGTGATCGTCTTTGCACAAACTCACCTTGGGAAGGTCCAATGGATAAACTGACACAATCTGTCTTTGATCATCTACGCGCAATCGCAGACCGTGCCTTCGAACTGATCCATGACATTGAGGCGCGCCGTAAACTCATCGACCAGTACTTCTGCATCCACCCGTCCACCTCGACCGTCCAAGGGACCTGGTACCAAGACAGAGCCGCTCCCGTTCCCGTTGAATGGGTCATATCCGACGGCGTCGATCCAGACCGGAGAATTCTTTATATGCATGGCGGTTCCTGGATCTCAGGCTCTCCGGCAGGGTATCGCGCTTTTTTATCACGGGTATCCCTGGCTGCGGGTGCCGCGGTGCTTGCCGTGGATTATCGACTGGCGCCCGAGCATAAATTCCCGGCTGCCTTGGAAGATTGCCTGCAGGCCTATCGATGGATGCGACAACACGGTCCGAACGGTAAACAACCGGTCGATTCGGCCTTCTTGATGGGTGATTCCGCCGGAGGAAATCTCACCCTGGCAACCCTGTTGAAAGCCAAAGACCTTAACCTGCCGCTGCCTGCAGCCGTGGTCGCCATATCTCCCGCGACGGACTTTACCGCGACAAGTCCATCATTGGTATCGCGGGCCTCGGTAGATCCCATCATCAATCCCCAAGTACTGCCCGCGCTTATCCCCGTTTACCTGGGACGGGAAACCGATCCCACCCATCCGTATGCATCCCCCCTGTTCGGCGACTACACCGGTATGCCGCCGCTTTTTTTGCAGGTCGGCGATGCGGAAGTGCTACTGGATGATTCCACTCGACTGGCCAAACACGCCGCCGAGCAGGGATGCGATGTAGAACTTGACGTATGGATGGGCATGCCCCATGTGTTTCAAGGGTTTGCCCCTTATCTGCCGGAAGCATCAAAAGCGATTGCCAAGATTGGCGAATTTATCCGGCGGAACTGAAGGCTGTCGGGGTGCCAAGACGGTGTCCCTTAAATCGAAGTGGTGCCACTGGCGGCAGTTCCGGTCCGTTGGCTGCCTTTGGTCTGGCCTTGTCCATCCGTCGTCTTTTTTGTATATAGGTAACTTCTATCCCTCATGGTGCACTCCGATTGGTCGCCGCGTTCGAGGCGCTGGTTGCCGGTTGTTTGTGCTGCCGGCTGGGTTTCCATCAGCTCTTGCATTATCCGGTATTTTACCTTTTGAAGATCCTGTACGCGTTGTCCGCTATACAAGGATGATGTTGCAACACAACTGCATTGATGAGACTTTATTTCTTGGAGGCAGTGGTTGTTGCCCGACAGCAGAGGTATGGTGGGCTTCACTGGTGATCGTTGATGGGTTTACGATATATGTGCAACGCACGATAACACCGGGTTGAGGGCTTCTCTTTCATTTCGACAGGACGAGGGGTAGACTAAATGCGGCCCGGAGCATGGTTGGGGCCGTGGATAGGCTTGACAGGTATGGACTGGTACTTAGCATATCGTACAAATTATCCAACTTTTTTTGCTTTAGACAGGTCACCGTGCCGGGTGGTGGACGGTCGCAACCTTTTTTTTGAAGTAGTTGGATGAACGGAACCGATTTGGACCAAACATTTTATCGGCAAACGCGGCCTCAGCGTTCATTGAGAAAAGTGCTTGCCGTGGTCTTGTATAGTTATCGAGCAAATGAATGCTTAAACGGCGCTCACATCAAAGGAGGTGCCTGGAACGGTTGATATACTGATCTATCAGCAGACGACATGGTGCTGAAAACCATCTCACACACCACAGCCTCTCTAACAATTCCCACTGGACTCACTCTCGTCATTGAAAACACTTCTCCTATTTGTCTGTTTGCCCCGCCAGCGTTGCCCATTAAACTGCACCAGCTGGTGCATTAAATCTACATGTGTCCACATTGTGGTGCACGCGAGTAGCCTGTGGGACTGGCTGGCGATGATTGTTTAACTGCGGACACCAATTGGCCCTCTTAGCGATCATCGAGGAGCCAAGAGGGAACGTTGAACGATGTTTGCCATTAGACTTGCCACTGCCATTCGAATCCTGTTGCCTGTCAGATGGTTAATTCTGGCAATGATTGTTTCGGCATCGTCAGCTGCGACCGAAACCAATCCTGACTTGCACGCCGAGCAGATCCGTGTCGGGCTCTATCAGAACGAGCCAATTATCTATTACGATGACGGCCCTAAGGGCCTGTTCGTTGAAATTCTCAACCACATAGCCCAACAGGAAGGATGGCGCTTAGACTACGTCATTTGTGAGCTCGAAGATTGTCTCCAGGACCTGGCGGACAATAGACTGGACCTGATGACGTCGCTGGAGGAAACTCCCGAGCGACTGAAGCAATTCATCTTTTCTAAAGAGCCCGTATGGACATTCTGGGGGACGGTGTATAGCGGTGACAAACGCATCGACAGTATTTTTGATTTGAAGGGCATGCGGGTCGGCGTCGGAAGAGAAAACAAAACCACAGTCGCATTCAAAAAATTGGTGGCTGACTTCAATATCCCCGTGGAGTATGTCGCTTTCGGCAATGGTGAAGCCGCTTTTAGGGCCCTGGCCAATGGCGGGGTAGATGCCGTTGCCATTGACAACACTAACGAGTTCAACGAGAGGCGAAACGGTACCCGGTTTTTTCGGACCCCCATCGCCTTCAACCCGTTTTCGACTTATTTTGCCGGTTACAAAGGCTCCGGTAAAACCGATATCCTGGACACCATTGATTATCATGTCAAGGCGTTAAAGGCGAATCCCGCATCGCTCTACTATGCATTCCAGGAACGGTGGTTCGGCGTACCGGAGGCATATTGGAACGTCAGGCGCATCGGTGCGATCAGCATCATCCTCCTGATGGCCATCGTGATATCCATGGCCACCTGGCGATACCGAGCGGTGGTCAACCTGAATAGGGCATTGAATGAGAAAATCACTGAACGCGTGCTGGTAGAAAAAGCACTTGAAAAAAGTGAGGTGCGTTTTCGACGCATCGTTGAAACTGCCAACGAAGGCGTGTGGTCAATAGATCGGGACCATCGCACGGTGTTTGTTAATCCAATCATGGCCCGGATGTTGGGATATACCCCCCAGGAAATGGTGGGGCGTCCGATGGACGATTTTCTCTTCCCTCAAGATATGGCTGATCACAACCGCAAGATGAAACTGCGGGCGAAAGGTGAAAACCAACGCTACGAGCGCCGCTTGAGACGAAAGGACGGTACCGAGATTTGGACACTGGTTTCCGCTACCGCAATGAAGGATCCATCGGGGGCCTTCAGTGGCTCTTTTGCCATGCTTACCGATATTACTCAGCGCAAACGACTGGATCAGGTGATCAACGGCGTCTTCCAGTCCTCGTCGCCATCCTTCGACCAGACATTTTTGGACTCCATGGTGATCGAGATGTCCAAAACCTTGAACGCCGATTACATGCTGATCGGTGAATTCACAGATCCTTCCAACATGACGGTCCGAACGATATCGGTAATGGCTGCCGGCGAGATGGTGCCCAATTTCGAGTACGGTCTGGCCGGCACACCCTGCGAAGCCGTCTTGGAAAGCGGCGTTTGTTCTTATTCGGGCAATGTTGCCGACCAGTTTCCCGACGACCACCTGATCAAGGAGATGGGCGTAGAGGCCTATGTGGGCATACCCCTGCTTCACGCCGATCAGGGCCCCATGGGGATCATGGCCGCACTGTTCAGAAAGCCACTGACGGACACCCAGCTCGCTGAAATGATCCTGACCTTCTTCTCACTGAGGGTCGCCGGAGAAATCGAGCGACGCAAAACCGAAAACGATTTGCGTGAAAGCCACAATCAGTTCCTGACGGTACTGGACGGGATCGATGCGTCTATTTACGTGGCCGACATGCACAACCATGAGATCCTCTTCATGAACGAACACAAAAAGAAGGTTTTCGGGCAAAACTTGATCGGGCAACAGTGCTGGCTGGCCTTCAGGGGAGAGTCCGCACCTTGCACGTTCTGTATGAATGATGCGCTCGTGGACGAGGCCGGCAACCCTGCCGGGGTCCGGGTATGGGAAGATCACAATGCGCTGAACGACAGATGGTACCTGAACTATGATCGGGCGATCAAGTGGGTGGACGACCGCCTCGTCAAGCTTCAGGTGGCGACCGATGTCACCCCGCTCAAAGAGATGGAAACCGAGCGCCAGGAATATCGCAGGCGCATTCAACAGATGCAGAAGCTTGAAGCCATTGGTACGCTGGCAGGTGGCATCGCCCATGACTTCAACAATATTCTTTCCGCGGTCATCGGATATTCGGAGATTGCCCTGGATGATGAGATGCCGGCGGATACACCGGCCAGGGAGAGCCTGGAGAACGTGCTCAAAGCAGCATTCCGGGCCAAGGAACTGGTCAAGCAGATTCTGGCCTTCAGTCGTCAAACCCATTACGAAAAGCGGACCATTACTATAGGCCCCATGGTCAAGGAAACCATCAAACTGCTGCGCGCATCTCTGCCAGCGACCATAGATATCCGATTGGACAACCGGGCTGGGATGAGTTCGATTATGGGAGATCCGACCCAAATTAACCAGGTGTTGATGAATTTATGCACCAACGCAGCATATGCCATGCGCGACAGCGGCGGGATTCTTCATTTGACCCTGTCCGCCACCCGGGTCGGTCCGAATGAACCGGACGAACCGGGGGACGTGGGGCCCGGCAGTTACGTAAAACTGACCGTTGCCGACAACGGACCGGGTATGGCACCGTCGATCGTTGAGCAGATTTTCGACCCTTTTTTCACGACCAAACCCAAAGAGGAAGGAACGGGATTGGGGTTGTCAGTGGTTCACGGTATCGTTGGTGATCATGAGGGCCACATCACGGTCGACAGTCAACCAGGTCGAGGCACCGTCTTTAGCGTTTACTTCCCGCAGGTCGAGGGGCATGTCGATGGGGTTATCTCCGATGCGCGACCCCTGAGCTCAGGTAATGAACGAATTCTGCTGGTGGAGGATGAAGTCGATATCGCCAGCGCCACAGCCACCATCCTCGATCGTGCCGGCTACAAGGTCACCACCATGACGAGCAGTCGGCAAGCGATGGCCGTTTTTGAAGCGCACCCGGAGGCGTTTGACCTCGTCATCACCGATCAGACCATGCCAGAGATGACCGGCGATCAACTGGCGCTAAAGATTTTGGGCTTGCGTGCGGATATACCTATTATCATGTGCACCGGATATAGCCACACGATCGATGACACCGGGGCGCGGGAGTTGGGAATAAGGGAATTTATCATGAAACCGATTGTCAGCAGGGATCTGGCGGCTGCCATCCGTCGGGTGCTGGATCAACCAGGTAGCGAATAGACGCATGGCCCGGATACTGATTATCGATGACGATACCATGCTGTGTGACATGGTCAGACGAAAGTTGGGCAACTTGTCGCATACGACGGTGTGCGCCCAAACCCTGAAAGACGGAATGGCGGCGCTGACCAAAGCGGATTTTGATCTGATTCTGCTGGATGTGCGCCTGCCCGACGGCAGTGGCCTGGAAGCGCTTCCCCACTTCAAAACCGCCCGATCCCAGCCGGAAATCATCATCATCACCGGCGAAGGCGATCCGGATGGCGCGCAACTGGCCATCGAAACCGGGGCCTGGGACTATATCGAAAAACCCCTGTCCATGCGTGACCTTACTCTGCAGGTGACGCGGGCGCTGCAGTATCACCACAAGAAAGCCGATTGCCAGTCGGCGCGGTTGCTGAAACGTGAGGGCATCGTCGGCGCATCCGCCAAAATAAATGCCTGTTTAGAACAAGTTGCCCAGAGTGCATCCGCCGACACCCCCATACTGATCACCGGAGAAACCGGTACCGGTAAAGAGCTGTTCGCCAGGGCCGTGCACACAAATAGCTGTCGCTCCGCGGGACCGTTTGTGGTTCTTGATTGCGCAGCATTTCCTGAAAATCTGGTTGAAAGCATGCTTTTCGGACATCGCCGGGGCGCCTTTACCGGAGCCGATCAGAACCGTGACGGGCTTATCCTGCAGGCCCATCAAGGCACCCTTTTCATGGATGAAGTCGGCGAACTGCCGCCGACCGTTCAAAAAGCCTTTCTGCGCGTATTGCAGGAGCGCCGCTTTCGGCCATTGGGCGCCGGCAGGGAACTGGAAAGCGATTTCAGGCTGGTGGCCGCCACCAATCGTGACCTGAAATCGATGGTTCAACACGGTCAATTCAGGGCAGATCTCATGTTCCGGCTGCAGGCCGCAAATATCCATATTCCACCACTGGCCCACCGGCAAGAGGACATCGAGTCCTTGGCGCTGCATTATATTTCTCGTTTCTGCAAGCGATACAGCATGGGGGTCAAAGGCATATCACCGGAGTGCATGGACATCCTGCTGGCTTATGAATGGCCCGGCAATGTCCGCGAACTGGTCAATGTCATCGATTGCGCCGTGGCCAATGCCCAGCGACACGACATGCTGTTTCCCATGCATCTGCCGGCCAACATCCGTGTCAGTATCAAACGTCAGACGATGAAAAGGCCGGGAGCAGTCAGCAATGCGGATATGGATGCAGACCCGTCAGCCACGCTGCCCAGTTTGAGGACATCGCTTGAATTTACGGAACGGCGCTATTTCAAAACCCTCATGATTCAAACATTGGGTGACATCCGCGCCGCCTGTCGAATCGCCGGTCTCTCCCGCTCCGGTCTCTACGCCCGTCTGAAGAAATACGACATCGAACGTCCTGCCTGATTGGCGTTGATCACCAACCCTTCGTGTGCTTGTCCAAGAATCTGGACGCATCCAAAAATTTGGACGTTGGCTGTCCTGGGATGTGGACAATCGATACCGCAGGTACCATCCACTGTTTGCACCTAGATTTCAACTTACAGATATTACTCTTCATATCGGAAAATTTGACCGGTTCTGAGAACTGGCACGCGACTTGATAACCTGCTGGTAAAGCACCGGCAAACCATGGATGCCGTCTGAACCAATAGATCAGAGGTGATCATGAAAATTTTATTCTACGCTGCGGCCGCCAACGGGATGACCGATCAATTACTGAATGAAGTGTCATCGGTCGTGGCAAGCAGGCATGTGCATATCAGCCCCACCATCGGTAGATTCATGCAGGCGCTGCTCATTTATCATAACGCCACGCCCATGGTGGTGATTCAGGTGGGTAGTGTCGCCGATGTTGCCGAGATCAATGGTTTTAGAGACCTGTTGGACGGGCTATTTCTGGTTTTAGTCACCAACGGCCGGAGTGATACACTGATGGCCCACTGCCGCCGGTTATATCCACGTTTGGTATGTCAGGATACCTCTGATTTTAAACTCATCACCGCTGTCATTGAAAAACGCTTGGCGTTCCTCGATTCGCAAAACTTCGCGGCAGGCGTATCATCCACTTTAACAATGGAGTCAAACCGATGAAATGGAAAAACCTGTCCATTGCAAAGAAATTGAGTGTCGGCTTCGGGGCGGTACTCGCCCTGCTGGTCATCATCAGCGGATACAATTACCTGGGATTCACACGGGTGGCGCACCTTTGTGAGGATTCAAGCAAGATGGCTTCCGGAGAGCAGTTCCTGATGTTGAAAACCATCGATCACCTTAATTGGGTATCCTCACTCAGCGACCTGGTGTTCAAAGATGATGTCACGGATGTGACCCTGGAAACCGACGACCACAAGTGCGGATTCGGAAAGTGGCTTTACAGCGATGAAGTTGGCCGCCTGGCGGAGGAAAATCCGGAAATCGGCACGCTGATCGAAGCCATCAAGGCGCCCCACTACCGGCTGCATCAATCGGCAGTCAAGATCACGGACACCTATGTGGCCTTCGACCCCACCCTGGATGCTCTGCTGGCCGATCGCTGGATCGACCACCTGGCATGGATCAAGGACCTCAATCTGGCCATGATGACCGGTGCTCCCTTCAAGGGCGGCTTGGATCCCAAAGCCTGTGCCTTCGGCAAATGGTACTACGCATATCAGGCATCGGATCCATCTTTGGCGCGTTTGCTAAAAGGTTGGGAACAGCCCCATGTTCAGTTGCATGCCTCCGCTCGCAAAATTGTCACTCGGCTGGAACAGCAGGATGCGGACGGAGCCACAACCCTGTTTCAAGAGCAGACCTTGCCGGCACTGGAGGAACTGGCCGTCCAATACGAAAAGACCATGCAGTGGATAGACGACTCCATCAGCAGGCAGGTTGCGGCGCAAACCCTGTTCAGTCAGGAAACCCTGCCGGCTCTGGCTGAGACCCGGGCCATTCTGGATGAGATTCGCGACGGCTACCATCGTGATTTTGAACTGGCCGAGGCACAGATGATGGCAGGTGTGAACAATGCCGCTCGCACGACCAGCGTACTGGCTATCATTGCCATTGCTCTGGGCATCCTGGCGGCAGTGCTGATCTCCCGGGGCATTACCCGTCCCATCGGCCAGGGCGTCGAATTTGCCAAGGCCATGTCGCAAGGAGACCTGACCCAGGCCGTGGCGGTGGACCAGAAGGATGAGATCGGCATGCTGGCTGCGGCACTGAATACCATGGCCCACAACCTGAGGAAAATGTTTCAGGATATTGCCGCCGGCGTGGAGACCCTGACCTCCTCATCAACTGAGCTTTCAGCCATATCGCAGCAAATGGCTTCCGGTGCGGAACAGACATCCGGTAAATCCGGAGATTTGGCATCTGCTGCGGAGCAGATGAGTGCCAACATGAACAGCGTGGCGGCGGCGTCGGAGCAGGCCTCCACCAATGTTCAGATGGTAGCAGCGGCATCCGAACAGATGAGTGCAACCATCAGCGAAATTGCCGGCAATACGGAAAAGGGCCGAATGATCACCAACGAGGCCGTTAACCAGGCCAAAAGCGTCTCCTCCCGTGTAGCGCAACTGGGCAGGGCTGCCATCGATGTGGGCAAGGTGACCGAAACCATCAACGAGATCTCGGAGCAGACCAACCTGCTGGCCCTGAATGCCACCATTGAGGCTGCCCGGGCAGGAGAGGCCGGCAAGGGTTTCGCCGTCGTGGCCAACGAGATTAAGGACTTGGCCAAGCAGACTGCCGAAGCGACCCAAGACATTCGTTTGAAAATAGAAGGCATCCAGGGCACGACCGAAGGAACGGTTTCGGAAATCAACCAGATCGAAAGCGTCATCACCGATATCAACGATATCGTATCAACTATTGCCTCCGCTGTTGAAGAACAGTCGGCGTCGACTACAGAGATTGCCAGCAATGTCAATCAGGCGGCTCAGGGCATTCAGGAGGTCAATGAGAACGTGGCCCAGAGTTCGAGCGTGTCTGCGGGTATCGCTACCGATGTGGTCGAGGTGAACCAGGCTTCAACGGAGATGGCTGACGGCAGCCTGCAGGTCAATGTCAGTGCAGGTGAGTTGTCGGCCTTGGCCGAGCAACTCAAGTCACTGGTGACACAGTTCAAGATCTGACCAGCGACGGCAGCCATTGGAAGACCCCGGCTTTCCTGCGAACGTGCGGGGACCGGGGCTTTTACCTGTGAGGCTTCGGATGGCTGCAGACGGCAGCCATTCTGATGTGATCGTCCAATCATAAACCGGCTTTCTACTGCTACCCGACCGGCCGCTTATTGGCGGGAGCCGAGGCAGATAGGTACCCGCTTCAAGACGCTCCTTCATCATCCTTATCTTTCTCACGATACACCGGCAAGGATATGGTAAATGTGGTGCCTTCACCGAACCGGCTGTCCACCTTGATGTCCCCGCCGTGATCCTTGATGAAGCCGTAGCAGACCGACAAGCCCAGTCCCACCCCTTTGACGCTGTCGGTCTTGGTGGTGAAAAAGGCCTCGAAGACCAGTCCCAGATGTTCTTCACGAATGCCCGATCCGTTGTCGGATACGGAGATGTGGATGAAGTAGTCGTCGCCTTCGGTGGTCACGGTCAGGCGGCCGCCCTCGGGCATGGCGTCGCGGGCATTGGCGATCAGATTCAAAAAAACCTGGCGTAACTGGTTTTTTGAGGCGTAGACCTGGCCAAGCCCGTCGGCAAAGCTGTGCGTCACCTTAATGGAGTGCTCCCACAGCTGTTTCTCGTGCAGCAGCAGGATTTCGTCCAGAATCGTGTTGATATCAACCGGGGTGCGCAGTTCCTGGTCCGGTTTGGAGAACGAGAGCATCTTGCGCAGCATGTCGGTTACCCTTACGGTCTCCGACAGCGACATGTCCAGCAGTTTGCGGCGCTTGTTTCCGGGCGGGATCTCGGTCTTCATCAGCTCGAGGGTGTTCATGATCCCGTAGATCGGGTTGTTGAGCTCGTGGGCGATCTGAGAAGTGAGCCGGCCCATGGCGGCCAATTTTTCCGACTGCAGCAACTGCTCCTGGGTGTCCTGCAGCTGGCATTCCATCTGGCGCTGCTCTTCCAAATCCACGAATATTCCCACCGAGGCCATCTCTTTGCCTGTGTCGTCGTAGATGATAGAGGCCGACAGGCTGCCCTCCACGTGGCGGTCATCCTTGGCCCGGAAGATCATGGGGTAGGCGCGCAGCTTGCCCGTGCCGCCGTAATCGCCACTGCGCATCATCCGCATCACCCTGCGGGCCATGTCGTCCGGATACAGTTCAACCACATTCATCTTGCCGATGGTTTCCGAAGCGAGGTAGCCCAGGGTCTCTTCAGCGCCCTGGTTCCAGGTGATGATGTTGCCGCGCATGTCCGTTCCCATGATGGCATTGGGTGAGCTTTGGATGATATTGTTGAGAAAATCGTGGGCCTTTTTCAGCTCTCGCTCCATGCGCTTACGCTGGGACTGATCCACGCAGATGCCCTCGTAGCCCAACACTTTACCTTGGGGGTCGTAGCGCACATGGGCGGTGAGTAGCACGGTGATGGGCGTGCCGTCGCTTCTGCGAAAATCCACCTTATAATCGACGACCCGGCCGTTTTTCTCGATCAGATTCTGGAAGCGGGTTCGCTCTTCGGCAGTGCGGTAGATATCCCGGGCCAGATCCAATTCCAGGAACGCATCCTTGTTGTCCCGATACCCCAGCATTTCCAGCAGGGCCGGGTTGGCATCCAAGAATTTGCCCTCCTTGCTGCTGATATAGACCCCGACGGCCACATGCTCGAAGAGGCTGCGGAAGCTCTCGCGCGATTTTTTGAGGCGGTACTCCTGGTCCTTGGAGTGGGTAATATCCCGGTAGATACTCAGTTTGGAAATGCTGCCGTCGGTGTTTTGCAAAGGGATCTCCAGCAGGTCGTAGGTCTTGTCCACCATGGG
>JAAUYD010044722.1_pt1 | contig 19854 bp, 14 predicted proteins | sample 7278101 | NCBI WGS metagenome assembly JAAUYD01 (sample SAMN14350128, study PRJNA611818) | marine sediment metagenome | isolation source: surface marine sediment (0.6m) | place: French Polynesia: Moorea | collected 2018-08
AGTTTGAGTGAGGCGCTCGAAAATCGGATAAATGTGTTCCCAAAAATTAGGCTGTTCTGGTCTGTGGAGCCATTGTTTTCGATAAAATAAATCGAGAACTACGTCGTACATCGTCACTACACCGTATAACCCTTGCCCGTAGTTAGGTGGCGCTACTGCTACCATTGCCGGTTCTGCTTCCATTTCCAACTCTCCCAGCTTGACAGTAGCCCTAACAGGGCCATCGCTAATATCGTCGTGCCAACCATCATTGTTAGCAAAGGTAGTAGCAGGTTTTCCATCGCGAGAAGAAGAATTACCATCGCCGCCAAAAAATAACAATCGCCCTTTTTCGTCGGTGCGAATTTCTCCTAGAGAGACTTGTTTACAGAAAAACTTACCTCCATCTAGCTTGTATTTGTCCCCTTGAGTGTTTTTACCTGAAATACTTTTCGAACCTGGATCGATAATTAGTTTTTTGCGTTCTTCGTCTCTTATCTCAGAGTTTCTTAATTCAGAAGCAATGGCCAAGCCATCAAGATCCAAAGCATTATTAAATTGATACCAAGCTGCTTTGCGGTTAGCGACGTGAACTCGCCAGACAATTTCAGCCTCATCGGCGGTAATTTCTTTGACTACTCGATCGTCTTCTGTTAAACCATATATTCGGAAACGTGTTACCTGTTTTTTCACTCTTCCTTGACTATCTTTATATCCACCTTCTGCGGTAGCAGGCTTGCCAGGAATTTCAGGTGCTAGAAAATATTCTTCAGGAGCATTGCCAATTCGGGCAATTCCGAGTGCTGGATAAATGGCGCACTTAACAATTTTTTGATTTTCAGACATTTTTAATAAAACTAAGATTCTCTATGACTAATTCAAACCCCAGTGGGATTCATCTGAGATAGATTCCCCCTCGCCAAGCTTTCCAAGGCCATTGAGGACGTAAATTCCAACGGAGTTAGCTCGCAGAAAAAAGGAGAGGGTGTCGTTGTCAATATTGGAGAAGACGAGAGTATTATAATTTCCCGTCTCAATTTTTCCCTAATTATTGGTCAATAATTCCTCTATTACTCTGGGTGAGTAAGATTTCTTAAGAATATTTACTCAACTCGATTTCCAGTTTATTCCGTTTACCCTAGGGAGGTCTTGAGGTCTAGCCGATCTTTACAAGTATCGTTACGGATATTTTCGAGCGTCCGCGCATCGCGAAGCGGCTCCCTGCGGGACGCCCTTCTGGATGAAAGTAGCGGTCGCTACTTTGACATCAAATATTATTCTGCTTTCAGACATCATACTTTTTTCTATACTTTTCTATACTTTTTCTTACTTACAAACTAAAGAAATACATGAATAATAAGAAACAAGAGAAGAGACAAGCAACTCAAATCCAAACTAAAGATAAAACAAATAGTAAAAAATCTAGAGGTATAAAAAAATAAAAAAGCAACTAACTAATTCACTAATTTTAACTTTAACTGGCATTACTTTATGGACTGGAGCCTTTACTTCCTCAGTAAAAGCAGAAACAATTACAGATCGAAATTCAATCCAAAATAGAACAGAAACAATAGAAGTAGCTCAAAATAATAACGTAAAAGTTGAAGAACAAAAAAAAGAGTTAGATTTAATAGATACTGTAGCTCCCTTCATATTTATAGCATTCTTAGGTGCTTTTGCTTTGGTTCTAGCTACACAAAAAACTTCAGAGAATCTGAATTCAAAGAACTAAAAGATATCTTCTCCAGTAGACCAATCCCTCTGAAACAAAACAGGGGGATTTTTTTTATTTACTGTAAAGGATTAGTGTTATCTGACCGATCGCGTCATTCAATCTAACTATACCGTTTAATAGACTAGAGGGCGGCTATACCGATACGCTAGCGTATCGGTATAGCCGCAACTACTTTTGATTCCAACCTTTTCTGTTTCGTCGAACTCACTTAATGATGATAATCTTGCAAAGCCTTTACTTCTAAAGGCTGGGACTGCAAAGAGCGAATTGCTGCCACTGTTGCTTTAGCACCGGCGATCGTCGTAATAATGGGCAATTTGTAATCTAAAGCGGTGCGACGGATCGAGCGAGCATCTGTTTGGGATTCTTCCCCCGTGGGAGTATTAATAATAAACTGGATGTCCTTATTTTTAATCCAGTCGATAACGTGGGGACGACCTTCGTGGAGTTTTAAGACCAACTCTACGTCAGATATGCCTTGTTCTTGTAAAACGCGACGAGTACCGGAAGTAGCAACGATGTTAAAGCCCAACTCGATCAATTCCTTAACCACTGGTACGGCTGCTTCTTTGTCGCGATCGCTCAAGGAAACAAATACTGTGCCCGACAAAGACAACTGTACTCCGGCAGCCAATTCAGCTTTAGCAAATGCCCTGCCAAAATCCGTATCTATGCCCATTACTTCGCCTGTAGAGCGCATTTCTGGTCCCAATAGAGTATCGCTACCTTGAAACTTATCAAAGGGCAATACAGCCTCTTTAACCGCCATATGCTGGGGAATTATTTCGTTGCTAATTCCGAGAAACTCTAGGGTTTGACCTGCCATAATGCGAGAGGCTATTTTTGCCAAAGGCAGACCAATGGCTTTAGATACGTAGGGAATAGTACGAGAAGCGCGGGGATTAGCTTCTAAAATATATACGGTATCGCCTTGGACTGCATATTGAATATTCATTAGCCCCTCTACTTTCAAAGCATTGGCTAGTTTTACCGTCCAGTTGCGAATTGTCTCTAAAGCTGTTGGGGACAGAGAAGTATGGGGAATAGAACAAGCAGAGTCGCCAGAGTGAACCCCTGCTTGTTCTATATGTTCCATAATGCCGCCGATAACTACATTTCCAGCCCGATCGGATAAAGCATCTACATCCACTTCAATGGCATTTTCTAGGAACTTGTCAATTAAGATTGGGTGTTCTGGTTCTACCTGTACGGCAAAATTCATATACCGTTCCAGATCTGCATCAGAATAGACAATTTCCATTGCCCGTCCTCCCAAAACATAAGAAGGACGAACTACCACAGGATAGCCGATACGACTCGAAATTTGCAAAGATTCTTCATAACTGCGGGAAATCCCATTAGCAGGCTGTTTAATATCCAATTCCCGCAGAATTTTCTCAAACCTTTCCCTATCTTCAGCAGTGTCGATCGAGTCGGGAGAAGTTCCCCAAATGCGAGTATTTACACCCTCTCCCTCGGCGCGAGATTCTAAATACTCTTGTAAAGGTACGGCCAACTTAAGAGGAGTTTGACCGCCAAACTGAACGATAATACCTTCAGGATTTTCAACTTCGATGATGTTGAGAACGTCTTCTTTGGTTAGGGGTTCAAAATAGAGGCGATCGCTCGTATCGTAGTCAGTAGAAACTGTCTCGGGGTTAGAGTTGACCATAATTGTCTCGAACCCGTCTTCTATCAGTGAAAAAGAAGCACAACAGCAACAATAATCGAATTCTATTCCCTGTCCGATCCGGTTGGGACCTCCTCCTAAAATAGCGACTTTACGCTTAGTAGACGGTATAACTTCTGATTCTCCTTCTTCATAGGTGGAATAGTAGTAAGGAGTAAAGGCTTCAAATTCAGCAGCACAGGTATCGACCAACTTATAAACTGGAACTATCCCTAACTGTTTTCTGTAGGCGCGTACTTCGTCTTCAGTAGTTTTAGTAGCAAAAGCAATTTGACGATCGCTGAACCCTTGCTGTTTGACAAAGCGCATTTGTTCTTGGTTTATATCCTCTAAGGAAGTGCGCTTGAGAAACTTCTCAGTTTCTAGCAACTCCTGCATTTTGTCTAAAAACCAGATATCGATCGCGGTCAGTTCGTGAATTTCTTCTACACTCATCCCCAGTTTCAAAGCATTATAGAGAGAAAAAGCTCTTTCTGGATTGGGGGTGCGCAAACTCGAACGAACTTGTGCTAGAGATGGGAGAGTTTCTGGTCGATCGCAGCCAAAACCATAGCGTCCTATTTCCAGACTGCGCAAGGCTTTTTGAAAAGATTCGCAAAAAGTACGACCGATCGCCATTGCTTCCCCTACCGATTTCATCTGGGTAGAAAGGATCGCTTTGCTACCTGGAAATTTCTCGAAAGCGAAGCGAGGTACTTTCGTAACCACGTAATCAATAGTAGGTTCAAAAGAAGCAGGAGTTTGTTTAGTGATGTCGTTGGGAATTTCATCGAGAGTATAACCTACCGCCAATTTAGCGGCAAATTTAGCGATGGGGAAACCCGTTGCTTTCGATGCCAAAGCAGACGATCGAGATACTCTGGGGTTCATCTCAATTACGACCACTTCCCCGTTAAGAGGATTTACGGCAAACTGAATATTAGATCCTCCCGTTTCTACTCCAATTTCGCGAATTATTTTCTGAGAGTAATCTCGCAGGCGTTGATATTCTTTATCTGTGAGGGTTTGGGCTGGGGCTACCGTAATAGAATCTCCCGTGTGAACCCCCATGGGATCGATGTTTTCGATACTGCAGATAATCACTACATTATCTGCTAAATCCCGCATCACCTCTAGTTCGTATTCTTTCCATCCCAACAGAGATTTTTCGACCAAGATTTGGGAGACTGGAGAAGTATCGATACCGTATTTAGCTATTTCTTCGTATTCTTCCTGGTTGTAGGCAATACCTCCTCCACTTCCACCGAGGGTGAAAGCAGGGCGAATAATGAGAGGATAGGAACCAATTTCAGTGGCGATCGCTTTAGCTTCGTCTAGATTGTTGGCAATTCCAGAAGGACACACGGGAATGTCAATCTTCTTCATTGCTTCCTTAAACAATAAGCGATCCTCGGCCTTTTCTATTGCTGGAAGTTTCGCACCAATTAGTTCGACTCCGTATTTATCTAGTACGCCATTTTTTGCCAGCGTTACAGCCACATTTAGGGCAGTTTGACCCCCCATAGTAGGCAAAAGGGCATGGGGTTTTTCTTTGGCTATTACCTTTTCCACCATTTCTGGTGTCAGTGGTTCGATGTAAGTGCGATCGGCCATTTCTGGATCGGTCATAATTGAAGCGGGATTGGAATTGACCAAAACCACGTAATAGCCTTCTTCCCGCAGTGCCTTACAAGCCTGCGTACCAGAATAATCAAATTCGCAGGCTTGCCCAATTACAATTGGGCCAGAACCAAGAAGCAATATTTTATGAAGATCGTCGCGGCGTGGCATAGCTTTTAAGGTCACAGATGGAAGTGCCAATTATTTTATAGGCACTTACCCCTCTCCCTAACCACTGTTTTATTTAGGTTTAAGGAGTTGGAGTTTTTGCCAGTTATTCTTTAGACTCTTTTTTCTGTGATGCTAACTCAGGTGGCAATAATGAGTCTGGCAACTCGTCTAAACTTCTATTTACCGCTTTGCAAAAAGCTTTCATCTGATACACGGTCATGGTCGGTTCGGCTTCTCCCCGTTCCCATCGACTGATGCTGGAAACAGAGACCCCCATCAATCTCACTAGGTCTTCTTGAGATAGTCCAGCAGCTAGACGAAGTTGTTTGAAAGGAGAATCTGTGTTTTGTGGTTGACCTTTCTTTGGTCTTGGCATATTTTTTAAACTTAATTGATTAACTAGTTTATTTGAGAAAAACATGGGGAATAATTAAACATCCCTAACTTTATGCATACATAAACTCAAGGTAATATGACAACTTGTTGATGCGGGGACAATAAGGGAAGCTATCAGAGTAGTCCTGAAAATCCCACAATAGTCGCTATATGACATTTAACTTTGAACATATTCTAGAGATTGTCTGTAATTGCGATCGCAGCACAAAATCCCTCGATCGCTTAGGGTTGCGAAAGTGGATTAATAAAGTTGTTAATTTTATAAAAAATTGAAAGCATTGGTAACACATATAACAGTTTTTTCGAAAAAATCAAGAAAATTGAAAAAAGAGACAAGAATAATTTTAAATGGTTATTATTTGTTTTTATATCAAATCTACAGGTGATGTAGCTAACTTGAAAACTTGGGAACAAATAATCTTTGACATCGTCTATTCTGCACAGACGCATTAGCTATATCTTGCTCATAGGGTCGATCTCGGACTATTTTATCTTTAAATAAAAACATTGATTTCCCGATATCCACATTAACAATAGATCTATTTGTATTGAAAATGCAACTTTAACAAAAACAACATGATATAGGAAAAAAATATATATTTTGTTTCCAATAAAGATAAGCGTTATTTAATTTTTTAATCTAAAAAATTAAACAATAATATAGTTAGATTCATTTGAGCCTGGATAATTATATCCTTATTTTCAGTCTATATTTTTTATAAAAAGTTGCGCACAGGTAAAACTCAATCCCAAAATCGTGCGGTCAATTCCATCGATCGATAATATCGAGCATTTTTTCTTTAGAAAGAGTACCTTTGGGTAGGCATTCTTGTACTTCCTTAAAGGTCTTAAATTTTTTTGTCTGGTTTTTCTCTTTCTCCTCTCGAAGTCGATCGGCTATTTTGGTCGCTTTTTTATTCCCTAGAAAAGCTAATTTTTTAATAACCATTTGGTAAAATGTTGGCTCTAAAATGCGATCGAATGCTTCTAATGGTGGTAGAGGCTTGGGTATTTTAGAATCAATATTTTTTATAATTTCAAGCTTAGATTGTTCGATATTGGTGCTAATTTTTTCGCCTAAGTCAGTCTGTAATTTGCCGAGCATAGAGGTAATATTATTCAATTGCAGCTCAGTTGTATTGGGTTGTTTGGAGTTAGAATCAATCGTATTTGATACCTTCTGAATTGCTTCAAGCTGTTCGAGAGCAATCTCAATAGCATCCCGATCGAAAATAAAAACTCGAAGACGATCGGGTAATTTTGGCTCTAATTCTATAGCTTTTAAAGTTGCATAATATTCTAAATATCCAGAGATTAGTTGATAAGACTCTACTCCAGTTCTTTTGACTATAGGAATTGTTAATAATCCTTGTAGCTTAACAATAGAATGTGCTAAATGTTCGATTTCTAATTTTTTAGTTTCCGGATTAAAATTAGAGTCTTCTGGTTTAAGTTCAATACTATCTAAATCTACTAATGACGTTGATAAATCCATATTTCTTTAATTCTATTTAATGCCAACTAATTCCATTACTTCTGTAGCTAGGTTTTCAAACTCTTCAGCAGCTATTGAATTTGGTTTATAATCTAAAATTGATTTGGGATCTGGTACATCTAGATCTCCTATTTCAAGACTATTTTCGATCGCTGCTGATACGTCACGACGTTCAAAAATTCTAGATTTCATTAGTTGGAAACCATAACGTTCTTTAACAGTCTTTTCCATATTAGGTAAAATATATTTAACAAACCGCTGATGAGTACCAATTTTAGAAGGTAGTACACCCAATATTTCGATCGGTTCTTTTCCAATTACTCCTTTAAACTCGTTAATTTCTTCAATAAATTTCTTGACGTTAACAAGTCCTTCATTAGCGAAAGGTTTTAGGTCTGAAGGGATAATTAAATAATCTGCGGCAATTATAGCGACTTTAGCATATAGATTCAGTGATGGCGGTGTATCGAGCAAGACAACATCATATTTATCTTTACTCTTTTGCAGTTTAGCTAATATTCTGGTACGAGTTGCATCTATTTCAGCTAGTTCTTTTTCGTGATGCATTAAATTTATGTGACTGGGAATAACGTCAAATTCTGGTGTAGTAAATTTAGAACGACGCACCACATCTGAGATAAAGTATTTATTTTTTTCTCGCAAGACGTGATAGATGTAATTATCTTTAATATTATCCTGCATTTCATCTTGAAATTTTATTAATCCAGCCGCATAAGTAGTATTAGCTTGACTGTCGAGATCGATGACTAAAACTTTTTGACCTTTTTTACTTAAAGCTGCTGCTAAATTAACAACTGTCGTGGTTTTACCTACACCACCTTTATTGTGATAAACTGCAATTACTTTCATTTCTTTACCTCTTGGAGAAACCTTAGATTCTCTCTGATTATTGGTCTGAATTGAGATTGAATTGACAATTTCTTCTTTGCCAATTATTTTTTTTATTTCTGATATTTTATTTTCAGTATCTCTACCTTGTATTGTGAGAATAAGGCTGGTTTGTTCGTGTTTGTGTTCGTAAATTCTAACTACTTTGCCATTAGTTATTAAGCCAAAGTCTGCTTTGATACTTACTAAATACCTTGTAAATTTTCTCAGGTGATTGTCAAGATTTTGTTGAGGGTGCTTTGCTTCTACGATTAGTTTGGCATATTTTTTAGATTGCAGTCTAATTGGAGAAACTACTAAAAAATCGAACCGATGATTAGATATTGTGACTTCTTGATACCAGTTATTAGGGGTATATCCTAATTGTGGAAGTAAATAGTGGACAATAAATTTACTTTCAACTTCAGATTCATTGCGACAATTTTCAGGATTAAAAAAATGTTTGCTAATAATATAATCCTCCTCGTATAGTCTTATACTAATTTCTCTTGTGTTTGCTACAAATAATTTCGAGTGGGAGAGGGGGGGAGGGGGAAGAGGATATGTAGCAATCATTTAGGAATTTGGTATTAAGGTATGATGTTGCTTTTTTAAGGTTTATTAAAGAATTCCTAAAAAAATAGGTCTAATTAACATAGGAATTTAAAAAGTGTCTCCAAGATAATTCAGTCGCACAAGTGCCGATCGCTCTCTTCTAACTGCTTATTGTTTTGTAGATAATCTTTGACCCAATTGCAAGCATAAGCTAGTTCGTCGAGATTGAGAACTTCATCTAAATTCCAGAGGATAATGGTGCGATCGCTACTAGCAGAAGCAAGAATATTTCGCCCCCCGTAGGGGATCTCTTCGAGATCGGGGCTAAAAGCAACCCCTCTAACTCCACCAGAGTGTGCGGTCAGAGTTTTTAATAAAGTGCCGTCAGTTTTCCAGAGTTTGACTGTTTTGTCTAAAGAAGCAGAAGCAAGAATCTTGCCGTCGGGACTAAAGTCTAGTCCCCAAACGGAAGCATTATGTCCACTAAGGGTTTTCAATAAGCTACCATCGGGCTGCCAGAGTTTAATCTTACTATCCGCTCCACCAGAAGCAATAAGGGCACCGTCGGGACTAAAATCTATTCCTCTAACTGGGGCTGTATGTCCACTTAGAGTTCTCAATAATTTCCCGTCCACTCCTCGCCAAAGTTTAATCGTATTATCAACAGAAGTAGAGGCAATTATCTCGCCGTCAGGATTCCAAGTAACTTCTCTTACTTGACCAATATGTCCGGTCAGAGTGCGTAGTAAATTGCCATTGGAATGCCTTAGTTTAACCTTATTGTTTGCCAAACCAGAGGCTATTTTCTCCCCGTCCGGACTAAAAGCAACACCCCAAACAATAACATTTTCCTCAAAGGTTCTCAGCAATTTGCCATTGGGTTCCCAGATTTTAACGGTAGTGTCTGCTGATGCGGATGCGAGTAAATTATTCGGGCTAAAATCTACATCAAAAACTGCACCCTTGTGTCCTTCAAGACTTCTCAGGAATTTGCCGTCGTTGCTCCAGAGTTTAACACTGCTGTCTGCTGATGTAGATGCCAATAAATTCCCGTCAAAGCTCCAGGCGACTCTCCTTACCCAACCTTCGTGCCCAGTAAGGATTGTATACAAACTGTTGTCAAGTTTCCAGAGTTTCACAGTTTCATCTTCACTAGCAGAGGCGATCGTCTGACCGTCAGGACTAAAAGCAATGGCTCTAACAAGAGCACTATGTCCTTTCAAAGTTCTCTGCAATCTCCCGTCTCGATGCCAGATTTTAACTGTAGCGTCCATAGAAGCAGAGGCCAGCATTTGTCCGTTATAACTCCAAGCAAGACCCAAAATCGTACCATTATGACCGGTTAGAGTTTTTAACAACTCGCCGTTAATGCTCCAGAGTTTGACTGTTCGATCTTCACCAGCAGAGGCAATTATCTCTCCGTCGGAACTAATTGCAACTGCTCTGACTCCACCATTATGACCGGAGAGAGTTTTCAATAACTTGCCGTTTTTACTCCAGAGTTTGACTGTTCCGTCGTCACTAGCAGAGGCAATTATCTCTCCGTCGGAACTAATTGCAACATCAACAACTGTACTGCTGTGTCCTTTTAATGTTCTCAACAACTTGCCCTTAATGCTCCAGAGTTTGACTGTTTTATCTGCACTAGCAGAGGCAATAAGGGCACCGTCGGAACTCAAAGTGACTGCTAAAACCCCTCCAATGTGTGCTTTTAATGTTTTCAATAACTTACCGCTCTTATGCCAAAGCAAGATATTTCCATCTGCACTAGCCGAGGCAATTATCTCGCCGTTTGGACTAAAAGTAACGGCCAAAACTCGTAAATTGTGACCAGTTAAAGTTCTCAAAAATTCGCCGTTTTTATTCCAGAGTTTGACTGTTTTATCTTCACTAGCAGAGGCAATTATCTCGCCGTCGGGACTAATGGCAACTCCCCAAAGCCCCGCATTATGACCTATTAGGCGATTGTACTCCTCTACCCCATAGACGGCTTTAGTAAGTACAAATTTAGCTTTGCTTTTGAGCTTTGAGTCTACTTCTCCTAATTTTTGTAGTTTTTTATTTGCCTCGATCGCGGATAAAAGTGCTTCCAACCTTTGATTTGAGTCATATTTTCCAGTGGAAGAAGAAACTAATGCTTTAATTTCGCTAATTCTTGCTTCTCTTTCACTCTCAAGTGCTTTGAGCATATTATTTTCTGCTCTTTGATATTGCCTAAAAGTTATTATCACCAATCCAGAAACTACTAATAATGCTGAGCTGGCTGCACCCAGAAATATTCTTTGTAGCTTAGCGGTTTTTTGCTCTTGCAGTAGTCTTTTCTGTTCTTCTTCTAGTTGGGCTTCAATTGCTTTAGCCTTTTCTGCTTCTAATGCTTTTTGTATTTCAGATTTGTCCAATTCTACCGACGCTGCTAAAAAGTCATAATCTATATCGCTTAAACTTTTCCCCCGCGACCACATTTGAGCATCTTTCAATGCTTGTCCCCGCAACAAACGAGATCGATCTGTTTTCTTTGATGCTATCCAAGCTTCTAATACTTGAGAATACGGACGTAAGGAATTTAATTGTTTTTCTACCCATTCCGCGTTAAATATTTCTGTATAAATCCGGTTTTTTACCTTCAATACACCATTTTTCTTCACTACCAAACCTGACAAAATTAGTTCTATTTGTTCTGTACTGTCATCTATTTTTATTTTTTCTCCTTGTAAAATTAGCTGATATATTCCTAATAATTTAGCGGCACGTTTTTCATTTCTTTCGATCCTGTCTCTAATGGTTCTTAAATGCTCTGGTTTGTCATAAAATTCCCACTTGTACAATATCTTGTTTCTCACTATACTTTCTACCCTAAATTGTTCTTGACCTCGGGGAATAGTGAGTTGTCCACTTATTGTATCTTGACTAGCTTCTATTACTAATTTACATAATTTTTGCGTCAGAAATGGCTGCCCATTTGTCCAGGATAATATATGTTTGATAATTTCTAAACTATTTTCTTGTTTGAGTTTTAATCCTGCTGCTAAAGGTTTGACTTGCTCTAGTGTAAAACCATCTAATTCGATCGCTCGACCAATATTAAAAGGCGTTCTGGTTTTATCTTTTATCAAGTCTGATGGCGCTGCTACCCCAAAAACACCAAATGTTATTCGCTTGTATTCTGGATCGATCGCTCGTTGATTGTAACAGAATCTGATCAGGGCAAAAAAGTCATCTACAGAAAAATCTAGACTGAGAATACTATCAATTTCATCGACAAATATGACGAGATTTCGATCGGGAAATTCTGGAAGCAGAATATCTCTAATAAACCGACTCAATCTTTGCAGTAAAGAAATTTCTTCTTCTTGTTTCCACCATTTTTTTAGATTAACTTTTCCTAGAAGTTTAAAGCCCCGCCATAACTCACCCACTACTCCTTTATACCACTGTGTCGGAGTAATATTTTTACTGCCAATATTAGTTAAATCTACGGTGGTGCATTCGATCCCTTCTTGTTGCAATTTATATCTGGTTCTCACCAACAGGGAAGATTTGCCCATTTGACGAGAATTGAGCACGTAGCAAAACTCTCCTCGTTTTAATGCTTCATATAGTTGAGTGTCAGCCAGTCTTTCCACGTAAGTAGGAGAATCATTTTGCAGGCTACCACCGATCTGATACATCAGTATATTTAGTTATCTTAGTTGACTCTAATGAATATTCCCTATCTTGCCTATATTTATTCGATCGCGTCCGAGTTTTTTCGATCGATAAAGTGCTTCATCTGTCGCACGCAATAGTATAGTTGGGTCGGTTTCGGGATGAGGAATTATGCTGGTAAGACCTATACTAGCAGTTACAATTTTTAACTCAACTTTAGATTTAATATGCTCGATCGCTTTTGCTTTAATGCTGTTTTGGATTTCTCCAGCAATACAAACAGCACCTTGTAGATTGGTTTGGGGTAAAATAACGGCAAATTCTTCACCCCCATAACGGGCTGCTAAATCCCCACCACGTTTGAGACAAGAATGAATAGCACTAGCCACTTGCTGCAAGCACTTATCTCCTGCTTGATGTCCGTAAGTATCGTTATAAAGTTTAAAACAGTCAATATCTAATAATATTAAAGATATGCTCTTTCGCTCGCGAGCCATACGTCGCCATTCTCGTTCTAAATGCTCGTCAAAGAGTCGTCTATTGGAAATTTTAGTAAGAGCGTCTATATAAACTAAATTTCTTAATTCTTGGTTTTCTTTTTTTAAATTTTCTAGGGAAATTTGTTCTATTTCTTGTTGGTATTGACCTGCAAAATAAAGACGATACATTTGACAAGAAGGATAAACGAGATCGCCATCTAATTTGACAAGTCCCAGACTCTCTAATTTATAACTAACAATTGGTTCTAAATTTACGCTCTCACTCTCACTATCCATTACTATCTGTTTGAGTGCTGCTGATAGTTTTGGTTGTTTTTGTATTATTTCCCAGCGATCGCGTAAAATACTGCCATAAATTCCTCCCTGAGTAGGAGCAACTTTTAATAATTCTTCTAATGTTATTTGTTCTAGAGCCAAATGGTAGAGAGCAACGCGCACTAAATAAGGATGTCCTCCTACCATTGCCATCAATTGCTGAGCTTCATTTGCTCCCGTCCAGTTTAGTCCGTGTCTGCCAGCTAAATCTCGAACTTGCTCTAAATTAAATTCTGATAACTTTATTGGCAATCCTATATTAAATGGAGATTGATTAATATCTAAGGATAGGTAAACTTCTGTGGAGTGAACTACAACGAAACGCAGTTTTTGAAATTGTATGCTTTGCCTTGCTTGTTCGTGCCAAAATCTCAACATAGGCAAGAATTCTTCAGCTATATGCTGATGTTCGAAAACTAAATTTACTTCGTTTAATGCCAAGACGATGGGCGTGTCTATTTCCTCTAATAAATATCCTTCCAAATAGATTCCGCAGCTTACTTTACTCCCCATTTCCTCGTCCCAATATTCGTCTAGGAGAGGTTTTAGTTTTAGCTGGCGAGCTATATTGGCACAAAACCAACGCAAAAATTTATTTAAGTTGGCATAAACTGCTTTATCTGCTTCCTGAAAGTCTATTTTTACTACTTTGTAGCTCTGTTTTCGAGCAAAATTGATAATTCTGAGGAGTAGGGAACTTTTTCCCATTTTCTGAGGTGCTTGAATGCGAGTTACACTTCCTGGTTTGAGAATTTCATCGCAACTCAACTGCTCGCTAGGGGTCCGATCGACGTAAAAAGGAGACTCTAGGGGTACAGCACGATCGGGATATTCTAAAGACACTGCTTCAAGATTGTTTAAGAACATTGCTGTTGTCTCAAAAACAAAGGAGGTAAAAATAATTGTTAGAGCATTCTCAGTTGTATTTTACTTCATGAAAGGCAATTGGAGTTTTGGATTTAAACCACGGCACAACTGTTTTTTAATTATCCCAAAATTATTATTAAAATTGACCTTTCTCAAAGCGATCGCCTAGTTATCCTCTAATCAAACGAAATAGCAAAAACTGAGTTACTTGCGCCTCTCTAAAATTATCGTCGCTCGCTAACAATAACAGTTGACTGCCATCGCTCAAGGGAGGACCTAGGGTCATTGCTTCTAGATTATCTAAATCGATATCTAATTGATTTAAATCTAGTAGTAACTTTTTCTTCAGCGGTACAACGCGGCTGATATTTCCTTTGAGAGTCGCAATACGAGAAGTATCTGTAGCGTTACCAACTACCACTTGAAAAATTTTTGCTCCAAAACCAGACAAACCAAAAGTTCGTTCTAAACTGAGAAAATGACCTGCTTGATTTAAGGCGGTTAACTCTGATAAACCGTTATTAAGAGCATCGCTAGGGGCAAGGTCGAGCAGATAAAGATGTTCTGCTACTAGGACAGGAGACCCAACAGGATTGATAACGTAGTGTAATAAACGAATTCTAGTTGGTTCCGGTTTTGTTTCTTTTTCTGGGTTTTGCGGGACAATATCTTGTTTTAGTGCTGACTCGGTAGCGGCAAATAGACGAAAAGGATCGTCTGGGAGATAGCCGTTAGATTTAAGGGTTAAGGCTTCAAAACCTAAGTTGTTTTGTATTCCACGCTCGCCTTTTTTGCTTGCATCTTCTTCGGGTAAATATCTTTGCGGTATCCGCAAGCTTTCTTGTTTTTTTCCAGTTTTTAGGTCAAATTCCCCAATAAACGGGGCAATATTTTGACTGATAATTCCTTCTGTGGAAATATATAAGGTTTTTCGCGGAGAAAAGGCTATCCCTTCTGGATCTATACTTCCAGAAGCATAGGTTTTTCCCTTTTCGTCTTTAAGAAAGGTAACATCTTCTAGGTCTACCTTTTTTAAAGTCAGTTTATCCTCATCGGTTCGATCGAATTTTACATTTAGGGTATAAAATCTTGCTGGAGCTTTATTGCTGCGATCGTCTGAAAGAGCGTAAAATCGAGAACGATCTCGATCGTAGGTTATGGCTGATATTCCTCCTACTGGCGTATCTTTAAACGTTGTCTTCGGTAGCTCGTACTCGCCGAGATATTCTAGAGAGAAGTCGAGAAACAGTCGTTTTTGCGCTCTCACTTGTGGGGATGTCCCGCAGGCGGTTAGTAAAATGCAAAAACTCAGACACAAAATTAACTTGAATGCTCTAGATAATTTCAATATGCGATCGCTCACTGGTTCGATCCTGATACACACTACTCTTTCTCGATCTATTGTCTTCTATTTAATGTCCACTTTACTCAAAAAAAAATACCGCTCGGTTAGTTCTGCCGATTCGGTACCCAATTTCCTTGGTTTAATTTTCTGTTTTTTCTCTCTATTAGCCAAGTATCATTTTAAATTTCTTAACTATGATATATGCTCGAACAAATTACTTAACAATACTTAATCTTTTCCTGGGGATCGCCTTCCTAGGTCTGACACTGCAATTGAATATATCTGCGGTATCGGCACAATTGGATAATACCACTCCAGACCCCCTACTACCAAACAGACCTATAAAGCGTCCCTTAAATCCCTCGGAACGCTCTAAACTAAAACAAGAGTTAAAACAGCTAAACGATCGAGCTGCTGCTGAACTTGAAGCTGGTAATGAGCAAGAAGCTTTCACTATTTGGTATCGAGTATTAAGATTGGAGCGAGAACTTGGTAAAGTAGAAGAGGTGTTAGCCCTGGGAAAAGTAGGGGAAATCGCTTGGAATAGACAGCGTCAAGCTGATATAGAAATAATTAGCGATCGTTTGGAAGTAATTGAGCAGCAAGCATCCCTAGAAGGAGCGATAAACCCAGAATTATTGAGTGCTTTAGGTCAAGCTTATCAGCAAATAAGAGAGATTAATAGAGCTATAGCTATTTATCAACAAATTTTAGCTGACGATCGCCAAAATAAACATAAAAAAGCTACTTTAGCTTCTTTAGATAGTCTCGGACAACTTTACCTCGCTAAATTTGATTATCTCAAAGCAGCAGAAATTTACGAGGAATTGTTAAAGTTTGCGCAGCAGGACAAGAATTATTTTAAGCAAGGGATATATCTTCGCCAACTATCAGAAATTTATACTAAGGCATCTGAGCCAGAAAACGCTTTGCGGATCCAAGAGCAACTGCTTGAAACTTATCTTAATAGTCAAGAAGTTCAGCGCATAGCAAACCTTAAAATTGCTATGGCTTCTAATTATGAAGCTCTCGATCTTCCCCAACAAGCCAGCCAAACTTATCAGGAAGCTTTTAAAATGGCTTGGTCTTTAAAGCAGTTTGGCGCTGCAAGTGAAGCTTTGCAAAAATTAGGAGATCTCTACCGCACTCGCGACCAAAAAAGTGCCGCGCTGCAAATATACCAACAATTGATTGAGGTAGAGCAGCAATCTTATAATTTATACGGTTTAATGACAGCCTACGATCGCATAGGACAAGTTTATTTCGCGCAAAATAATTATTCTGCCGCAATAAATTCATTTAGAGAGGGAATGGAGATCGCCAATTCTTTAAAATACCAGTACCAAAAGGATTACTTTCGCGATCGCATTCAACAGATTGAGCAACAACTCGATCGATAAAGCAATCGTATCTTTTGCTGCTTTAAGTCAATGAGATTTACTCGTTACTCCTTAAGAGGGCAGACAGCTGCTGCGAAGCCTAATGTTGTACGATTAAAACCGAACACTCAGCGTGATGAACCACGTAGTTACTCACGCTTCCTAAAAACATTTCCGATATACCTGTCCGACCCCTGCGACCAATTACAATTAGATCTGCTTCCCACATTTTAGCTAAAGAACAAATTTGCTTGCCTGGATCTCCTATTTTATGGTCGAATTCTGTGGCAATACCCTTTTCCATTGCTCTTTGGCAAAAACCATTCAACCATCCTTTAACTTCTTCTGTTGCTTCTTTGAGCAGTTTTTCTTTCAATTCAATGGTTTCTTCGGTGTAAACTCCCCCATAAGGCCCCATACTTGTCAAAGCTACCATTTCTGGTACCCCTGCTATTTCTTCTTTCATGCAGTGAAATATCATCAGGTTGCTGTTATTAGTTTGTGCTAGCTGTATGGCTTTGGCGAATACTTCTTCTGTCTGAGCTTGGTAATCAACAGCTACGAGAATTTTTTTGAACCTACCTGCTAATTGTTCTTGTTTAATATCTACTTTCTCATTTTGCGATCTTTCGTTCATTATTACCCCCCATGACGAGAATTTGCCTAGGAATCTTTCTACTTTTAATTTGACACTAATTTAAACTTATGTATTGAACTTGAAATTATTTTTAATAAAAATATATTTTTTTCAATTATCAAAACAAACAATAGTTTACCTAAACAAAAACATAGAAAACAATTATTCATTCTGGCAAACGAATTTTAGGAGGGCCTGTTTCTGGTGAAACTCGCTCGATTTCAAAATTCTCTATATTGCCTTCAAAGCGATTAAAAATAACTCGGATTTCGTTATATTGAATGGCAGTAGAAGTTCCTTTTGGTTGGTTGCACTTAACCTGCATCAAAGTTTGCGCTCCGCCAAACTGTTCGTTAACATAAAATCTTCTATTACAACCAAATCCTATAAATCCCTCTAGAGCTAGTTGATTGAGAGCTGCTATCCCCATAGAACTGTCAATTAAAGATTCTATTTCTTTTGCTTTTTCTGCATTGGTCATCGATCGCCATTGCTGTCGAGATTGAGCTAGCAGAATTACCGAACGCTCGTTGTTTTCTGCTGCTATCGTCGATTTAGAGCTATTTTTTGCGGTGTAATTTGGAGAATTAAATATTAAACTCGTTACCAAAATAGTAATTATTAATTTTAAATAATATAACTTATTTTTCACGGGATATACTGACATTTTTATCCTCCCAAGATTTGAATTTTTAAGTAGTTATTCATTTCCAATCAAAAGAGACTCCATCTGTCTCAATTTTGTTCCTTAAATACTTAAAATGCTGGTTAGATTTTACCATTTTTGCAACAGGATAAATAATGCCATCAGGAAGAATTAACGCTATTTTTTTTACCCCTTTTGGATTTAAGGAATGAATAATTAGGCGAGCATTTTTGTTGCGCGATTTGCTAATTATTTCAGCAATATCTGCGCCGTTAAGTCCTCCTGGTAAATTATAGTCGAGGGAAATAAGATCGAAATCGTAGGCATTAATTAGTTTAATGGCGCGCTGTCCGGTTTTAACTAATATCCAAGCATGGGAACGATACAAAGAAGTCAAAATTTTCTGGCGTTCTTCTGTATCCTCAATAATTAGTACCCGAAGGCATATAACCATAAGCACTTTGTTAGTGGTTAGTGGTTAGTTGTTGGCTGTTAGCTGTTAGCTGTTGGCTGTTAGCTGTTGGCTGTTAGCTGTTGGCTGTTAGCTGTTGGCTGTTAGCTATTTGTTATTGGTTATTCTCCCCATCTCCCCCTCTCCCCCTCTCCCCACACTCCCCAATCTCCCTTCTCAGTAAAGTACCAATCTGAGTTAATCTGGGTTTTGTGTTTATTTGTAAATATAAAGGAGGCAAAATTGGAAAGGACATTTTTAATGATCAAACCAGATGGGGTGCAGCGCAATCTGGTTGGCGAGATAATTCGACGTTTTGAGAGTAAAGGCTATACTTTGGTAGGACTAAAAATGATGAGTGTTTCTCGCGACTTAGCAGAAAAACACTACGACGTCCATAAAGAAAGACCCTTTTTCGGCGGTTTAGTTGAATTTATTATTTCTGCTCCTGTCGTGGCTATGGTCTGGGAGGGAGAGGGGGTGGTTAGCACCGCCAGAAAAATTATTGGTGCCACCAACCCTATCAATGCCGAATTAGGAACAATTCGCGGGGACTATGGCATTAGCATCGGTCGCAACCTCATTCACGGTTCTGATGCTATTGAGACAGCACAGCGAGAAATTAGTCTGTGGTTTTCTGAAGAGGAATTGATTGCCTGGGAACCAACCCTTAAACCCTGGCTTGAGGAATAATAAACAAAAATGGGGGAAAGTAAAAAAGCAGCAAATGAGCATTTAATTTTGCTTTTGCTTTTCCCTAGTTTCGATCGCCTTTACTGGCATCGGACTAATCTCCCTAGAAGATTCAGGCTCATTTCGCTTGGAAAATCCCCAGATAAAAGTACATACAATAGCGGTAATCATTAACCATTCTGGCGGTGCTAAATCGGGGTATACTACTCTTAACAGCAGTCGCAAGCCTACAAATCCAACGGTGATAAAACCTGCATCCTCTAAGTGGGTGTATATATCCAGCCAGCGCAGAAACAGTCCAGCTAGAAAGCGCAAGGTAATAACTCCGATAGTACCGCCAGCGATAATTAGCCAGGTTCGATCGGATACGGCGATCGCCGTGGTCACGCTGTCTAGAGAAAAAGCTAGATCGGTCACTGCAATCATGGGGATTGCTTGCCACATAGACGCGAAATGAAAACCGCGATCGTGGCTTTCGTCTTGTTCTTGTGAGGTAAAATAATTGAACACTAGCCACAGTAAATAGGCTGCTCCTAGTAGTTCAAATTGCCAAAATTTAACCACCCAAGTAGCAGTTAAAATTAAAATTATCCGCAGTACATAAGCTAAAAACATTCCTACATTCAAGGCATTTCGCTGGCGATCGCTTCCTTGTATGCCTTGAGCTATTGCTGCTAATGCTACTGCGTTATCTGCTGATAATACAGCTTCTAAACCGATGAGGATCAGCAGTAAAAAAGGAGTTTGAAGTTGGGGCGTTAAGGAGAAGTTCAGAACTTGGTCTAACATTAACTACGTTTTTAACAGAAATTTCAAAATATTTCTTATTGTCATATTCCACTTTAACTCTTAGTTATATAACCTTGTC
>JAAUYD010131207.1_pt1 | contig 19850 bp, 20 predicted proteins | sample 7278101 | NCBI WGS metagenome assembly JAAUYD01 (sample SAMN14350128, study PRJNA611818) | marine sediment metagenome | isolation source: surface marine sediment (0.6m) | place: French Polynesia: Moorea | collected 2018-08
ATCAAAGGAAGTCCTCCGTTTTTAGCGATGAAACTCGAAATAGTAGCCACCGGAGATGAAATCCGCTCAGGCGCTTTGATCGATAGTAACTCGGCTTATATCGCCGAACAGCTTGAACAAGAGGGGCTGACGGTTACGCGCCATCACAGCCTGGGAGATGAGATACAGGCGCTCAGTGACGTTTTCAGGGAGATTGCGGCACGTGCCGATGTTGCGGTGGTGACCGGCGGGCTTGGGCCCACCGAGGATGATCTCACTGCGGCGGCCATGGCCAATGCAACCGATTCGGATCTGAGCGAGGATGGCCCTGCCCTCGACGCCATCAAAGCCTACTTTGCCAGCCTAAACCGGTACATGGCCCCGTCCAATCGTAAACAAGCGTTGTTCCCCGAAGGGAGCGAGGTTCTTTCCAACCCCATCGGTACCGCTCCTGGGTTTAGTGTTCGTTTAAATGGCTGTCGGTTCTTCTGCTTGCCCGGTGTCCCACGGGAGATGCGTAAAATGCTTGCCGATGAAGTCATTCCACGGCTTCGGAAACGTTTGGGAACCCAAAGATGCCATTCCATTATTCGCGTTCTCCCGACTTTTGGATCTACCGAATCGATGATCGGTGAGCGTCTATCCGGTGTGACAATGGATACACCTGATGTTCAATTGGGCTTGCGGGCAAAGTTTCCCGAAATACAAGTACGCCTTTACGGCCGCGGGGATAGCGAGAAACAAGTAAACGATCAATTGGATCAGGTTTCCCAAAAGGTGTTCGATCGACTGGGTAACATTGTATTTTCGAAAGATGGCCGATCCATGGCAGGGGAGGTTGGCAGGCTTTTAATTAAAAGGAATGCCACTGTGGCGCTGGCCGAAAGCTGTACCGGGGGCCTGATCGCCCACATGTTGACCAACGTGCCCGGAAGTTCGGCATTTTTTCTGTTTTCCGGTGTCACATATGCCAACCAGGCCAAAAGCGACATTTTGGATGTCTCTCAATCAACCATGATCGCCCACGGGGCGGTTTCACCCCAGATCGCCAAAGAGATGGCCTCAGGAGCCCGGCGGGCTGCACATGCCACCTATGGGTTGTCAACCAGCGGCATCGCCGGTCCGGATGGGGGCAGCGATGACAAACCGGTGGGTACCCTCTGTATCGGTCTGGCTGATCAAGATGGTGCCGTCGGACATCAGTTTTATTTCCCGTATGGTGAGCGTTTGGCCAAAAAGAAATTGTTTGCCATGGCAGCCCTGGATACCCTTCGACGACATGTACTGGGCATCGAGGGGCTTGACTTGCCTTCAAAGAGAGATTAAGTGATTGCATAGGGTCACGCTTATCGAATGGTTGTAATTGTAACCGGCGTGTTAGCAACGGTTGTAGCGCTTAAACAAAAAATTGACCGATGAAGATTGCCTTGAGAATGTTTTTAGGTAAATTCCATAAGACCGGAAACAGACACCATAAATTCAGACGCCATCAATTTGGTAGTCTGGTAACCATCATCGTTTTGCTCATTGTTACGGGCATTCCGGCCATGGGTGCCGTATGTCCATGTATTTGCTGTGACGAAATGGACGCAAACGGTCATCATCCTTCAATATCTGCCCAGCCCGTCCATGACAACCGGTGTAAGCACTGTTCATGGGACCCTTCGGATCAAAACGAAGATCAAAAGATACCTCCCTCACTTGTCAGCCAGACCATTGATAATCCGGTTCGTCTGGCAAAAACAACCGTCTTCTCAGATACGGCGATAATTTCCTGTAAGGTTTGGTTTACCGAACCTGGAAAGGTGGTACGGTCCGCTCCCCCGCTATTTCTTCAGACCCTTTCGATTCGCCGTTAAAATACTCCAAGAGCGGTTTTTAAAAACCCATCCAACTCCCAGACTGTAGGCAGGGGTCGAAACCCTACCTCTCGACACGTTCAAGTATCCCTGGGTTTGAACGCCACGCGTGTTTAGGCCCTTACTCACAGGCTTTGCCTGATAAAGGTGCCAAGCGTGACCCGGGGCTTTGAAGCCGTTTATGGTTGTCTTATAGATAGATCGCTTAATGGTTTCATATTACTATAGCATTACGCGATGTTTTCGCACGGGCGATATATAACCTGAAGGAGAAATTTAAAAATGAGTCAAAAAAATACCAAAAAAAATCAGCGCAAAAATAATATGGCCGCCAAAAAAAAAGCGGTTCTTGAAGGCCGGTCAACCTCTTGGTCACCGATGTCAATCGGGCTGGTCATATGCGGATTGCTTGTCTTCGGCGCAGCGGCGGTATTCTTGATGCCATGGGGAAAGGACCAGCAACCGGTGAGCCCGATGGTTTCATCCGCTGGGCAGATGGAAATGACCACCATCACCTATCCGGTCGCCCAATTTAACGACGGGAAAGCCCAGCATTTTCACTACAAAACAGACGGTATCGAGATTCGTTACTTTATTTTAAAAAGTTCCGACGGTGTGCTACGGGCCGCTTTCGATGCCTGTGATGTCTGTTGGCCGGCAGGGAAGGGGTATTACCAGGAAGGAGACGAAATGATCTGTCGTAACTGTGGGCGCCGATTCGCCTCCGTTCGCATCAACGAAGTGAAGGGGGGGTGTAATCCCGCCCCGCTGACCAGAAGTGTAAAAGGCGACCAGCTCGTATTGCATATCGATGATATTCTTGAGGGTCGTTCGTACTTTGATTTTTCAAAAAGGACAGCATCATGACACTGACCCATATCGCTATTAAAAATCTGCTTAGACGTAAAGCCAAGGCCGCTTTTATTCTATCAGGACTGGTGATCGGTATCGGCACCGTGGTGGCTGTGATTTCCTATGTGAATACGATGGCAGCGGATATTACCCATAAATTGGATAAATACGGGGCTAATATTCTTATCACACCCAAAACCGACCGTTTGACCCTATCTTACGGCGGCTTATCTCTTGGTAACGTTGCTTTTGAAATGCAGGAGATCAATCAAAAGGATCTTTCCAATCTGACAACCATAAAAAACGCCCGAAATATCGCTGCTGTGGGACCCCAGGTGTTGGGATCCATTACTATAGGCGATGAACCGGTTCTACTGGCAGGAATCGATTTTAACACGATCCATATTTTAAAACCGTGGTGGAAATTCAAGGAAAAAATCACGGACAAGACGGATTCTCGCGAAGTTGCGGATGGTCTTGTTCTAGGAGACACCACCGCCAAGGTACTTGGATTAAAAGTGGGTGACACCGCCACCGTCAATGGGCGTGAAGTTACCATAACCGGGCGCTTGCGCCCCATGGGGTCGCAGGACGATCAACTGATTTTTACCCGTCTTGATCTGGCCCAGGCTATTGTCAACAAGCCCGGCCAGGTTTCCTTGGTGGAGGTGGCCGCTTTATGCGAAGCGTGTCCCATTACGGAAATGGTCAGTCAAATATCCGCGGCCCTGCCAGGTGCCAAGGTGATGGCCATTCAACAGGTCGTCAAAGGGAGAATGGATACTTTGGCTCAGTTTAAATCTTTTTCTTACGGTATCAGCATTGTTGTTGTACTGATCGGCAGTCTTGTGGTCCTCATAACGATGATGGGCAGTGTTCGTGAACGTACCGAGGAAATCGGAATTTTTCGTGCGGTGGGATTCAAGCGACGCCATGTTATGCGGATCGTTTTCACCGAAGCGGCCCTGGTGTCATTTGTAGCCGGGATTGCCGGATATCTGATCGGCTACGGGGGGCTACGGTTGGGATTCTTCCTGTTTGGACCCAACCGGGAAATGAGCGTACCCATCCATATGGAATTGGTGGCTGGAGCGATGATCTTGGCCATGGTGGTTGGACTCGTTTCCAGTGCTTATCCGGCGTTTATGGCGTCACGGCTCGATCCTTCCAAAGCTTTGCGGGCTCTGTAGGAGGTAATTTATGAGTTTGATTACAGCCAGTAAATTGGTCAAAACGTATGGTTACGATGCTTCAACGGTAACGGCGGTTTCTGATGTCAGCTTTTCCATCGAATCCGGTGAATTCGTGGCCTTAATGGGGGAGTCGGGTGCCGGAAAAACAACCTTGTTGACGATTATGGGGGCGATGAATGCACCTTCTTCAGGCGAGTATCGCGTGGATGATATTGCCGTTTATGATTTAACGCCTGAGCAACGGTCCGATTTTCGCCGGGAATATCTGGGATTTGTTTTTCAGAGTTTTCATCTGATTCCCTATCTCAACGTTATTGAAAACGTCATGTTGCCTGTCACGGTAACGCCCAACAGCCGACAAGTTAAAAAAGAGATGGCTCTGGAAGCGCTGGCCCGGGTGGGGTTGAAGGACAAGGCCGAACGGCTTCCCGGTCAGATTTCCGGTGGCGAAAAGGAACGAGTGGCCATAGCCCGGGCGATTGTAAACGAACCCCCTTTTCTGCTGGCCGACGAGCCCACTGGCAATCTGGATTCAAAGACGACAGCGGAAGTGATGGGGTTGCTTCGCATGTTAAACCATGAGGGAACCACCATTGTCATGGTTACCCATAGCCGGCAATGTGCGGATTATGCCAATCGATTGCTCATGTTATCGGACGGGTGCCTTAAGAATTGACCGGTACCTTGAAGGTAATGGTTTCGGCTGCACCATTAACAGCAGGAAGCCGCCTCTTTACCCTTAAACCATGTCTGAATGATATAGCTGGCACAACCGACGCCGGGGGCGACGGTAACGGCATCGACGGGGCAGTTGTTGGCACAGGCGCCGCATTCCATACAGCCGTCTTTGTCCACGATCTGGGCTTTTCGTTCTTCAACGGTGAAAACAGCGTGCGGGCAAACAGCCACACACTGTCCGCACCCGATACACAGCTCGGTGTCCAATGCCAGAGTAGTGACCCCTGGGAGATATCTTAAATCCTGCATTTGAATCCTTTATATTTTTAAACATTGCTCGATTCTGTTTATTGCTTCGAGATTGTTACGATTCAAAAAATTCTGTTTAGGTAAACGGTGTGACCACCCATATCACGGCGGCCAACACCACCGCGATAGCTTGTAGGGGGATGGCCGTGCGCATTTCCTTTTCAACGCCGGTAGGCGATGTGTACGGTGTCGATCCCGTGAAATTCATGGCCAGGTATGAGCTGGTCGCAGTGGTCAATAGGATAAGGGCTAAAGCTTCCAATCCATGCCATGCACCTCTTAAACCAATTAAGAGAACCATGGCGGCGGCAGCACCAGCCACGGCTCCTTTTATGGCAAAAGCTCTTCCCGGCAACCACGGCAGAAGTGCCGGTGAAGCAACGGCCCCTGCAAACACACCTGTCAGATAGGAACCCATGACCAGCCATCCCCGATACCAGGCCGTGGCAGGGGAAAAGATAGAAGTACCGATGCCCGACAATATTAACGCGGTCATTATCATCCAGAGGGTCGGCTTGGGTAAATGATACAATTCAACAGGTATCAAAACAACGCGTTCAGGTAGAGAAAAAGTCACTCGACGCATGGTCGGGTGTGCTTTTTTACCATTGTCGAGAAATTCTTTTACGTCCCCTGCCTGTACCGGTCCCCAGATCACTTTAAAACCGGTCGCTTTTTTAACCTTGGTTGCGGAAACCCCTGTGGCACCCAATTGGGGCAATATCAATTCGCGATGGTCTACCAAATTCGCCAGCCGGGTTGTTTCGATCCGGGAAACCAGCTCATCGCTGCCGAAGGTCCCTTTGCCGGCGGCGCACCAGACATTGATGCCCCGGGTATCGATGACCAGCATCCATGCATCCACCCCTTTTAAAGAATAGCGCAGGGCATCAAAACTGAGTTTGTAGTTGGCTGTCACCATTACCGGTGCCACCCGATCGGGGTTCCCCACCGCATAGATCCCCGGTGCCACCTTGTGATTATCCCGCCCGAAACCGATTCGGGCCATTATTGTTCCCAGGCGGTCCTTCCACGCGGCACGTGTGCCAATAACCGGAATAGTTCCTATTGCCGTACTGGTAAAAGCGGTGACAAAATGGGAGACCTGATAACCGGGTCTTTCATGTGGGCTGCTGGCTGGATAGGATGGGCGCCCACAGCAGGCGATCTCTTCTTCGGTACTTCCCTTTACATTATCCGTATCCGTGGGGGAAACCGGCATAATCTGAATGGATTGATCGGCGCAGCACCCTTTTTCCATCGTTTCGGGTATCGGCGCAGACGTGTTCATGGTTTGAGGATCGTTTATGACATTTGATTTCAAAGAATACCTCACAAAGTTTGAGCCATCTCTTTATACCGGGCAATGACATCCGGATTCAGGCAATAGCAGGTCCGCGGGCCTTCCACCTCGCCTTGAATGACACCGGCAGTTTTTAGAATTTTTAAGTGCTGGCTGACCGTCGATTGGGACAGCGGAAGGATGTCGACGATTTCCTGGCAGACACACCGATCGATTTTTTTCAAGTAACGCACGATTTCCACTCGGGTTGGGTGTCCCAGTGCTTTGCAAATTTGGGCGAACCATTCGTTATCGGATGGAAAAAGGAGTCCCAAATCTGGTTTTTTTTCTGATTTTTTCTGAGCCAACATCAACGCATCCTCTTTTAATCGTCAATCGACGATAAACGATCATGTTATCACCTGTCAAGTAGCGAATGGTTTTCACATTGATGCGCTAAGTTTGACGATTCGCAACAGAAGGGTTCTTTACAAAACAGATGGTTTTTGTTAGACCTGATTATACATCATACCACACTGTGGTAACTATATAACTAATTGAATTATTATCTCATTTCGACTAAATTACGATCGGTATCACTTCACTGTCAGGAGTTGCCATCAAGGATTATCACCATGAAAGTAGAATCCATTGCCATCAGTAAAAAAAAAGGAACCAAAAAAGAAAGCGTTAATGAAGCTGTGGTCATTGCTGATCACGGGTTGTCCGGAGATGCCCACGCCGGGAACTGGCACCGCCAGGTAAGCTTTCTTTCAATGGAAAGTATCGAGCAGGCGAAGTCAGAGGGACTGTCTGTTACATTCGGCAGTTACGCGGAAAACATTGCCACATCGGGAATTGACTGGCCGACCGTGCCGGTGGGTTCACGGTTGACGATAGGTGATCAGGTTGTTGTTGAAATCACTCAGATCGGAAAAGAGTGTCACCGAAAATGCGCCATATATTATCAAGCCGGCGATTGCATTATGCCCCGGGAAGGGGTGTTTGGCCGAGTGTTAAAAGGTGGCACTATACGGGTTGGCGATACGATCGTGTTTGATGATGTAAATCTGAGCAATTCCGACCACCAGGTGGGTGTAACGGGTATGATGAATCAATGAGTAAGCAGTTGAATAAATAATTGAATATTTCATTTCGATAGTTTATTTGGTGCATCCAAAACGTGAATTGAAAAAAATATAATTGACAGGGTTATCCGAATAACCCATGGTCTGGATATTTGAATCTGTTTGCTTGACATTAAAAGCGAGACGAATATGAACAAGACCCGGAAACTTGAAACACTATGTATTCACGCCGGACAAGATCCCGATGGCGACACGCTCTCGCGTGGCCTGCCGGTTTACCGTACCTCTTCATATGTGTTTAAAGATACGGAACACGCCGCCAATCTGTTTGCCTTAAAAGAGCTGGGTAACATCTACACACGTCTGATGAACCCCACTCAGGATGCTCTTGAGCAACGTATGGCAGCCATTGAGGGCGGGGCAGCGGCTTTAGCGCTGTCTTCGGGGACGTCGGCGATTTTTTACGCTGTCACCAATATCTGCGGGCAGGGAGATGAAATTGTTTCAGCCGCCAACCTCTATGGGGGCACTTACACCATGTTCGATACCATCTTACCCCAGTTTGGCATTCGAACACACTTTGTTGACCCTCGTGACCCGGAAAATTTTGATCGCTCAATCACACCTGAAACCAGAGCGATCTTTATTGAGACGATTGGCAATCCCGTCCTGGAATTTACGGATATAGAGGCGGTTTCGGCGATTGCCAAAAAGCACCACCTTCCTTTGATCGTTGATGCAACCTTCACCACACCCTACTTATTGCAGAGCATCTCTCATGGTGCCGATATTGTAGTGAACTCGGTAACCAAATGGATCGGGGGGCATGGTACCGGACTCGGTGGCGTTGTTGTCGATGCCGGTACGTTTGACTGGACCGACCCTAAATTCAAACTCTACAACGAACCCGATCCCAGTTATCATGATCTTCGTTATGCCCACGATCTGGGTGATCTTAATCCGATAGCATATATTATGCGCATGCGGCTAGTGCCATTGCGGAACTTGGGTGCCTGCATCTCTCCTGATAATGCCTGGTTGTTTTTACAGGGGCTGGAAACCCTTCATCTGAGAATGGCCCGTCATTGCGAAAATGCTATGGCTGTTGCACAATATCTAAAGGATCATGCCCGGGTGGCGTGGGTGCGTTACCCCGGCCTTGAAGACGACCCCGGTCATGAAGTGGCATCGAAATATCTGACCCGCGGGTTTGGCGGTATGGTTGTTTTCGGTATCAAGGGGGGGGTGACAGCCGCCACCCGATTTATTGAATCATTGAAGCTATTTTCCCATCTGGCCAATGTGGGTGATGCCAAGAGCCTGGCGCTACACCCCTCCAGTACGTCCCATTCGCAATTGAGTGAAGAACAGCAAAAAGCAGGAGGGCTGACATCGGATTTGATACGTCTTTCCATAGGGATCGAACATGTGGATGACATAATCGATGATCTCGAAAATGCCCTTGCCACCAATTAAGGAAGGTAAAATATGACGAAAAGCGCTGTCCAAAGATCGATGGATCGTAAGGAGTTTGTCAATATTCGGGGGCATCTGAATAAAACCCAGAAGGAGATCTCACAACTACTGGGAACATCTATCAAAGCGGTGCACAGCTACGAACAAGGTTGGCGGACCATCCCCGGTCATGTTGAGAGGCAAATGTATTTTCTTGTTCATCAAGCCCTGGTGGATTCCAAAAAAAAGAAATCCTGTTGGCAGGTCATGAAATGCCCCACGAAACGGCGACAAAAATGTCCTTCAAAGGAATTTAGCACGTATAAACTCTGTTGGTTTATCTGCGGCACCCTGTGTCATGGAAAGCCTCACCGCACCTGGCAGGAGAAAATGGCTAAATGCCGTTCTTGTTCTGTTTTCCAGCCGCTATTGAATTACGCCCTCACCCATGAGTGAATATATCCAACATGACCAGGACGGTGTTACCGTCGGACTGGTCGAGAAACAAGCGCTAACCTTTGCTGAACCGCCAAACCAGATGGTTTTGGAAAATGGAACCAGATTTGGACCGGTGACGCTGGCCTACGAGACCTACGGTACTTTAAATGAGGAAAAGAGCAACGCTATTTTAATTTGCCATGCCTTGACCGGCGATGCCCATGTGGCCGGGTATCACGATGCCGAGGATCCCAAACCCGGGTGGTGGGATATTATGGTGGGACCGGGAAAGGGAATCGATACCGATCGTTATTTCGTTATATGTTCCAATATTTTGGGGAGTTGTGTTGGGTCTACAGGGCCCTGCTCGTACAACCCCGATACCGTTGAGCCGTATGCTCTAGATTTTCCGGTAGTGACCATTGGTGATATGGTTCGTGCTCAGAAGGAACTAATCGATCATTTGGGTATCGAAACGCTTCATGCTGTTGTTGGTGGTTCCATCGGCGGCATGCAGGTCCTGGAATGGTGTGTGCGATATCCAGATCGGGTGAAATCGGCCATTCCGCTTGCCACCACCATCAGGCATTCCGCATTGGCCATTGCATTTAACGAGGTTGCCCGGCAGGCCATCATGGCTGATCCGAACTGGAATCAGGGTAAGTATTATAACGGTCCCAATCCGGACCTTGGGCTGGCTGTGGCCCGAATGATCGGTCATATCACTTATCTTTCCGATGATGCTATGCGGACCAAGTTTGGACGACGATTACAGGATAAAAACGATTTTTCTTTTAATTTCGATGCCGATTTCCAGGTGGAAAGCTATCTGCGCTACCAGGGTAAAAAATTTGTCGAACGCTTCGATGCCAATTCGTTTCTATACATCACCAAAGCAGCGGACTATTTTGATTTGGGTCGCGAGCATGGGGGTGGTTCCGATGTGGAGGCCTTCGCAAAAGCCAGGGCAAAATTCTTAGTCATCTCTTTTACGTCCGACTGGCTATACCCTACCTATCAATCCCGTCAGATGGTAAAGGCGCTGAACAAAAGCGGCAGAGATGTCAGTTTTTGCGAGATAGAAGCGCATTGGGGCCACGATGCGTTTTTATTGCCAAATGAGCGTATGACCGCTTTAATCAAGGGATTTCTCAACCATGCCGGTGATTGATAAAGAAACTATTTCTCTTCGGTATGACCTTAAAACTGTGGCCTCATGGATACCTGATGGCGCCAAAGTACTTGGACTGGGGTGCGGGGAAGGGGATCTGCTTTATTATCTCAAGCATCATAAACGGGTTATCGGTTCCGGTATCGAGAAAAACGAAGCGCGGGTGGCTACCTGTATTGAAAAGGGCCTGACGGTCCTTCAAGGGGATATCAATGAGGAGATCATCGATTATCCCGATAATGCCTTTGACTTCGTTATCTGTACGCTCACCCTGCAGCAGGTATATGATCCTGCCATTCTGATCAAAGCCATGTTACGGGTCGGCAAGCGTGGTATCGTCAGTTTCCCCAACTTCAGTCATTGGCGCATACGTCTGCAACTTTTACTCACCGGAAATGCACCCAAAACCAAGCAACTACCCTACGAATGGTATAATACCCCCAATATTCGAGTGATCACCTTAAAGGATTTTCGAAATTTTACACGAAAGGTAAACATTCGAATCGTTAAGGAAGCCGCCATCGATACCATCGGGCAAGGTCGCCACGGCAAATTGATCCGTCGGTTCCCGGATTGGCGGGCCAAGTATGGTATATTCATGGTCGAAAATCCCTTGGACTAACAGGACCCGAACATGAGGGCTCGTCGGCAAACTGCTGCGTTTTACACCATTTTCTTGACATTAATTCATCAGTATGCATACACTTTTACAAAAAAGGGCCTGATATTCTTGCAATTATCGGGCGATTGCCGCTTTATCTCTCTATCAACAGAAACCGATCTGCTCAACGATAAACTATTTTGGTTCGGCGCCCTCAAAAGCCGGATATCGTAGATATTTCAACACCTCAAACCCTTTCGCTACAGCAATAGGCGTGCGTAAATTTTTCAAAGATGCTAACTGCGAACATAAGGAGGCCGATGATGGATAGCCTTTCGGCTCAAGAGCACCTACTGCTTAGGGTGGCCGTAGTAGCCACAGGATATCGCGCCTTAGCCGTGATGCGGATGCTTGGTGATATCAAACCCGGGAGATTGAGGCTTAAGCTGGTTGCCATCGCCACGGTCAGCAAATCCGTTGCGTGTACTAAATATGCCGGAGAAGTAGACGTTAGCGTATTAGAAAATCCTATGGATCTTTTGAAAGTAAAACCCCTGGATTTGATTCTCGAAATGACCGGCGATGCGCAAACACTGGTTAATCTGGTCAGAAATAAACCGTCCTCGATCGGTGTTTTAGATAAACAGGCCTCCATGCTTATTTTTGATGTCGCCGGCCTCTACCGTCAACCATCAGATTCCGATTCCGAAATTAGCCTGGCGTCTTCCTTTGCTTCGGCCCTTTTGGAGGCATCTCCAGATGGTGTCATGGTTCTTGACCGTGATTTTCGAATTGTCAACTGCAATGATTCTCCCATTATCACAGGGGGTAAGGGGCGTGAATACGCCCTGGGTAGGCCTTGCTATCATCTCATTCATAACACTCAAAAGGAGTGTAGTGTCCATGAATTAAGATGTCCCATGGAGGAAGTGTTTAAGACCGGCCGAACGGCCAGAACCGTTCATGAAACCAAGCCGGGCAGCCCCGATACGAGGGTCCATCAATCGACGGCCTATCCCCTGACCAATCCTCTGGGAGAGATTGTTCAGGTCGTTGTTGTTATCAGAGACATTACCCAGGAGGTGTCGGATCGAGTCGAGCAACGAACCCAAGCTATTAAAAATGATCTGGAGCGATTTGTCCGTGAAGACCGCCTGGCATCCCTAGGCCGGCTGGTGGCATCCGTCTGCCATGAAATTAACAACCCGATTTCCAGTATTCTGACCTTTAACAAGCTTATCCTGAGATGTATTCAGGAAGATGATTTGCCCGAAGAAGGATTGGAACCATTCAGCCGTTATCTGGATATTAGCGTCCGCGAAGCAATGCGCTGTGGTCAGATTGTCAAAAATCTGCTGACCTTTGCTCGGCAGAAAAACATAGAAGTGATTCAGATCGATCTTAAAGAGATGATCGATACCATTATGGTTCTTACGAATCATCAGCTGGAAATGAACAACATCGCACATGAGCTGAATTTACCCGAGGATTCTTTTACAGCAAAAGGCGATTACACCCAAATTCAACAATGTATAATGAACTTGATTTTCAATGCCATTGAATCCATGTCTGATGGCGGATCTTTATCCCTCTCGGGTGGGATCAGCGATGATACCGAAACGGTTTGGTTGTCTGTTACCGACACGGGAAGTGGGATAGACCCTGAAGACCTGCCGCGCATTTTCGAACCCTTTTATACCAGTAAAAAAGAAGGCAAAGGGGTAGGGCTGGGTCTGTCCATGGTCCACGGGGTCATCAGTGAACACAACGGGACCGTTGAAGTGAAAAGTGAGCCAGGTATGGGTTCGACCTTTAAGCTAACCCTGCCAGCCGGCGTCGAAACAACGTCGAAAACAGAAGGAGAGAACTCATGATGCAATCCATGCGGATTCTGATCGTCGACGATGAAGAACCCATTCGCGAGGCTTTGAGCGCTTGGCTGATCAAGGATGGCTATCAGATCAGTACTGCCGATTCGGGGTTGACGGCAATGGATGTTATCGAAAAGGATTTGTTCGATTTGTATCTTGTGGACATTAAAATGCCGGGTATGGGCGGAATTGAGCTTTTGGGGAGAATCAAAGAAGTACAACCGGATGCCAACGTCATTATGATTACCGCACACGGCTCCATCCAAACCGCCGTGGAGGCGATGAAGCGTGGTGCTTGCGATTATATTTGCAAGCCCTTCGATCCGGATGAATTATCATTAATTACAGAGAGAGTGTCAGCTAACCAAGCTTTGAAAAATGAAAACCGATCGCTTCGCGAACAGCTAATAGAACAGCAGGAAACGTCTTTTGAAGGGTTAGTCGTGGAATCAGAGGCATTGCGGGAGGTTTTTAAGAGTCTGCAGGAGGTGGCGCCTACTTCGGCCCCGGTACTTATTACCGGTGAAACCGGTACCGGAAAGGAGATTGTGGCGCAGGCTATACATTTACAAAGTGAGCAGGTTAGAGGACCATTCGTTACGATTAACTGTGGGGCCCAATCGGAAACATTGTTGGAGAGCGAGCTTTTTGGTCACGAACGCGGCGCTTTTACGGGTGCTGTGAAAGCCCGCAGGGGAAGGCTCGAGATGGCCAATAACGGAACCCTTTTTCTGGATGAAATCGGAGACATTTCAACCAAAATGCAGGTCAGCCTCCTACGCGTTTTTGAAGAGAAGCAGGTGCAACGGGTAGGGGGCAACCAAAACGTTGAAACAAAATTTCGCCTGATATGCGCGACGCATCGCGATCTTCCGCAGCTGATCAAAGAAGGCCACTTTCGGGAAGACTTCTATTATCGGATCAATGTTATAACCATCAATATACCCCCCCTTCGCCAACGCCTGGCCGATGTCCCGGTTCTTGCGGATCATTTTCTCGAACGCTATGTACAGGAAACGGGAAAACGGGTAGAAGGGTGGACCCAGCGAGCCATCGGTCTATTGATGGCTTATCATTGGCCCGGAAATGTTCGCGAGCTGCGCAACGTGGTTGAGCGGGCCGTGGTTCTGGCGCGGGGTAGAATGATTGGTGCCGATGAACTCTCCTTTCTTCAACCCGATGCTGATGAATGCCGTTTCGGGACGATGACACTAAAACAAGTTGAGATCAGCCATCTCAAAGCCGCGCTTGAGTCCACCGGCTGGAATATTTCCCGGACCGCCCGACAATTGGATATCGATCGCGGTACTTTGGCACGGAAAATAAAACGGTATCAGCTGGCCCGAGATTAAACAAAGGTCCATCCTCCGCATAATGAAACCTAAACTCAGCGACCCGTCGAGCCCCCAATCAAGTGGTTTAATTGATATCATTCCGCTTGGACGCGTAGACCCCCTCTCAGTTTCAATTGTGGCCGCCAACCTTCAAACCATTATCGGAATTAATGCCAATGTTTTAGAACCCATTCCGTCTCCGGAATATGCGTTTTTATCTAATCGGCAACAATTCGATGCGTTGAAAATCATCAAACAGATCTCTAAAGAACATCAAGGGGCTAAGTTCAAATTAGGCGTGACTGAATTCGACATTTGTACACCGATTCTTACCTTTGTCTATGGTGAATCGCAACTGGGAGGAAGAGTTGCCCTGATTTCAATGAATCGTCTGCATGGGGATGGTGCGGAGTCCACCTATGAGAGGGTCGCAAAGATTGGCGTTCATGAAATCGGACATCTTCTAGGGTTGGAGCATTGCTGGGAAGTGAGGTGCCTGATGCATTTCAGCCGTAATCTTGATCAGTTGGATTCCCTACCTTTACAGTTCTGTTCGGCCTGTGGATTCGAAACCGTCCGTCGCATCAAAAATATAAAGGCCGGGTAGGAAGATAAAAAAGGCTCCCCTCATCGATGGGGGAACCTTTTTAAAGCGGAGTGGATAGTTTAACGGTTGAGACTTTAAAAAGTTACCAATGTCGTTACTTTTCGAGTCGAGGTCTTCTTATTTAAGGAATGCATCGACGAGACGATCCCAACCGATTTCAGGTACAGCCCCATAGATATCCTTAACCGCTTCACCACCTGTTGCCGCCATTCGGTAATCTCCTTCTTCATCTAGCAAGGTCGTCAGTCGCCCGACTTCATCATCTGTCCATGCCAAACTTTCTACCCCATACAAAAGATTTTTTAGACTTTTGCGCAGGTTCTTTGGCTCAATAACCATCAACCAACCTTCCGCATAGGGTGAATCATTGGCACATTCGGCATTGCCCGCAATATTTGGATTGATGGCGACCACCGTTCCATCGAGGGGGCTCTTGGTTTGGGCTTCGTTGTTGCCTCGCACCAAGGTGGCTTGTGGTCGGTTTTGTTCTACGGCGGCGCCCAGCCGTGGAAGTTTAATTTTATCTTGCGGCCCCAGAAGTCTCATAGCAAAGTCATCGATTCCAACCCGAACCCGGCCACCGTATTCCACACGAGCCCAAGTATGCCCAATATGGTAATAGTGATCCCGCGCTACCGAAAATCCGGAAGCATGATCACACTGTGGCGGTGTTAAGGCGGGCATCATAGCCCCGTCTTCTATCATTTGGTCGTAGGGGCATTTGACACAATTGTAGTTGTGGGCGCACATTTTGTAGTCCACGCGGCCGCTCAACATGTGGCGACATTTTCCTTGACTCTCTAACAGATTCATTCTTGGATTTCGGTAACCCCTTAGGGTTTTTCCCGCTTTTGTCTCCTTGGCTTGAAAGTCTGCCTGAACCTTTTGGTCGAAGACACAATCCAGACAGTCAAAAGCATTGATGCACTTCATGGCTTTCACCACTCCGGCTTTAGCCCATACACATTGTTCGTTTGACAAACCAAATACATTTGGACGACCGGATTTTTTTCTTTTCTTCTCACCCATGACTGCCTCCTTTTGAATAATCGACCCTTAAAATTAGATTTGCGGCTTTTAGAATCGTTTGATCTATTACAGAGCATAAACCGGGCCAACTCATAAATGGTGGATAAAAAAAATCCTAACATACTTAAATAACATATAATATATCCAATCTGGCTATACCTTGAATTTAGTAGCGATAACAGTAAAAATTGGGGTAAAATACAGCACTGATGATTCCATATAAATAAAATATGTTAGATTACAATAGGTTAGGTGGGTGAGGTAAAATGCTAGAGCGTGGGGTAAAATGCACCAGCTGTGGTTCTATTACCTTTTCCAATATTAGTGGTGGCGTCCATCACAGTAGTGGGAGTGAAGCCTTTAAATAAAGATTAAAGCGCAAAATGGTGAAAAAAAAAGCATTCAAATTGTATGTGAGCTTTATGAACCATGTCACAACGCCTATAGAGAATTAAGAGATCTTTTAGGAAGGGCTCGGAGGATGAATTGTCGACCCAACGGCAAGGCAGGGCTAGGAAGGGTACAACAACGCTTAACCGATGATCTTTACTTCAGGATAGTAGTTGCGCCAGACGCCTGATACCTTCGTCAATCAGAGCTTCGGGGGCATATGAGAAATTAAGACGCAACGCGTTGGTTTTGATCGTTCCCGCTGAGTAAAACTTACTCCCCGGAATGTATGCCACTTTATTATCAATCGCCTGTTCAAATAGCCGATCGGTATCGATATTCGAGTCGAAAACGACCCAGATAAACATGCCGCCCTCTGGTTCTGTCCAGGAGACTCCCTCAGGCATATAGGTACTCAATGCGTTTAACATAGCATCCCGCCTGGGTCGGTATAATGAAATAATTTTTTCGATATGGGCTTTCATGTATCCTTTTTCAATAAAGCGGGCTGTCACTCGTTGAGTCGCACAGTCGGGACTGACAGTGGTCTTTTGGGCCCACTTAACCATGGGGCCGATAATTTCCGGTGGACCGGCCGCAAATCCCAACCGTAATCCCGGGCCAAGAATTTTGGAGAAGGATTTCGCGATGGTCACCCGCTTGGGATCATTAAATTCGGTACGGGCAAGTTCCCATAATGTGATGATGCGTTCCCCAGAATAGCGCAGCTCCCGGTAGGGCTGATCTTCTAAAATGGGCAGGTCAAATTCTTTGGCCACATCTATCACGTCCCTCCGGCGGGCTAAGTTCATGGTCCGACCACTTGGATTCTGAAATTCCGGGATAAGATACAGGAATTTGACCCGTACTTTTTTTCTTGAAAGACGTTGCAAGGTATCTCGAAGAAGGTTGGGATCAATACCATGTTCATCCATTTCAACTCCGATTACATGGGCACCGCAAGCCTCCATGGCCACAAGGGAACCTGGGAACCCCGGGGCTTCACAAATGATGATATCTCCCGGGTCGATCAGGGTCCTGGTAAAGTAGTAGATACCGTTGGTAGACCCGACGGTAATCATGATCTCTTCATCTGAAAGAAATGGCACTTCCTCGAATACTTTGATTGACTCCTTAAAAACCTTATCTCCTTCGCTTTCCCCATATTGAAGAATCTCGTTGCCTTCCTCCCGAATGACTTGGTAAAAAAGTTCCGCCAACGTATCTTTGGGAAAAGATTCCGGACTTGGCATGCCTCCGGCAAAGGAAATCATTCCTGGTACACCTTTGGTTACTTTGAGAATTTCCCGAATAAAGGAGTGTTGCATGGACGCAGTGGTTCGCGAGTAGCGCGTTGTGAACGATTCAATCATTTCAGCTCCTCTTTTTCAGGTTTTTGACCGGCACTGTCATCGCCGATCGCTTTTCAAGGGCCTTTTAGTCGTTATTTATGAAGATTCCATGCGCAGACAACCCCGATTCTGGACCGGGTCAGAGCATCAGCAGTCCGGTTCAGCGAGATATGTTTTTCCAGGTAGTTGTTTTCCAGAGCCTCCATCAGTTCCTGAGACTGAATATCCTTTTTTGACATGAAGTAATCGAGAATGTCGGAAGGATGGGGCAGGGTGCTCTCAACATCCGGATCACCGCCTTCGTGTTTGGCGGCTATATTGGCCACATCGCGGGCCACTTCTAGAAGTTCATCCCTTCTGTTGTAAGGTTGCCGCACGATTGATTTATAGGTTTCCGTGATATGATGCTCAAGCCGCACTTTATCTTCGAGGTTAAGGGACTTACGGATTTTGGCCGCCTGACGAATGGTATCGTTATTTACGGAGTTTGATAAATTAAATCCCACTAAAGAAGTGCTGCCATCGGGCCTGGAAAAAAGCTTGGCCGTCAACAATGTCCACAAAACAGAAAAAGGGTTGTCATTGCCCATGAAGACGGAAATTTTGAATTCATTGTCAATTCCCAATTTATGAAGCAGATACCCGGCAAGGACTGTGCCCGGATTAATATTTAAAACTTGGCGGATTCCGTAATGGGTAAAATAGTATAGATATTCATCCAGCCATTTTATCGGATAGTCATTGGGTTGACCGACGCCTCCGAAGTAACCAGTAATGGTTTCAGGGCCACCCAGGTGCACATTGGATCCATCGGTTCCTTTTGTGTCAAGTGTTTCGACATAGGAGGCGCCCACGATCTGCATGGCCGCCGCAACGGCGAGAATGTCGCCGTTATCTTTTTTTTGTTCATCCATACTGCGAACACGAATATATCTGCCCGGCATTAATTCCCGCTTTTCGATGGCACGTTTGGCCTGAGAGATAATCCACGGAAAATATTGAAGGGCGCTGATCTCGAGAGTAACACGATTTTCCATATCAATGGAAGCACCTGCATCGGGATCGTTTAAAATCCGCTCGTAATATTCCGACAGGGAGACAAATGTATGCTTCTCTTTTTGATCAATCAGCCACTCAATGTCCTCGAGATAGGTCGAACCGATGTCACGCAGACGTTCACACAGATTGTTAAGAGCGCCTGCTTCAGCGGCCTTCCGGTTGATCTCCTCAGGCCCCCCATGACTTTCGATCACTTCTAATAGTTGATTTATCAATACATTATTTGGATCGGTTAAGAATGAATTGATCTCATTTAAACGTTCCACCGGTATTTTAATACGCTCCCTAAGTGTACTCATCCCGTTCCTCCATGTTGATATTTTTAGACCTGATCATTGGTTGTATTTTACCTGTTCGTCAGTATTTTGTAAGATTACTCATCAACCTGATTTAGAAACTTTTCGGCTTCTCCTTCAATCATTTTGTAACAATGCTCATTGGATGGGAATTGCTGCGAGCGAACTTCATTACAATAGTCGGCCATTGCCGAGGTTATGGTGTCGGCCACCTCACAGTATTTTTTTACGAATTTCGGTGTGAATGCCTGAAATTGTCCGATCATGTCCGAAACGATCAACAATTGCCCATCCGCATTCGGGCCGGCGCCAATGGAGAGCACCGGAATATCGAGTTTGCTGGTGATAAACCCACAGACTTCTGGGGGTACGGCTTCCACTAGTAACATCTGGGCACCGGCATCACGAACCGCAATAGCGTCTTCGTAGACGAGTTTGGCGGTGTCAGCGGTTCTGCCCTGGGCTCTATGCCCCCCCAGCTGGCCTGAACTTTGAGGTGTCAAACCGATATGTCCCATTACGACGATGCCGGCATCAACGATGGCCCTGATCTGGGGAACGATGCGCACACCACCCTCCAATTTGATCGCATCGCAGCCGGCTTCCTTAAGAAATCGCCCGGCATTTTCCACTGACTTGGCAATACTGCTTTGGTAAGCCATAAAAGGCATATCGCCCACTACAAAGGTATTCGGAGCACCGCGTCGAACGGCATCAGCATGGTAGATCATCTGATCCATAACAACGGGAACGGTACTGCTGTAGCCGTAGACACACATGCCAAGACTGTCTCCGACCAAAAGCATATCCAGACCGGCTTTTTCTGCAAACTGTGCGGTGGGAAAGTCGTAAGCCGTCAAAAAGGTGATTTTCTCACTCATCTCTTTCATTTTATAGAAATCATGAATCATTTTTTTCATAATCACCCCTCGTTTCGTTTTTATTATTAGGATTTACCATGACTTTCCCCTTCGAATTGTCTATAAATTCCGCTTCGACCGGCCAAT
>JAAUYD010068569.1_pt1 | contig 19836 bp, 15 predicted proteins | sample 7278101 | NCBI WGS metagenome assembly JAAUYD01 (sample SAMN14350128, study PRJNA611818) | marine sediment metagenome | isolation source: surface marine sediment (0.6m) | place: French Polynesia: Moorea | collected 2018-08
ACCGCTCGCGCCCGGCAACGCGCGACGCACGCTCGCCTCCCGCACGAGGAAGCGCAGCGAGGACGGGTGGGGAAGGGGTCCCGCGCGCAGTTCCGCAGGCGCCCTCGAAATCCGATCGAGCCTATGGCGGCCGGGCGCCGAGGACTGTCTGAGCACGGGGCCCCTTGCCCACCCGTCCCTGGCAACACGCCCCGCGCTAGCGCCGCCAGCGCATGATCGTTTCGAAGATGCGCTTGATGCCGGGGGTGAGGCGGGTGCGGGTGTACATGCCTGCGGCGGCCTTCAGGGCCTCGGTCTGGGTCGGGTAGGGGTAGATGATGTTGGTGAAGGCGCCGAGGCCGATGCCGTGGTTGATGGCCAGGGTGAAGGGCGTGATCAGCTCGCCCGCGTGGCTCGCGACGATCGTGGCGCCGACGATCTTGTCGGTGCCCTTGCGCACGTGGACCTTCACGAAGCCCTCCTCCTCGCCGTCGGTGACGGCGCGGTTCGAGCGCTCCATCGGCACCTGGTAGGTGTCGACCTCGATGCCCTTCTCCTTCGCGTCCCGCACGTACATCCCCACGTGCGCGACCTCGGGGTCGGTGTAGGTCGCCCAGGGCATGACCAGGCTCGAGAGCTTCTTGTTGCCGAAGAAGAGGGCGTTCTGCACGACCATCTTCGCGGCGGCATCGGCGGCGTGGGTGAACTTCCAGGCCATGCAGACGTCACCGCAGCCGTAGATGTTCTTGTTGGTGGTGCGCAGCTTGTCGTCCACCTTGATGCCCGTGCGCTCGTCGAACTCGACGCCGACGTTCTCGAGGCCCACGCCCTGGACGTTGGGGGCGCGGCCGGCACCCACCAGGATCTCGTCGAAGGCGTACTCCTTCTGGGTCCCCTCGGAGCAGGTCACGTGGATCACCTTGTCGGTGCCGCGCATCTCGACGCGCTCGAGCTTGCAGCCGAGGCTCAGCTCGACGCCCTCGCGGATGAAGGCGTTCTGGACGATCTCGGCCGCGTCGGCGTCCTCGCGGGCGAGGATGTGGGGGCCCTGCTCGAAGACGGTCACCTCGCAGCCGAGCCGCCGGAAGCTCTGGGCCAGCTCGCAGCCGATCGGGCCGGCGCCGATCACGCCCAGGCGTCGCGGGCGCTCGGTGAGGGTGAAGATGGTCTCGTTGTCGAGGTAGCCGGCCTCGGCCAGGCCCGGGATGGCCGGGGCGACGGCGCGTGCGCCGGTGGCGACGACGGCGCGCTTGTAGCGCAGCTCGGTGCCCTCGAGGTCGATCACGCCGTCCTTCACGAACTTGGCGCTGCCGAGGTAGACGTCGATGCCGAACTCGTCGGTGTAGCGCTTCGTGGAGTCCTCGTGGCTGATCCGCGACCGGATCTCGCGCATGCGCTCCATCGCGGCGCCGAAGTCCGGGACGGCGTCGTCGGGGATCGGCAGCCCGAGCTTTCCGGCACCCCGCGCATCGTGGACGATGCGGGCGGCCTTGATCACGGCCTTGGAGGGGACGCAGCCGACGTTCAGGCAGTCGCCGCCCATCAGGTGCCGCTCGATCAGGGCGACCTTGGCGCCGAGGCTCGAGGCGACGAGCGCGGTGATGAGGCCGGCGGTGCCGGCGCCGATCACGACCAGGTTGTAGCGGCCGTTCGGGGTGGGGTTGATCCAGTCCGCGGGGTGGACGTTGCTGACCAGCAGCTGGTTGTGTGCGTCCATGGGCTCGACGGTGACGGGCTTCGGCATGGTGTCTCCAGGTGCGCCGTCCGGGACGGCGCTCGAGATGGGGTGTGAGGGAGGAGCGGTCGGGCGGGGGCAGGGGTGATCAGGCCGCCTCTTCCGTGGCCTCGTCCAGGGCCTTGCGCGCCACGCGCGCCACGAAGATGGCGACGGCGAAGGTCGCGATCAGTCCGACGATGAGGATCGCCGTCTGGGCGGTACCGCCTCCCTCGGGCTGGGCGCCGCCGGCCACCGCGGCCACGTCGCCGATCACCTTGCCGAGGTACACGTAGGCCAGGGTGCCCGGGAGCATGCCGAGGCAGGCGACCACGTAGTCGACGAGGCCGACCCGCGTGAGGCCGAGGGCGTAGTTCAGCAGATTGAAGGGGAAGATCGGGGAGAGGCGCAGCAGGAGCACGATCTTGCGTCCCTCTCGCCCGACGGCGCGATCGATCGCGGCGAAGCGGGCGTCGCCCTCGATGCGGGCCTCGACGGCCGAGCGGGCGAGGTAGCGCGCGACGAGGAAGGCGCCGGTCGCGCCCACCGTGGCGGCGAGGAAGACGTAGGCGGTGCCTTCTCCGAGCCCGAAGATGGCGCCGGCCGCGAGGGTCAGGACCGAGGCGGGAACGAAGGCCACCACCGCCGCGGCGTAGCCGGCGACGAAGACGACCGGGCCCCAGGCTCCCTGGGCGTCGACCCACTGTGCGAAGGCGGGGACGTATTCGCCGGCCTGGCGACCGAGCACCACGAGCGCGCCGAGTGCAGCGATACCGAGTCCGATTCGCAGGGCGAGCTGGGCGCGGTTGCTCTTGGCCGGTGCGCCTGCGCTCTCGATCTGCGCCGATTCCGATGAAGACATGAGCGGGGTTCTCCTTGCCCTCTGCGATGCTGGCTCGCATCCGAGGTTACGCTTCGTTGAACGCCGTTACGCCGCGCTGCAGCGCGCGGTTACGCGTCGATTCCGCCGGCGACCGATCTCCACCTACGCACTCCGGTGTCTAGCCTCGGGGGGCGGGTGGGCATGAGACGGCGCGGTCGGAGAGCGGGGGGCGGGCCCGGTGCCGGGGGAGACCCATGCGGCGAAGGAGCCCAGTGTCGATACGACGCGCGGTCGGCATCGGTTCCGCGCGAATCGACTCCCCGCGGGGCGCCTGCGCTGCGCGTGAGGATGCCCCAGCTTCTCCGGTTTTGACCCACTTTTCTGCCCGGCTACGCTGAAATGAACTTCATGTCAGCTGCTGAAGCCGAAGTCAGGTCCGCCCCCTCCCGAAGTCGGGAGGCCACCCGCGCTCGACTCGTGGAGGCCGCCACGACGCTCTTCGCGGCCGATGGCCTCCACTCGGTCACGAGCGCCCAGATCGCGCGCGCCGCGGGCGTGGCGACCGGCACCTTCTACCTGCACTTCAAGGACAAGCACGCGCTGTTTCGCGAGATCGCGCTCGCGGCTCTCGCCGACCTGCGCCAGCGCCAGCGGCGCGCGGCCGAAGGAACGCTGCCCGGCAGCGCCGACGAGTTCTACGCCTATCAGCGGGAGATGGTCGCGTACGCGGCCGACAACCGGGACCTGATCCGCGTGGCGTTCGGACGCGGTGGGGAGAGCGCCGAGATCGGTGACGTCGTCATCGAGGAGCTGGTTCCCGAGCTCGTGGAGCGCCTGGCCGAGCGCCGTGCACGCGGAGAGATCCCGGCCGAGGTGCACCCCGAGCTCGCCGCCCAGGGCGTGGCCGGCCGGACCATCCGGATGCTGGCCTGGTGGTGCGAGCACCCCGAGCGCGCGAGCCGCGAGGAGATGCTCCAGACCCTTCTCGCCATGAATCCCTTCCCTGCCGGTCTCGCCGGAGGTCTCGCCGGAGGTCTCGCCGGAGGTTCCGCCGGAGGTTCCACCGGAGGTTCCGCCGGAGGCCGCGGCGAGGGCACCGATTGACTCCACCCCGCCTCGCGAGGCGGGTCGACCCGACACCCCACCCATTCCATTCCGGAGATTCCCCAGACCCATGGCCGACCACATCACCCACGACCCGATCTACAACACCGTCGATCGCGACAACTTCATGACGATGATCGAGGTGGATCGCTACGCCGATCGGGCCGACGCGTTCGACAAGATCATCTCGGCCACGCGCGATCACTTCTGGGATCCGACCGACCCGAAGTACGTCGACTACGACGCCGAGCCCTTCGACGCGACGAAGCAGCTGATCATGCCCGAGGACTTCTGCGTCGAGCTCAACTGTGCCGTCGCCGACGAGCTCGACGAGAAGCAGAAGATTCTCCTCGCCAACGAGAGCACGCGCTTCCAGCTCTCCTCGATCCTCCACGGCGAGCAGGGCGCCCTCTCGCTCTCGACCAGCCTGGTGCAGATCCTGCGCGACCCGGGCGCCCAGGAGTACGCGACGAACCAGGCCCGCGAGGAGGCCCGCCACGTCCACGGGTTCGCCCGCTACGTGCAGACCCGCTGGGGCACGCCGATCCAGTGCGGCGACACCCTGGCCAGCCTGATGAACGAGATCGTGCTGGCGCCCGAGGTGTACAAGAAGCTCGTCGGCATGCAGATGCTGATCGAGGGTCTGGCCATGGGTGCGTTCGCGACGCTCCACTCGAAGACCAACGATCCGCTGCTGCGGCGGGTCGTGCAGCTCGTCATGTCCGACGAGGCCTTCCACCACCGCTTCGGGAAGATCTGGGCCGACAAGACCGTGCCGAGCCTGAGCGAGGAAGAGCACGAGAAGGTCGAGGAGTGGGCGGCGAAGTGCTTCCACACCCTGCTCTTCAACCTCGTGAACGCCGAGCAGAAGAAGGCGATCTACCCGCAGTTCGGCCTGGACTGGGAGTGGGTGCAGGGTGCCATCCGCGAGGCGTTCACCGACGCCGATCGCCGCGAGGGCATGACCCAGAACACGAACATCTTCCGCGTGCTGATCAAGACCCTGCTCAAGGCCGGCATCATCACCGACCGCACCAAGGCCGTGTACGGCGCCTGGGTCGACATGGAGGAGCTCCATCAGGAGGACGACGAGGTGGTCGGCAGCGACATCGCCGACGCCACCGTCGCGGAGCTCAGCGAGATCAACGCCAACCGCCGCGTGATCAGCAAGGCCCTGCGCTAGGGATCTGCAGAGACCCGGCGCTCGCTAGCGCTTCCCCAGCGTCCCCGTGGAGGGGGCGGGACATCCGGGGGCCACTGCACCGCAGCGGCCCCCGGGTGTCGAGCGCGACCTCGCCCGCCGGAGGCCCCCGGGGCGATTTCCGGCTATCCTGCCGGCCCCGAAACGACTCCGGGTCGCGCGGTATCGATGCGTCCCGGCTTCCGGCGAAGCCCCGGCCGAGCCGACCCAACCCCCCGCGCTCCCCGGGCCCGCCTGCGTGCAGCCCCGGCGCCGGGACCCCGGCGGATGCGCCGCCGGGAGCTGTAGGAGAGAACGATGTCCGAGATCCGATTCGACGGCCGCGTCGCCGTCGTGACCGGGGCGGGGGGTGGCCTGGGCCGCACCTACGCCCTCGAGCTGGCGAAGCGCGGCTGCGCCGTGGTGGTGAACGACCTGGGTGGCTCCGCCGACGGCTCCGGCGGTGGCAGCGCCATGGCCGACGAGGTCGTCAAGATCATCAACGAGTCCGGCGGCCAGGCCGTCGCCAACTACGACTCCGTGGCGACCGTCGAGGGCGGCGAGAGCATCGTCCAGACCGCCGTCGACAGCTTCGGCAAGGTCGACATCGTCATCAACAACGCCGGCATCCTGCGTGACAAGACCTTCGTCAAGCTCTCGAAGGAAGAGCTCGAGATCGTGCTCGACGTCCACCTGAAGGGCGCCTTCTTCGTCTCCCAGCCCGCCTTCCGGATCATGAAGGAGAACGGCTACGGCCGGCTGCTCTTCACGTCCTCGGCCGCGGGCATCTTCGGCAACTTCGGTCAGACCAACTATGGCGCCGCGAAGATGGGCCTCGTCGGCCTGTCCAACGTGCTCGCCCAGGAAGGTGCGAAGTACGACATCAAGAGCAACGTGATCGCGCCGATCGCGAAGACGCGCATGACCGAGCAGCTGCTCGGCGCCCTGGCCGACAAGCTCGAGCCCGAGTGCGTGACGCCGCTCTCCGTCTACCTCGTCTCCGAGGCCTGCGACTTCACCCACGAGATCTTCGACGTGGGCGGCGGCCGCTATGCGCGGGTCTTCATCGGCATGGCCCCGGGCTGGACCAAGGGCGCCGGCGTGCCGGCGACGGTCGAGGAGATCGCCGCCAACATCGACGCGATCCGCAGCACCGAGGGCTTCACGATCCCGGACTCCATCGCCGGCGAGATGCAGGCGGTGATGGCGTCCTTCAAGGGAGCCGAGTAGCCATGCCGATCGATCCGAGCAAGGCCCTCGGCCACGACTTCCCGGCGACGGGGGGCTCGTACTCCCAGGACGACGTGATCCTCTACCACCTGGGCATCGGGGCCGGCGTGAACGCAACGGACGCGGCGGAGCTCGAGTACACCTACGAGAAGAACTTGAAGGTGCTGCCGAGCTTCGGCGTGATCCCGGTGTTCGGCGCCATGGGTGGCGTGATGAACGTGCCCGGCCTCGACTTCAACCCGGCGATGCTGCTCCACGGCGAGCAGGACATCGAGATCCACCGGCCGCTCCCCGCGGCCGCGGAGCTCGAGAGCAAGCCTTCGATCGCCGGCATCTACGACAAGGGCAAGGCCGCCCTGGTCGTGATCGAGGTGGCCACCAAGGAGAAGGGCGGCGAGCCGCTCTTCACCAACCGCTTCTCGCTCTTCCTGCGAGGGGAGGGCGGCTTCGGTGGCGAGTCGGGTCCGGCGGCCGAGAACGACGCTCCCGAGCGGGACGCGGACTTCACGGTGGAGACGAAGACGCTCCCCCAGCAGGCGCTCCTGTACCGCCTGTGCGGCGACAAGAACCCGCTCCACGCGGACCCCGAGTTCGCCAAGATGGGTGGCTTCGACACGCCGATCCTGCACGGCCTGTGCTCCTTCGGCATCGTCTGCAAGGCGGCCGTCGACGCCGCGCTCGGCGGCGACGTCGGCCAGGTCGCCCGCTACCAGGCCCGCTTCCGCGGCGTCTTCTTCCCCGGCGAGACCATGGTCACGTCGGTCTGGAAGGAGGACGGGAAGCTCGTGATCGCCTCGTCGAGCAAGGAGCGCGGCACCCCCGTGCTCTCGAACGCGGCCATCACCCTGCGTTAGTTCCCGGGGGCTCCCGGTGCCAGGCGCCGGGAGCCCCGCGACACTTCGTGCCGGCCCACGCCACTCCTCCGGGACCGGAGGATGGTGACTTGCGCCCCACTCGACCCGCTCCCGCCCCTTCTGCTCCGCACGCGCCTCACCGGCTGGTCTGGCTGGCGTGGCTGGCGTGGCTGGTGGTGCCGATCCTCGGCCTGGCCGCCGCTCCGTCGAGCGCGTTGTCCCAGCTCGACTTCGAGGCCCTGGCGGTCGTCGACGACCCATCCCTCGCGGATCTCGGCCCCTTCGCGTTCGGCCCCTCGGCGGTGGTGGACGAAGGCACGCTCGGCACCCTCGTCGGCTTCGACGTGCCCGGGGACGTGCCCGCGGGCAGCCTCGCGACCTCGGGCCAGCAGGGCGTCGTGAACCTGTTCTCTCCGGCCCTCACCATCGACCTCGCGAGCCCGGTGCCCGGGATTGCCCTGTCGCTCGTGGCCCTGCGCGGGCAGGCGCTCCTCATCGAGGCGCTGGGCGCGGGAGGCGGCGTCCTCGCCTCCCTCGACGTGCTGCCGCCCCTCGGAGCCAGCGGCTTCCCGAGCGACCGCTTCCAGCTCGACGCAGCGGGCATCGAGGCCCTGCGCATCCAGGCCGGGGGCGAGTCCACGAGCTTCTTCCTCGACGACATCGAGATCGTCCCCGAGCCCGCTCCCGCCCTGCTGCTCGCCGTGGCGGGGATCGGGCTGGCCGGCCTGCGCGGGGCCTCTCCGCGCCGCGCCCGGGCCGTTGCGCTGCTCCTCGGCGCCGGCCTCTGGCTCGGCTGCGTCCCGGACTCGGTGACGATCACCTCGCCCGTGGACGGCGTCGTGCTCTTCGAGCCCACGGTCCAGGTGGAGGTCGCCTTCCTTCCGCCGCTGCGTCCGGGCGAACGGGTCGAGGCCACGTGGGTCCGCGGCATCGACTCCGTGGACGATCCCCTCGTCATCGAGGACGCGAGCGCCGACCTCGCCGTCGACATCCTCGGGCAGTCGGGCGTGCTGCCGATCTCGGGCGTGGCCCCGGGCCGCAACAGCGTCTCGATCAAGCGCTTCCCCGCCGGCGGCGGGCCGGCCACGGCCTTCGACACGGTGACGCTCGACCGCGGCGGCTTCTTTCCCGATACGGACGGCCCCTTCGAGAACGCGGGCGTGATCCAGGATCAGCTGACGCTGGCCTCCCAGCTCGACGGCAGCGACCGCACCATCGACCTGGTCGTCTGGTACCCGAGCGACGAGCCCGGCCTTCCCGGCTTCCCGCTCTTCGGGCTCGTGGATGCCCCCGTGGCCGACGGAGTCGCATCCCTCCCCGTCCTGCTCTTCTCCCACGGCTCGTGCGGCATCCCGGCGCAGACGCCCTTCCTCACGGCCAGCCTGGCCCGGGCCGGCTGGATCGTGGTGGCCATGAGCCATCCGCCCAACGTCTTCAGCGCGGACTGCGCGGAGATCGCGAACCTGACCATCTCCTTCGTCGAGCGCCCGGCCGACGTCTCCGGCAGCCTCGACTGGCTGCTCGATCGCAACGTCGATCCGAGCTCGCCGCTCTTCGGGCTCGTGGATCCCCAACGGGTCGGGGTCTCCGGTCACTCCTTCGGCGGGATGACGGCGCTGCGCGTGCCTCCGCTCGATCCCCGCTTCCGGGCGACGCTGCCGCTGGCCCCGGAGTACGACTCCGTGGCCACCCTGATCCCCTTGCCCCTGTCCGTCCCGATCATGATCCAGGGCGGCGAGATCGACACGGTCACGCCCTTCGCCACCGACCAGATCCCGGTCTTCGATCTCTCGGAGCGTCCGCGCTTCCTGGTCGAGCTCCTGGGCACCGGTCACGCGGCGTTCTCCAACTTCTGCTTCGCGCCCGAGCTGTGCCCCGAGGGCCTGGTCCGGCAGTACGCCTACGGCTTCCTGGGGCGCTACGTGGCCGCCGATCGGCGCTGGGCCTCGCTGATCGCGCCGGCGCCGGGCGTGGTCCTCACCGCCGATCCCTGATCCTCCACTGTCGCCACGCTGTCGGCAGGCGGCCGCGAAGCCCTCTCCGGGGAGGCTACGCTCGAAAGCGTGTCCGCCCCTCTCGCAGACCCGGGCTTCAGCGAAGCCGCACGCGCCTGGTTCGACGCCACCTTCCCGGCGCCCACGCCGGTGCAGGAGCAGGGCTGGGCGCGCATCGCTGCGCGCCAGCACACGCTGCTCCTGGCTCCCACCGGGAGCGGGAAGACCCTCGCGGCCTTCTACGCCTGCATCGATCGCCTCGGGACCGAGATGGCCGAGACCCGCGCCCGCGGCGATGCCTGGAAGGCCGGTGTCCGGGTCCTCTACGTCTCCCCACTGAAGGCGCTGGTCTACGACATCGAGCGCAACCTGCGGGCTCCGCTGATCGGCGTCCAGCGCGCCGCCGAGCGCGCCGGCGTCCCCTTCGTGGCTCCGCGCGTCGCGGTGCGCACGGGCGACACGTCGCAGAAGGAGCGCCGCCAGCAGTCGCGCGACCCCGCCGAGATCCTGGTCACGACACCGGAATCGCTCTACCTGATCCTCGGCTCGCAGCAGCGCGAGACCCTGCGCACGGTGGACACGGTCATCCTCGACGAGATCCACGCGCTGGCGCCGACCAAGCGCGGCGCCCACCTGGCGCTCTCCCTCGAGCGCCTCTCGCGGGGCGTCCATGGCGACGATCCCCAGCGCATCGGCCTGTCCGCCACCGCGCGTCCGCTCGAGGAGGTGGCGCGCTTCCTCGGCGGTCCCCGCCCGGTCGAGATCGTCGACACCAGCACGAAGCCGCACCTCGATCTGCGCATCTCCGTCCCCGTCCCGGACATGACGCGGCCGGGCGAGTTCCAGGCCGCCGAGCCCCCGGGCGTCGCGGCCCTTCGCGAGGAACGGCGCCGCGAGGAGGAGGCGGCGGCAGAGACGGAGGAAGGCCTGCTCCCCACGGCACCCGACGACGGGGGCTCGATGCTCGCGCAGATCCTGGCGAAGTCCGGCGACGAGGCGGACACGAGCCTCTGGCCCGCGATCTATCCCCAGCTGCTCGAGGGCATCCTCTCCCATCGGAGCGCCATCGTCTTCGTGAACAGCCGGGGGCTCTGCGAGCGACTGGCCCGGCGACTCAACGAGCTCGCGGGCGAGGATCTCGTCCGCTCCCACCACGGGAGCCTCGCCCACGAGGAGCGCAAGAACATCGAGGAGGCGCTCAAGTCCGGGGCGCTGCGCGCCATCGTCGCAACCAGCTCGCTCGAGCTCGGGATCGACATGGGCGCCGTCGACCTGGTGATGATGGTCGAGTCGCCCGGCGCGGTGTCGCGTGGCCTCCAGCGCGTGGGGCGGGCCGGCCACCAGGTGGGCGTGGCCAGCCGCGGGCTGCTCTTCCCCAAGCACCGGGGCGATCTGCTCGAGGCCGTGGTGGTGTCGCGCGGCATGCGGGGCGGCGAGGTCGAGGCCCTCGCAATCCCGAGCAGCCCCCTCGACGTCCTGTCCCAGCAGGTCGTGGCGATGGCGGCCAGCGAGCCGCTCGCGGTCGACGACATCGAGGAAATGATGAGGCGGACCGCGAGCTTCCGGGATACCTCTCGAGAGCAGCTCGAGGGCGTCCTGGACATGCTCGCCGGCCGCTATCCCTCGACCGACTTCGCCGAGCTCAAGCCCCGGGTGCTCTGGGACCGGACCGAGGACAAGATCGAGGCGCGCCGCGGCGCTGGCCGGATTGCCATCGCCTCGGGCGGGACGATCCCCGACCGCGGCCTCTACGGCGTCCACCTCGGAGACGGCGGGCCCCGGGTCGGCGAGCTCGACGAGGAGATGGTGCACGAGACCCGCGCCGGCGAGACGGTGACCCTCGGCGCCTCGACCTGGCGCGTGCTCGAGATCACCCGCGACCGGGTGCTGGTCGAGCCGGCGCCCGGCGAGGTGGGGAAGCTTCCCTTCTGGCGCGGCGAAGGCCCGGGCCGTCCGCTCGAGCTCGGCCAGGCCGTCGGCCGCTTCACCCGGGAGCTGGCCGAGCGGTGTCGCGGCGAGACGCCCGCGGACCTCCACGGTGGGCGCGCCAAGGCGGAGTCGTGGCTCGTCGACGACTTCGCCCTCGACGAGTGGGCGGCGCGCAACCTGGTCGACTACCTGGTGGAGCAGCACGAGGCGACGGGAGCGCTCCCCACCGATCGCGCCGTCACCCTCGAGCGCTTCCGCGACGAGCTCGGCGACTGGCGCCTGTGCCTGCTCACCCCCTTCGGTGCGCGTCTGCACGCGCCCTGGGCCCTCGCCATCGAGGCGCGGCTCTCGCGCGAGGCCGGCTACGAGGTGCAGACGCTCTGGAGCGACGACGGCATCGTGCTGCGTTTCGCCGACGCCGAGGAGCTGCCGCCCCGCGAGGTGCTCTTCCCCGAGCCCGAGGATCTCGAGGAGCTGGTGATCGAGCAGCTCGAGCGCTCGGCGCTGTTCAGCGGGCACTTCCGCGAGAACGCGGGCCGCGCCCTGCTACTCCCGCGCCGCCGGCCCGGTCAGCGGACGCCGCTCTGGAGCCAGCGCCTGCGCGCGCAGAACCTGCTTGCGGTGGCGCGGCAGTTCCCGGCGTTCCCGATCATGCTCGAGACCTATCGAAGCTGTCTGCAGGACGTCTTCGATCTGACGGGGCTCCAGCACCTGCTCCGCGACGTCCGCAGTCGGAAGGTTCGCGTCGACGAGGTCGAGACGCCGACCGCGTCGCCCTTCGCCCGCAGCCTCGTCTTCGCCTACACGGCGACCTACCTCTACCAGGGCGATACGCCGGTGGCCGAGCGCCGCGCCCAGGCGCTCACCCTGGACCGCGAGACCCTGCGCGATCTGCTGGGCCACGAGGAGCTGCGCGAGCTCCTCGACGCCTCGGTGATCGCCGAGACCGAGGACGAGCTGCAGGGGCGTGCCGAGGAGCGCCGGGCCCGACACGCCGACGCGCTCCACGACCTGCTGCGCCGGGTCGGCGACCTCGCCGAGGACGAGATCGCCGAGCGCTGCGACGGCGACGCCACGGACTGGCTCGAGAGCCTGGTCGCCGGTCGCCGCGCGATCCGCATCCGCATCGCCGGTGAGGAGCGGGTCGTCGCCGCGGAGGACGCGGCCCTGTACCGCGACGCCCTCGGTTCGGCCCCGCCGCCCGGCCTTCCCCAGGCCTTTCTCGAGGCGTCCGCGGATCCCCTGGGCCAGCTCGTGACCCGCTACGCGCGGACCCACGGGCCCTTCACGACGCGCCAGCTGGCTGACCGGCTCGGGCTCCTCCCGGCCCAGCTCGACGCGACCCTGGCGAGCCAGGAGCGTTGTGGCCGGCTCCTGGCCGGGGAGTTCCATCCCGAAGGGCGGGTGCGCGAGTGGTGCGACGCCGAGATCATGCGCCGGCTTCGCCGCCGCACCCTGGCAAGGCTGCGCGGCGAGGTGGCTCCCGTCGAGAGCGTCACCCTGGGGCGCTTCCTGCCCGAGTGGCATGGCGTGGGAGAGGAGGGCCCGCCCGAAGCCCGCCTCGACGAGGCGCTCCAGCAGCTCGAGGGCGTGGCGTTGCCCTTCTCCGAGCTCGAGCGGGCGGTGCTGCCGGCGCGCGTGCCGGGCTTCGACCCGCGCATGCTCGACGAGCGCGGGGCGCTCGGCCAGTGGGTGTGGGTCGGGCGCGGAGCGCTCGGCGACAAGGACGGCCGGGTGGCGCTCTATCGGCGCGAGCGCATCGCCCTCCTGGCCGAGCCGCCCGAGCTGCCCGAGGAGCTGGGCCCGCTGCACCGGGCCGTGCTGGATCACCTGGGCGAGCGGGGCGCGTGCTTCGTGAGCGAGCTGCTCGTCGCCACCGGCTCGCCCCCGCAGAAGGAGCTGCTCGACGCGCTCTTCGACCTGGTATGGGCCGGGCTCGTGACCAACGACACCTTCGCGCCCCTGCGTGCGCTCTCGGCGCGCACCCCAGGCGCCTCGGCGCGCCGCAACCGCCCGCGGCGTCCCTCGACGATCCGCCCGGGTCGCGCGCCGTCGCTCGCGGCCGGTCGCTGGTCGCGCGTGCAGGACCTGCTGGCCGGAGCGCCGGACGCCACCCGCCGCACCCACGCCCGCTCGCTCCTGCTCCTCGAGCGGCACGGGGTCGTGAGCCGCGACGTGCTGGCAGTGGAGGATGCGCCCGGCGGCTTCTCCTCTCTCTACGCGGTGTATCGCGCCATGGAGGAGTCCGGGAAGATCCGCCGGGGGCACTTCGTCGAAGGCTACTCGGGTGCGCAATTCGCCTTCGCCGGCGCCGTGGACCAGCTGCGCAGCGCGCGCGTCGAGGCCGACCCGCCCGTCGTCCACGTGCTGGCCGCGACCGACCCGGCCCAGCCCTACGGAGCCCTGCTGCCGTGGCCCGAGGCCCGCTCGAGCGAGGCGCGTCCGCGTCGCAGCGCCGGCGCGCGGGTGGTGCTCGTGAACGGCGAGCTCGCGCTGTACCTGGATCGGGCGGGGCTGCGCGCCTGGACGTTCGCGTCGCTGCTTCCCGAGCACGAGGCCCGCAACGACGCGCTCGCGGCGCGGGCCCTGCGCAGCCTCTTCCGCGAACGCAGCCGCACCGGCCTTCGCCTCGAGCAGATCGACGCCGAGCCGGCGACGCGCTCGGCCCGGGCCGTGGCGTTCCTCGAGGCCGGCTTTCGGACCGGGTACAAGGGCCTCGAGCTCGATCGAACCGTCGGCGAGCCGGCGTAGGAGCCGGGTCGAGACGCCGTGCCCGAGGGCGACACCATCCACAAGCTCGCGCGCGGGCTCCGCCCCGAGCTGCAGGGGCAGCCCATCGAGACGCTTTGGCTGCGGGATCGGGGCGAGGTCGACGCGCTGGCCGGACGGCACGTCCGCGAGATCTCGGTGCTCGGAAAGCACCTGCTGATCGGCTTCGGTCGCCCCGAGTCCCGCCCCGCCTTCGCTCTGCACGTCCACCTGGGAATGAAGGGGCGCTTCCAGCGCATCCGCCCGGGTGAGCCGCCGCGTCGGCCGCCCTGGCAGGACACGGCGCGGATCACGACGGCGAGCGCCCGCCACGTCTTCACCCGCACGGCGATCTGCGAGCTCCTGCCGGCCGCGGCCATGGCGGAGCATCCGTCGCTGCTTCGGCTCGGGCCCGACCTGCTGGCGCCCGAGGTGTCGTTCGACCGCGTGCTCGCCCGGGCGCGCCGGCGCGAGCCGGGGAACGCGGCCGACCTGCTGCTGGATCAGGGCGTCGCCTGCGGCATCGGCAACGTCTACAAGTCCGAGGTGCTGTTCCTGATGGGCGTGCATCCCGAGACGCCCACCACCGCGCTCTCCGACGCGACGATCCTCTCGCTCTTCCGCTGCGCCCGAAGGCTCATGCGCCGCAATCTCGGGGGCTGGCGCCGGACGACCCTGCGTCGCGTGACCGAGGACACGCGCCCACGCCCGGGCGATCCGCGCTTCTTCGTCTACGGGCGGGCGGGCCGCCCGTGTCGGCGCTGCGGAACGCTCTTGCGCGGTGGGCGCGTGGGCGACGCGGCGCGGACGACGACCTGGTGTCCCACCTGTCAGCCCGCGCCGCCCTCACCGGTCGCGCCGGCTCGAGTGGCCGCGCGGTCCGTCGGCGTCAGTCGGACTCGACGCTGACCAGGGCGTCGAGCTCGGGCCAGTCGATGGCGTTCTGCGCCGCGAAGGCCTGCAGCAGGAGCTCGCGGATCTCCGGGTCCTCGCCCTTGCGGAAGCTCTCGACGGCTCCGGCGAGCGCGTCGGCACCCGGTGAGGCGGGCGCGTCGTCCTTCAGCGTTCCTTCCTCGTGCTCGATCCCCACGGCGTCGAGCCACTCGATCAGGAGCTCGCGCTGGGTCTCGAGGAAGAAGGTGGCGAGCGCCTCCTCGGCGAGGGGGCTCGCTCCGACCCGGGCCAACGCCCGGCGGATCATGCTCGCGCGCTTCTTGTGCGGCTGCTTCATGAGGAAGCGCGGCCGTGCCTTCATGGCCCCGGCGGTGATCGCCACCGACTGGGTGTAGACCGCGGGGCTCTCCTGGCGCAGGGTCTCGAGCACCCGCTCGGCCAGGGACTCGCTCATGGCGCCGAAGATCTGGTGGGGACGCATGGCCGCGGTTGTAGCAGCCCGGGCGCCGGCGAGCCCGCGCTCAGGCGGACGCGGGCAGAGCCGGCGAAGGGGCCAGCCAGGCCTCGCGGGCCAGGGCCGCCAGGTTGAGCACCAGGGCCGCAGCCAGCGCGGAGTGGAGGCCCGTCACCTCCACCGGGATCTCGAGCAGCACGTTCGCGATCCCGACGATCGCCTGGAGCACGACCAGGCCGGCCGCCAGCAGGGAGAGCCAGAACAGCCGCGGCGCGTGTCGCGTGAAGACGGCGGCCGCGATCAGCACGCCCACCAGCAGGTAGCCGTTCGTGCGATGGGCGAGGTGGATCCCGATGGGACCCTGCCAGGTCGGGTAGTAGCGGCCCTCGATGCAGGTGGGCCAGTCGGGGCAGACGAGGCCGGCGAAGCCCGACGACACCAGGCCGCCCAGCACCATCTGCAGGAAGAGCACGATGACGCAGACGCCGACCCACACGCGCAGACCCGTTCCGATGGCAGCGCGCAGGGGCGGACGAGCCTCGTCGCGCAGCTGCAGTGCCAGCCAGAGCACGCTGGCGTTGAAGCTGTTGCCCACGATCAGGTGCGAGGTCACGGTCCAGCGGGCGAGCAGCTCCCAGACCGTGAGCGCGCCCAACAGGATCTGCGTCACCAGAAGGACGGAGGCCACCAGGACCGGCGTGCGTGCGCGGGCGACCCACTCGGGCGTGCGCAGGATCCAGATGGCGAGGCCCAGGAAGATCAGGCTGATGCTTCCGGCCGCGGCCCGGTGTCCCCACTCGAACGCGACCTTCAGGTCGAAGGTCGGGATCACCTGGCCGAAGCACAGCGGCCAGTCCGGGCAGGCGAGCCCGGCGCCATGGGCGCGCACGAGCGCGCCGAGGATGATCAGACCGGTGGTCAGGATCACCAGGACGGCGGCAGCCCAGGACGGCGTGAGGGCCTTGGAGGAGGGCCCGTGGAGGGGTTCGGCGGCAGTCATCGTCGGGAGACCGGACGGTAAACGATGCTCGGAGGCCCGCCAGCGGCCTCGGCTGCCCGTTTCCTGCGGGCTTCTGACGGCGCGAGCCCCGGTTTCCTGCCGGCCGGCCCGTTGGTTCCTGCCGCTGGGTCGCACCCGGATTGCGTGCGTTGCAACAGCCCTACAGCCCGGCCCCCGACGAGTCGATACGCTCCGCGATGAGCGCCATGGCACAGACCCTCCCGGCCAAGGACGACCCGCGCTACCTGCGAGCCATGATGGACCTCGCGGGCGACCTGTCGCGCGATCACGACATGGCGACCGTCTTCGTCGGCATCGCGGGACAGGAGGGCGACCTGCTGGTTCCCGAGTTCCTCGAGTTCGTCGAGAGCGCCCTGCGCATGGACGACCGCATCTTCCGCCTGCTGCGCGAGCGCGCGGTGCTGCTGCTCGTGGACGTGGACGTCGCCCAGGCGACCTCGATCGTCGAGCGGCTGCGCGCCGACTTCGTCTCGCGCTACGGCCCCTCGGCCCGCTTCGACATCGACATCCGCTACCTCGCCATGCGCGCCGGGCTGCAGAGCGTGAGCGTGAAGGACGTCCTGCCGAACCTCTTCACGGGCGAGGCCTAGGGCGCGTCCGTCGCCTCCGGCGCGCCCAGCTCGTGGGCGAGCGCCTGCTCGAGCGTCGGGAAGCGGAACTGGAAGCCCGCGGCGAGCGCCTTCTGGGGCAGCACGCGTCGGCTGCCCAGCAGCTCTCCCGAGATGTCGCCCATGGCGAGCCGGATCGCGAAGGCCGGCACGGGAACCAATGCCGGGCGCCCGAGGGTGCGGCCCAGCGTGCCCGCGAACTCCCCCTGCCGGACGGGGATCGGGGCGACGGCGTTCAGCACCCCGCGGACGTCGTCGCGGTCGAGGGCGAAGAGGATGAGGCGCACGAGATCGTCCAGCTGGATCCAGGGGAACCACTGGCGACCGCCCCCGATGGGCCCGCCCAGGCCGGCCCGGAACTGGGGAAGCAGCGGGCCGAGTGCTCCGCCGTCGGCGGCCATGACGACGCCGATCCGCAGGGACACCACCCGGACGCCGAGCTCCTCGGCAACGGCCGCCTCGGCCTCCCAGTCGCGACACACCTCGGCCAGGAATCCCTCGCCCATGGGCGCCGACTCGTCGAGCGCTTCCTCGCCCTGATCTCCGTAGTAGCCGACGGCCGAGGCGCAGATCAGAACGGACGGACGCTCGCTCGCGTCGACCTCGCGCATCGCCGCCACCAGCGCGCGGGTCGAGTCGATGCGGCTGTTCCGAACGGCGGCCAGGCGCTTGCGCGTGGGCAGGCCGCCGAAGACGGGCTCCCCGGCCAGGTGGATCGCCGCCGAGCAGCCGCGCACGCTCTCGGGGTCGACGAAGGTCCCGTTCCAGTCCTGGGGCACGACGCCTTCGCGGGCGTCGACGTCCTTGGGCCGCCGGGTCATCAGCTCGACCAGCTGACCGCGCTCGCAGAGGGCTTCGACGAGGCGGTTGCCCACCAGCCCCGTTCCGCCCGAGAGCCAGACGGGTCCCTTCTTCACGGGTGCAGCGCCGGCGCGAACGCCTCGAAGGTCCGGATCACGCCGGCGGGGTCGGTCGTGAGCGGCGAGATCACGGGCGTGGTGACGCCGGCCTCGACGAAGGCTGCGACCTGCTCCCGACACGACTCGGCCGTTCCGAGGATGGTGATGCGATCGATCAGCTCGTCGTGCATGGCCGCGGCGGTGGCGGCTCGGTCCTTGCTCGCGAAGCCCTGGGCGATGCCTCTGGCCTCGTCGGGGAAGCCGCACCAGTCGAGGAAGCGGTTGTAGACCGGCGTCGCCAGATAGCCGCCGAAGGCCGCGCGCACCAGGCCCCGCGCGCCGGGCACGTCGTCGGTCACGCAGACCTGGAAGCGGCACACCACCTCGTCGCCGCTCGCGTCGCGCCCCGCGTGCTCGGCGCCTTTGCGGTAGGCGGCGAGGATCTGCGGCAGGGCGCTCTTCGGGAACCAGTTGATCACGAGCCCGTCGCCGATCTCACCGGCCAGCTCGAGCATGCGCTCGCGCAGCGCCGCCACGTAGATCGGCACGGGCTGGCTCGGCACGCTGCCGATGCGCAGGCCGTGGGACCGCATCACGTCCCCGTCGTAGTCGGTCTTGGTGCCGGCCAGGGCCTGGCGCACGAGCGCCACGCACTCGCGGACGTGGGCCAGAGGCTTCTCGAAGGGGATGCCGTTCCAGTCGCCGATGATCGCGTGGCTCGAGGAGCCGAGACCGAGCACGAAGCGATCGTTCGAGAGCTGGGCCAGGGTGCCGGCCGTCATCGCCAGGACGGCCGGCGTCCGGTTGTAGACGGGCACGATGCCGGTTCCGATCGTCACCTGCTCCGTCGCCATGGCCAGCGCACCGGCGAGCGAGAAGGAGTCGGGCCCCGAGGTCTCGGCCATCCAGATGGCCGGGTAGCCCCACTCCTGCTCGGCCCGGCGCGCCAGCTCCACGCAGCCACGCGCATCGAAGAAGGGGGCCGGAAGCGTGATGGCCAGTCGTCCGAGGGGGCTCGCCACGGCCGCGGAAGGTATCACGCCTGCCCGGCCAGAGCCTCCGAGAGATGCCCGAGGAGCGGCCCGCCGCTCTCCATCGGTGCGCCGTCGAGGACGGCGACGGGCCGGGCGCCGCGCACGGAGTTCACCATCACGAGCTCGCGACACGCTGCGAGCTGCTCGGCCGAGGCATCGGCTTCGTGCACCTCCTCCGACGCGGCGAGCACGAGGGCCCGGGCCACGCCCGCCACTCCGCCGCGCGCGAGCGGGGGCGTGATCCAGCGGCCGTCGGCGGTGTGGACGACCGGTGTCGAGCGACTGCCCTCGACGAGGTGCCCGGACTCGTCGAAGAGGAGCCCCTCTTCGGCACGGCCCTCACCGCGGAGCCAGCTGCGCACGTGCTCCATCAACGGGTGGCCCGTGAGCTTCACGCCCGAGAAGGGGCCCGGCCCCTCGTGTCGCCAGGGCGCGGTGCGCACCCGCCAGGTCGCGGGCTCGGGGCCGATGGGACGTGCGGTGGCGACGAGGCGCGTCCGTCCCGCGCCGTCGGCGCTGGCCTGCATGCGCACGATCCCCGGGCGCTCGCCGAAGCAGGCCCGGGCGAGCTCGAGCAGGCCCTGGCTCACACGTTCCGGGTCGATCGCCGGAAGGCCCAGGCGCTCGGCGTCCCGCACCAGCCGCTCGGCGACCGGGCCGGCGTGGCGCAGGCCGCCAGCCTCGAAGCGCGCGGTCGTGTAGCAGCCGACGCCGGCGCGGAAGGCGCCATCGTCGGCGCGAACCACCGCCTCGCCGCGATCGCGAAGCTCGCCGTCCGTCCAGACGAAGGCCGGAGCGGCCTCGGAAGAGCCCATGGACCGCTCCTGCCCCGACGATGGGCTCCCGCTAGCGGCTCGACGCCGGCACGTAGCTGCGGGACAGCTCTCCCTGGTACACCTGCCGCGGGCGGCCGATGCGCTGATCCTGGGCGTGCATCTCGAGCCAGTGTGCGATCCAGCCGGGCAGCCGACCGAGGGCGAACATGGCGGTGAACATCTTGTCCGGGGTGCCGATCGCCGTGTAGATGACGCCCGAGTAGAAGTCGACGTTGGGATAGAGGTTGCGCTGAACGAAGTAGTCGTCCTTCAGCGCGATCTCCTCGAGCTCGACGGCGATCTCCAGCAGCTTGCTGTTCACGCCGAGCTTCTCGAGCACGTCGAAGCAGGCCTTCTTGATGATCTTCGCCCGCGGGTCGAAGTTCTTGTAGACGCGGTGGCCGAAGCCCGAGAGGCGCGAGGTGTCGTCGCGGTCCTTGGCCCGCTCGACGAACTCGCGACCCGAGACGCCCTCGCCCTCGATGGTCTTCAGCATCTCGATCACTTCCTGGTTGGCGCCGCCGTGGCGCGGCCCCCAGAGCGCGTTGATGCCCGC
>JAAUYD010050414.1_pt1 | contig 19822 bp, 16 predicted proteins | sample 7278101 | NCBI WGS metagenome assembly JAAUYD01 (sample SAMN14350128, study PRJNA611818) | marine sediment metagenome | isolation source: surface marine sediment (0.6m) | place: French Polynesia: Moorea | collected 2018-08
GAGGGGATCGACGGCGGCGACGTTCAACACGACGGCGGTGGCGTCGGCGGGGATCCCGGCGCGATCCGCCACTTGCACGGTCATCGTGCTCTGCGCGGTGCGTCGTCCGTCGCCGGCGTCCTGCCCGTCGATGGTGGTGAAGCCGGGTCGGGTGTCGACCAGACGCGCCGGCGACGGAAGCGCCACGTAGTCCGACCCCGCTTCGGCAGGATGCGACGGCGCTGCGACGGCGACCGCCGATGCAACGACGAACCCGGCCATCACCGACCACGACGACCGACGACGAACACTCCGACGACCAGTCGCACGCATCGCGACCACCTCCACGGCGGATTCTCCGCACTCCCATCATCCGCGGCGGGTCAACGATCCACAAGACGGAGACATGCGTTATCGCACGGGTCGGTGTCGAGGGCCGACGCGGCGACCTCGGCCGGCCGTCTTGGAGCCGATGTGTCGCGGCTCGGGTCAGCTGATCGCGGGCCGCGATGAGCATCGATGTCGATCGAGGGAGGTCATCGATGAGCAAGCATCAGGAATGGAAGATGCTCCATCTCCTCTACGGCCACGCTCGTCTCAGTGGAGATCGCAGCGTTCTGAGCCTCGACGAGCTGGAACATGCGGGAGTTCACTGTCTCGACGACACGATCATGCTCCTGGAGCAGAACGGGATCGTGTCACACGACGGTGACGAGTTCTCGCTCACGAACCCGACTCGTGCGATGATCAGCCGTTTCACGGTCGCGCTCGGCCCGGAGGCGAACAAGGACATCCGCGTCGACTACCCCGAGGCGTTCGTCGTCATGGCGTTCGGCGAACCGTGGTCCGACCGCGTGTACGACGACATGCTCGTGCCCGGCATCGAGGCCGCGGACTTCATCGCGACGCGGGGTGATGAGATCGTCCGCGTCGGGGATCTGAGCACGAACGTCTGGCAGAGCATCACGCAGGCCGGCGTGATCGTCGCCGACGTCTCGGTGCCCAACCCCAACGTCTACCACGAGATCGGGCTGGCGGATGCGCTGGGCAAGCCGGTCTTCCTCTTCAAGCAGTCCCACGTGACGCTGCCCGCCGATTTCTCGGGCATCCACTACTACGAGTACGACATGAGCGACGTCGAGCAGGGGAGGGATCTGATCCGCGACGAGCTCCTCAAGTGGGCCGACCACGAGGATCACCAGCCGTTCGGCGTCCGCGACCTCGTCGACGGCTCGCGGTGACGTCGGGCGTCGCGCCCGCCCGGTTCGACTAGGTGGTGCTCGTCGCTGCGGTCACGAAGTTGTCGATTGCCCCATCGATCGCGTCGAGCGACTCACGGACGTGCTGCAGCCGATGACGTCGCTTGAGGAATCGGACGTCGGTCGTCGAGACCTGCGTGACGCCGTTGGCGTCTTCCCACACCAGGATCTTGATCGGGAGGTCGATGCCCGCCGTCGGGGACCGCTGCATCAGTGGCGTGCCGAGGTTCGGATTGCCGAACACGACGAGTCTCGTCGGCTCCAGGACACCCGCCGCGTTGGCGCCGTGGTCGACGGTGAACGCCACCGAAGCGGGCGACCCCTCGATGGCCGCGAGGAGTCGGCTCCACGTGGTGTCGAAGTCGGCGTCGCTTGCCACGGTCACGACCCCGGGTCGGCGGGCCACGCGCCGGAGGACGCGATCGTGGCGCCACCTCGATTCGCAGTTGCGCTCGTCGCCCGTGGCGGTCGCCGCGAGTCCGGACAACGCCCCGGCGATCGTCTCGAGTGTGTCGGCGTCGCCGACGTCGTGGCGGGCGGCGAGGTAGTCGACCGAGTTGTACCCGACGAACACGCGCTGGCGGTCCTCCCACACCAGGATCTTCTGCGGCAGGTCGAGACCAGCTGTGCGGCCGACCTCCATGATCGGCGTGCCGAGAGCCGGGTTCCCGAAGACCACCACGCGATTCGGTTCGAGATCCAGTCCGGCACCGGCCGCTGCAGCGGCATGATCGACGGTCGCGACCACGGTGATGCTGGGGTTGTCATCGAGCGCCCCGATCAACGCAGCCCACGTGTCGTCGAAGTCCTGCCTGCTCTCGGTGACGACCATGCCGGGCACATGGGGCCGCCGGTGGCAGCGGCTGCCGTGCTGACGACCACCGCTGCCGTCCGCGTGCGCAGCGCTCACGTTGATGCCGATCATGGCTCCGGCGAGCAACAGGAGGGCGGTGGTCCTCAGCCGTCGCGACGGCGCGCACGGGCGCTGCGACGGTGCGTTGCGGTGGGCGTCGTTCATGATGATGTCCTCGCTCCGGCCCGCAACTGTGAACCGTAGCCCGCCACGGCAGCGGTCGGTGCCGCGCCCGGCGGAGTGTGCCGATCGGGACCGTGACGAGCCATCGGTCCCGGACTGGTCGAGTGCGTCCCGCAGCACGTTCGGGAACGGGCCAGCGATCCGTCGCCGCGGGACCGGCCGACCGGCTGCTCAGGGGTCGATGCGCGCGGACGCAGTGCCGGTGACCACCGGCACGCCGTCCTGGTTCACCGTCGTGACCGAGAAGTCGGCGATGTGGACGCCGTCCTCCTCCCGGATCGCGGCGACCTCGGCCGTACCGGTCAGGGTGTCGCCCGGCCAGACCTGGTTGACGAACCGCACGCCGTACCTCGTCAGCCTGCCGTCACCGACCCAGTCGGTCAGCAGCTTGCCGGTGATCCCCATCGTGAGCATGCCGTGGGCGAAGACGCCGGGGTAGCCGGCGACCTCGCGGGTGAACAGGTCGTCGGTGTGGAGCGGGTTGTAGTCGCCCGAGGCACCGGCGTACTGCACCAGCTGCGTCCGCTTCAGGTCCTCGACGAGCGTCACGGTGCGGCTGTCGCCCACTGCGAGCGTGGTTGCGCTCAGTGCCATCGTCGCCCCCCTCAGCCCTCGACCGGCTTCTCGGTCCGCACGCCGACGGCGCGCGCCGTGATGACGAGTTCGCCGTCTTGGTCGTGGTACTCGGTGATCGACTCGCTGAAGACCAGCTTGCCGGCCCGCTTGCTCTGCTTCTCCCATGTCTCGCCGGGCTGCGACGTCGCCGTCAGCACGTCGCCGGGTCGCAGGTGGCGGTGGTACTCGAAGTGCTGCTCGGCGTGCAGGCCGCCTCCTCCGCCGCCGCCTCCGCCACCACCGCCGGTGGCCGACCGGTCGATGCCCGTCGGGTTCGCACCCGACCCGAACCACGGCTCGCCGATCTTCGGGCGGAGTGGGTAGTCGGGATCGAACTGCGCGCTCGCCTGCGCGAACGTCGGCGGCGCGATGATGCCGCCCGGTTCGGTGTCGGCTGCCGCGTCGGCGTCGTGGTAGATCGGATTGTCGTCGCCGATCGAACGGGCGAACATCATGATGTGGCTCGCCTCGACCGGGAACCTGTCGACAGCCATGCGTGAGCTCCTTGAGGTGGTGTGCGCATCCGGACTACCACGCGAGCCGCGCTCGTTCCGCAGTCGGACGGCGTGGCCCGAGAGTTCAGCCTTCGAACAGCGACGGCGGGAACCCGCCCTTGCTGACCGGGCTCCAGCGTGTCGGTTCGATCACGATCAGGCACTTGCCCTGATCGGCCATCGCCTGCCGGTACTCGTCCCAGTCGGGGTGCTCGCCCGAGATGCAGCGGTAGTACTCGACGAAGCCGTCGGCTGCCTCGGGCATGTCGAGCACCTCGGCGTCGCCGTCGATCTGCACCCAGGCATCGTTGAAGGCCTCGCCGAGCACGGCGACGGACACGTGCGGGTTGCGGCGCGCGTTCTTCGCCTTCACCCGCTCGGGGTACGTGGCGATCGCCAGCCGACCGTCGGCCATCATGCCGCCGGACACCAGGCTCATCTGCGGCCGACCGTCCGAACGCGTCGTCGAGAGCACCCAGCGGTGCTTGTCGCCGAGGAACTCGGCGAGCTCGGCACGGTCGACGTCGACGTCGCTCGACATGTGCTGGGCGCGGGGGTCGTCGCGAGGGATCTTCATGGCCTCAGTCGACCACAACGGCACCCGTCGGGCGCAGCTGGCAGGCGGCTCATTGGAATCCGACGACATCGTGTGGCCGATACGGCTCTTCGAGTCGGGCGATCTCACCGGCCGACAACTCGAGCTCGACGGCCGCGACGGCGTCATCGAGGTGGCCCAGCTTCGTCGCGCCGACGATCGGCGCGGTGACGAACGGCTTCGACAGCATCCACGCCAGCGCCACCTGGGCCCGCGGCACGCCGCGCTGGGCGGCGATCTCGGCCACCCGCTCGACGATGGAACGATCCTCCGGCTGGTAGAGACCCTTGCCGAACTCGTCGGTCTCCGACCGTGCCGTCGTCTCGTCCCATTCCCTCGTCAGGCGGCCGCGAGCGAGCGGGCTCCACGGGATCACGCCGATGCCCTGATCGGCGCAGAGGGGCATCATCTCGCGCTCCTCCTCGCGATTGAGCAGGTTGTAGTGGTTCTGCATGCTGATGAACTTGGTCCATCCGCGGAGCTCGGCCGTGTACAGCGCCTTGCTGAACTGCCACGCAAACATCGACGACGCACCGACGTAGCGCGCCTTGCCGGCCTTGACGACGTCGTGCAGCGCCTCGATCGTCTCGTCGATCGGCGTGCGCGGGTCCCAGCGGTGGATCTGGTACAGGTCGATGTAGTCGGTGCCGAGCCGCTCGAGGCTGTGGTCGACCTCGGCCATGATCGCCTTGCGCGACAGGCCGACCGAGTTGCGCTCGCGGCGCATCGGGAAGAACACCTTCGTGGCGATCACGACCTCGTCGCGGCTGGCGAAGTCGCGCAACGCCCGCCCGACGATCCGCTCGCTGGTGCCGGCGGAGTACCCGTTGGCGGTGTCGAAGAAGTTGATGCCCGCGTCGAGCGCCCGCTGGATGAACGGTCGGCTGCTCGCTTCGTCGAGCGACCACTCGTGACGGCCCGCCGCGGGCTCGCCGAAGCTCATGCAACCGAGGCAGAGCCGCGACACCTCCAGGCCCGAGTTGCCGAGTTTGACGTACTTCATGGGGACCTTTCGGGGTGGGTGCGATACCACGGTATGGACGCTCTGAGCGGCGAGTCGAACCCGAGCTCGCGCCCAGCGCGCGAGGCGCTGCTCGTGTGGCGAGCAGACGTCAGGCGAGCTCGTGGCCCACAGCTACTATCGGGCTGGTCCGTCGCCCGCTTCCCGCGATCCCATGCCCCCGCTCCACACGCACCGACCTTCCGTCAGCGCCGCCTGCCGCCCTGCCGGCCTGACGCCGACGCGGACCGGCCGATGACGCCGCGCAGCGACGGCGTGTCGAGCGAGACGTCCGGCTCGGACGTGCTCGCCGGGCTGCTGGCGGCAGTCCCTCACGTCGTCGTCGAGCAGGATCGCATCGTCGAGGTGAGCCCGAGCGTCGAGGACGAGCTCGGGTGCGACGCCGCGCCGTTGCTCGGGCCGCTCGAGGCCATCGGCACCCGCCTCGACGACGCCACGTTCGACGAGCTCCGCAGCGGTGAGGCGGCGGTGCGGGTGCGGCTCACGCCGGCGTTGGCCGATCGACCGGTCCGGCTGCGTCGCCTGGGTGGTGGCCGCGGCCGCGTCTGGATCGAGGTCCGTTCGCTCGCGGATGAGTACCGGATGGAGTCGTTGCTGCGCCGAAGCGGGATCGGTCACATGCTGATCAGTCCGAAGGTCGAAGTGCAGTGGTCGATGACGTCGAACGAGCTGACCGAGGTCTTCCCGGGCGACGACCCGATGAACTGGGTCGAGCTGATGGACCCCGACGACATGCAGGCGATGGGCAAGGCGATCGCAGCGGTCGGTGCCGACCCGAGCCTCCGCAAGACCGTCCGCCACCGCCTCAAGGGCGATCGCACCTACACGGTGGTCGACACGATCGAGTCCGCGATGCACGACCCCGATCTGCGCGCCGTCCTGATGCGCAGTCGCCTGGAAGGGGCGGTCCTCGACGAGTCGAGAGCGGGCGCCGACCCGTCGGCCGGCGTCACCGTGTCGGATCACATGCCGATCGGGGTCATCGTGGCGAGCCGGGCGGGCAAGGTGCTGCACCGCAACGCCGTGGCGGCCGAGCTCGTCGGCGCGCGGGTGGGACAGCTGGTGGTGCCCGACGGCGACGAGCCGTGGTTGCTGTCCCGCCTGGCGCCGGACGAGTCCGCCAGCATGCAGGCGGTGTTCGCCTCGGCTTCAGCAGGCACGCCGGCTCACTGCACCATCTCGTCGCCGTTCGACTCCCGCCGGTGGTTGCGGTTGTCGGTCTCGCCGGCGGCCGCCGCGACGGTGGTGCTCACCATCGAGGACACGACCGAGCTCGTCACGACCGAGCGTGCGCTGCGGGCCTCGAACCGATTGCTCGAGGCGCTCGACTCGCACTCCGAGGATCTGGTGACCGTCTTCGACGCCCGCGGGCGGGCGCGCTACACCAGCTCGTCGGTGAGACGGCTGCTGGGTGAGGACGCCCGGTTGGATCACATCGACGATCTGGCGGCGTCCGTCCACCCGCAGGACCGCGCCGCCGTCGCCGACGTGGTCCGGCGCGTTCGTTCGGCTCCGTCGGGCTCCGAGCAGATCGAGTTCCGGGTCAACGTCGGTGCCGACGACGAGGCGCGCTGGCACCACGCCACGATGACGAACCTGCTCGACGATCCCGACGTGCAGGGACTCGTCTTCACCGTGCGCGACGTGCACGAGCGGTATCTCGCCGAACGCGAGCTGCGCTTCAAGGCGACGCACGACGCGTTGACGGCCCTGCCCGATCGCGCGTCGTTGCTGGCGCGGCTCGACGTGGTCCTCCAGGACGCCCAGCGCGATGGGCACCAGACGGCCCTGATCTTCTGCGACGTCGACACCTTCACGCTGATCAACGACCGCGCCGGCCATCGAGTCGGCGACCTCGTGCTGATCGAGGTCGCCGACCGGCTGCGGTCGGCGCTCCGGTTGAGCGACTTCGTCGGGCGGTTCGGCGGCGACGAGTTCGTCGTCGTCGCGCCGGCGGTCGACAACGAGGAGCATGCGATGGCGCTCGCCGCCCGCGTCTTCTCCGTCGGCACCGGACCGGCCAGGTGCGGCGAGATCGACGTCGACGTGAGCGTCAGCATGGGGCTGGCGGTCAGCGACGCCGACACCAGCGACGCCGCCGACCTGCTGCACCACGCCGACCTCGCGATGTACGAGTCGAAGAACGCCGGCCGCGGCCGACTCACGCTCTCGTCGCGTCCGAGCGAGACCGACGACCGGGCCGATGGCCTTCGTCGCGACCTTCGTCACGCGGTCGAGTCCCGGCAACTGACGGTGCACTACCAGCGGATCGTCCCGCTGCGGGACGGCCTGGTCGCCGGATGGGAGGCACTCGCTCGATGGGATCACCCGCAGCACGGACCGATCGACGCGCGTCGCTTCCTGGGGGTCGCCGAGGTCGCGGGCTTCGCCGGCGAGCTCGGCGACGAACTGATCCGGGTCGTCTGTGAGGACCAGCACGCGATCTTCGCGTCCGATCCCGGCTTCGTCGCGATCAACGTGTCGCTCGCGCAGATCGCCGTCGAGGGTGCCGCCGAGGCGGTGCTGAGCCGTCTCGAGACGGGTGGTGTCGACTCGCGTTCGGTCGTCGTCGAACTGACCGAGGGCGCCTTCGAACAGGGAGATGCCGTGGCCGCCAACCTCGTCCGCCTGCGCCAGGCGGGTGTGCGGCTGTTCCTCGACGACTTCGGCGTCGGGTACGCGTCGCTCAGCCATCTCCACCGGTTCCCCGTCGACGGCATCAAGATCGACTCGAGCATCGTCAATCCCGTGGTCGACGAGAACCTGGTCCGGCTCATCGTCGGCGTCGCCACGACACTCGACCTCCGGACCGTCGCCGAAGGGGTCGAGACCACCGATCAACTCGACGCGGTGAGCCGGCTCGGCGTCGACTACGCGCAGGGCTTCCTGCTGGCGCGCCCGACCCGACATCCGGAGGTTCCGTCCACGCCATGAGCATCGAGCCGTTGGACCCCGCGTCGATCGACCTCGATCGGTGGCGCGAGGTCGCCGACCCGCCCGCCGATGCGGCGGTGGCCGAGTACTTCGCCGCCGTCGAGGCGTCGGCGCCCGGCCAGCTGTTCGGGCACCTCGTCCGTCACACCAGGTTGCCGGCCGAAGAACAGGTGCCCGCGGTGCGCACCTTCCTCGAGACCGCGGCGATGCCACCCGACTGGGTCGACGAGCGGGCCGTCGCCCGGGGCCAGGAGTTCTTCAACCGGCTCGTCGCGCATCACTTCTCGGCGCTGTACCTGTCGTCGCTGCCGAACAGCTACGCCGCGGCGAAGGGTGTGCAGGTGCTGCGCCTGACCAGTCGCCTGCAGACCGACACCGAGCGACGGTTGAACGAGACCGCCCAGTTCATGATGGACATCGCAGCGCCCGGCGCGATGGATCCGGGGGGTGCGGGCGTCGACCGCATCCTGCACGTCCGCCTGATGCACGCCGCAGTGCGCTGGCTGATCGCCCACGACCCGTCCGTCGAGCGGGTCGAGTCCATGCCACCACCGGCGGAGGAGGGGTCCACGCTGGTCTGGTCGGCCTCGTGGGGCCTGCCGGCGAATCAGGAGGATCTGGTCGGTACCTGGCTCACGTTCACCGTCGCGGTCTACGACGCGTTCGACGTCAGCGGTGTCGAGTACGACTCGGCGGACGTCGACGATCATCTCCACCTGTGGCGCCTGGTCGGCCACTACCTGGGCGCGTCACCCGAGCTCGTCCCGCTCGACCGTGCGGCGGCCTCCGAGCTCCGAGATCGCATCTGGCACCGCCAGCAGGCCCCGAGCGGGGCCGGCCGGGCGATGACGGCGGCGCTCGTGGCGCAGTCCCATCAGCACATGCCGAGGTTGGCATGGCCCGTGATGCCGACTGCGTTCCGTCACTTCCTCGGTGACCACGTGGCCGACATGATCGGACTCGCACCGGCGAACTGGACCCGTCACCTCTTCCCGGTCATGAGCGCCTTGACACGGATCCTGACCCGCGGCAAGGCGACGAACCGCTTCCATGCGCGCGTCAGCGCGTTCGTCGGTCGTCACCTGATGAACGGCATCCTCGACGAGATGCGGCACGGTGACCGGCCGGCGTTCGCGATCCCGACGCACCTGGCCGACGCCGGCGGCCGATAGGCCGCCACGACCGGAGGTCAGATCGAAGCCGGGAGCTCGAGGCGCGTCATCACCGCCAGCTCCGCCGACGTGAACGGCGGCGCCGTGAGGCCGAGGACCTGCTGGCGGCTACGGAACAGGTTGGTGATGTAGCCCATCCGCTGGTGGAGGTCGGCCCAGTCGTCGGCGCCCGAGCCGCGCCCGGTGCCGCCGGTCGGATCCCACTCCTGCATCAGGGCGACCAGCGCCGGCAGCTCCATGTGTTCGAGTGCCGCCGGGAACATCGGTCCATCTGCGGGTGGCGGGACGTCGCGGCCGAGATGGAGGCGCTGGCCCGGCACGTCGAGGGTCATCAGGAGGTGCGTGGCGATGTGCTCCCACAGGAGCTCCACGTGCCGCACGATGCGGCGCTGCGCGAGACCGACGAGCCAACGCCGGACCGGCCCGGCTAGCCAGCGATGGCACAGTCCGTCGAGCTCGTCCCCGACGTCGATGAGCCCGGCGTCGAGCGCCGCCGCGATGTCGGGTTGGAGGCGCTGCTGCTCGTGGAGGACCGCGGCGACGTTGGCCGCCAGCACGAGCTGCGCCCGCTCGTGCGGATCGTCCGCACGGACGGCCATCGCGTAGCAGCGGAACGCCGTCCTGACGAGCTGATCGTCGCGCTCGGACGGAACGCCGAGCCCGTCGAGGTCCGTCTCGATGCCGTCGTCGGTCAGCGCGCTCGGCTCGACGTCGTCGAGCCATTCGAGGAACCGGACGAACAGGGGGGCGAGCTCCGCGTACACGAGCGTGTTGCCGTGGGCGATCCTGGCCGACACCTGCCCGACGGCGCGGGTGACGAGGCGCTCGAGATGCGAGCGGTGGAGCCGAGTCGTGAGCCGGCGGATCAGCGGCGGGTGGTCGTTCGCGTCGTCGACGATCGCGTCGATGTGGTGGTCGGCTCCCTCGAGGAGGTCGGTGACGAAGTGGGGGAGCTCCTCGCCCCGGATCGAGACGCCCGCTGTGTTGGACGCCCAGATCGCGAACGTGCACCACGTCTGGTCGGTGTGCAGATGGCCGAGCAGCCGCCGGGCGAGGTCGGCGTAGGACTGGGTGATCCAGAGGTTCCTGACCGCCGGGTCCTCGATCTCGCGGATCCGGTCGACGGATTCGACTGCGAGTGGGAGCCACCCCTCGGCGGTGGGCCAGTCCTCGGTGCGGGCGGTCAGCGTTTCGCTCATGGTGATCTATCGGCGCACATCGTGCAGATGTGAAGCGCGTGTGGCGAGCGACGGATCGGCCGATCGGCCCGCGGGTGCGCTGCTAGCGTTCCGCCGGTGTTCGAGCCGAGGCGGTGTCTCACCGTGGTCGTCCCCTGCTTCAACGAGGAGGCCACGGTCGCAGAGCTCCTCGGCCGGGTCTTGGCGTCACCGTGGGTCGCCGAGGTGATCGCCGTCGACGACGGCTCGTCCGATGCGACCCTGGAGATCATGCGAGGCGTGAGCGATCCGCGCCTGACGGTCCTCGAACAGCCGTACAACCAGGGCAAGGGGGCCGCGCTCAGGGCCGGCTTCGCGCGTGCCACGTCCGACTACGTGGTCGTGCAGGACGCCGACCTCGAGTACGACCCCGCCGACTATCCGCTCCTGCTCGAGCCGTTGGAGTCCGGCGACGCCGACGTGGTCTACGGCAGCCGGTTCGTCTCGGGGAGGCCGCACCGCGTGCTCTACTTCTGGCACTCGATGGGCAACCGGTTCCTCACCCTGCTGTCCAACGCCTTCACCGACCTCAACCTGTCCGACATGGAGACCTGCTACAAGGCGTTCAAGCGCTCGATCATCCAGTCGATCGAGATCGAGGAGGACCGGTTCGGGTTCGAGCCCGAGATCACCGCCAAGGTCGCCGCCCGCCGTTGCCGGGTGTACGAGGTCGGCATCTCGTACTCGGGCCGGACCTACGAGGAGGGCAAGAAGATCGGCTGGCGCGACGGTGTCCGGGCGATCGTCTGCATCGTGAAGTACTCACCGGTCGGCCGGCGCACGATGACGGCGGTCACGTCCTGAGATGCCCGCCGTCGCCGGTCAGAGGACCCAGGCGGCGGCGTCGGTCGGCAGCCGTCCCTCGGACAGTTCGGCGGACGTGACCAGCACGTCGCCGGCCGGGAGGGCGGCCGGTTCGATGCCGAAGTTCACCACGCAGACCACGCCCGAGCCGCGCCGGAAGGCGAGGACGTCCGGTCCGAGCTCCTCCCACTCGAGGGACTCGTCGTCGTCGAGGTACGAGCGGCGGACGCCCAGCGCCGTCCGGTACATCTCGAGCGTCGAGCCGTCGACGCCGGTCTGACTCGCGACCGAGAGCGCCCCGAAACCCGGCGGCTGGGGCAGCCACGGATCGCCGGTGCCGAAGCCGAGCGAGGGTCCGTCGGGAGTCCACGGGATCGGCACGCGACACCCGTCGCGGCCCTTCTGCTCGTGGTCGGAGTTCTCCCACACCGGGTCGTCGAGCACGTCGGGCGGAAGGTCCCAGACCTCGGGGAGGCCGAGCTCTTCACCCTGGTACAGGTAGACCGAGCCGGGGAGCGCCATCAGCAGCAGCGCCGCCGCCCTCGCCCGCCGCAGGCCGGCCACGGGATCGAGGTCGTCGTGCGGGCCCGTCAGCGGCCAGGTTCGCCAGTTCGTGTCGCCCGGCAGCCCGTAGCGGGTCGCGTGGCGCATCACGTCGTGGTTCGAGACGGTCCACGTGGGCGTCGATCCGACGTCGACAGCGGCCTTGATCGCCCGGTCGATCGCGGCCCGAGCCGGCGCGAGCTCCCACGGGGTCTCGAGGAAGTCGAAGTTGAACGACTGGTGGTACTCGTCGGGCCGCAGGTACAGCGGGAGCCGATCAGGGTGGACCCACGCCTCGGCGACCATCATCACGTCGCGTTCGGACGCATCGAGCACCTTGCGCCACCGGCGGATGATCTCGTGGACGCCGTCGCGGTCCCAGTGCGGGTGATTGCTCTGCCGGCTGTTGCCCAGCAGCCGTCCGGTGGTCTCCAGGTCGGGGAACGACTGGTCCTTCACCAGCGCGTGCGCGACGTCGACGCGAAATCCGTCGACGCCCAGGTCGAGCCAGAAGCGGAGCACGTCGTCGAACTCCGACCGCACCTCCTCGTTCTCCCAGTTGAGGTCGGGCTGCGTCGGATCGAACAGGTGCAGGTACCACTGGCCGTCGTCGACGCGGTGCCAGGCGGGCCCGCCGAACACCGAGGTCCAGTTCGTCGGTGGCTGCGAGCCGTCCGGTCCCTTGCCGTCCTTGAAGACGTAGCGCCCCCGTTCGCGCGATCCGGCCTCGGCGGCGAGCGCCGCCCGGAACCACCGGTGCTCGCTCGACGTGTGATTGGGGACGAGGTCGATGATGATGCGCAGGCCGCGGGCATGGGCGTCGGCGATCAGCTCCTCGGCGTCGGCGAGCGTGCCGAACCGAGGGTCGATGTCGCGGTAGTCGGCGACGTCGTAGCCGCCGTCGTTGAGCGGCGACGGGTACCACGGTGAGATCCAGATCGCATCGACGCCGAGCGCCTCGAGGTAGGGGAGGCGCGACCGGATGCCGGCCAGGTCGCCGGTGCCGTCGCCGTTGGCATCGGCGAACGACCGGGGATACACCTGGTAGACGGCACCGCGCCGCCACCACGTCGGCGACATCGCGAGCGAGGTGGTCGGGTCGGTGGTCGGTTCGGAGGTCGATCCAGGCGCTGGCACGCGCCCAGTATGCAAGCGTTTTCAGCCGTTGTCACGAGCGCTGCCGGGGGAGCGGCGCTCAGCCGATCGAAGCGTCGCGGCTGGCCCAGTACGGCGCACGGAGCTCGCGCTTGAGCACCTTGCCCGGACCCGACGTCGGCAGCGGCTCGGTGCGGAACTCGACCGATCGCGGCACCTTGTACCCGGCGATCAACGCGCGGCAGTGCTCGATCAGTTCGTCGCCGGTCAGCGATTCACCGTCCCGGAGGACGACGACGGCGTGGACGGCCTCGCCCCACTCGTCGCTCGGCACACCGAAGACCGTGGCTTCGAGCACCGCGGCGTGAGCGTAGATCGCGTCCTCGACCTCGGTGCAGTACACGTTCTCGCCGCCGGAGATGATCATGTCCTTCGAGCGGTCGAGGAGGTAGAGGTACCCGGCCTCGTCGACGCGCCCGACGTCACCCGACCAGTACCAGCCGTCGCGGAGCGCTGCGCTCGTCTGCTCCGGCTTGTTCCAGTAGCCGGCCATCACGTTGGCGCCCCGAATGGTCACCTCGCCGGCCTGCCCGGTCGGGATGGGCTCGCCGTCCGTGCCTCTGATCACGATCTCGCAGCCCATCACGGGCTGGCCGGCCGACTTCTCGCGCTCGGTGTCGAGGAGCGCGACCTCGTCGGCCGTCCCGGTGACGAGTGGTGCCGTCTCGGTTGCGCCGTAGAGGTGCACGAACGCGGTGCCCGGAAACGCCTGCACGCCGCGGCGCACGACCTCCATCGCGATCGGTGAGCCGCCGTGCGCGTAGACCCGGAACGTGCCGACGTCTCGCGGCCGGGCCAGCTGCTCTTCGACGGTGGCGGCCACCATCGTGGGGACGCCGAGCGTCTGGGTGATGCCCTCGGCGGCGACGAGATCGAGCATCGCGGCCGGCGCGAACGCCGGCAGGATCACCTGCGTCGCCCCGAGGAAGACCGACTGCAGCACGCTGATCGAACCGGCCGCATGGAACATCGGCGCCATCACGAGATACCGGTCGTCGACGGTCATCGGCTGGATGAACTGCGCGTTCACGGCGTTGGCCACCAGGTTGCGGTGCGTCAGCTTGACGCCCTTGCTGGCGCCGGTCGTGCCTCCGGTGTAGAAGAGGCCGGCCAGGTCGTCCTCGCGCAGCGCGTCGTCGTCGAACTCGAGCGGCGGTGCCGAATCGAGGAGCTCGTCGTACTCGCCGAGATCGATCCGGACGACTCGTTCGACGATGTCGCCGAGCCCGCCCGGGTCGCGGTCGCAGAACAGCACTCGGGCGCCGGCGTCGCGGAGTGCGTAGGCCAGCTCGGGCGCCGCCCAGCGGAAGTTGAGCGGCACCTGCACCCGGCCGGCCATCGGGATGCCGCAGTACAGCTCGACGAAGGGGATCGAGTTGAAGGAGAGGACGGCGATGCGGTCGCCCGGGTCGGTGGCGAGCTCGACGAGCGCCCCGTGGAGCCGGCGGAGACGGTGGCCGAACTCGTGATACGTCAGCCTCGTCCTGTCGCAGACGAGGGCCTCGCGATGGCCTGCGAGGGCCTCGGCGCGACGGAGCGCGTGGACGAAGGTCTGCACGCCGGCCATGTTCGCAGGTGGCGTGACAGGGCCGAAAGCCCGGAGCTACGCTCGTCGTGCGATGGCTACGCAGAGCACGCCGAAGAAGGGCATGACACCCCCCAAGGGACGCCCCACCCGCGGCCGCAACGAGGTCGCCCCCGACCGGCGGGTGTTCGGGCCCGTAGCCCAGTGGATCGCGTTCACCCTGCTGGCGATCCTGATCTTCGTCGTGCTCGTGATCTTGACCGACGGTGGCGACTTCAACCCGCTCGACGGCGGGCACAGCGGCACGCTGATCGATCTGACCACGTTCGGTCTGCTGGCCCCGTAGACGCCCGGGCCGACCGCTGCACGAGGCCGCAGCACGCGGCTTCGCTAGAGGCCCAACGCCGCCAGGTCGAGCGGTTCGCTCTCGCACTGGATGTAGTTCGCGACGTTCTGGGCGTGTTGGGCGTACACCGATGCCTCGTCGCCGGTCTCGGGGTCACCGATCCGTGTCGCCCACAGGTCGCGCTGCGCGAGCACGCCCTCGCAGCCGGACTCGAGCGCGATGTCGACCGTCTGCTGCACCGTCGCCGGTACCTCGCCCACGAACTGCACGGCAGCGCTCGGACGGATCTCGATCGGGCGGCCGTCGAGGGTGTCGCCGACGAACACGACGTCGGGCAAGGTCGTCGGAGGCAGCGTCGTGGTGGGATCGATCACCGCCGCGCACGTCGGAGCCGTCCGGACCGCGTCGTCGGTCACACGGTCGCAGCGGAGTGCCACGAACGTCGAGATGTCGTAGCCGACGATGCCCGGGTAGCGGGCGAGCTCGCCGGTGAACGCGGCGTAGGAGCGACAGGCGACGAGCGCGGCGTCGAGGAGCCGCACCTGTTCCGCGACCTCCGACGCCAGCGAGGCCTCTCGGACCGCGGCCTCGCACCCGGTCGCGACGTCGTCGTCGCCCTGCGGATCGCAGGCGGCCGCCAGGACGAGGACGACGGCGGACAGGGCAGCGGCGACGAGGCGTCTCGGCGGCAGGGCAGTGGGGGGACCGGTCACGCGACGCCCATGTTGACGCGCCGGGTCCTCCGATGCCAGTACCCCTGCCGGTCCGGCGTGACGACGACCTGGGTGATGGCGGCCGGAGTGCCGCTATCCTCGGCCCCGCTGGCGACGTGGCCGAGTGGCTGAGGCAACGGCCTGCAAAGCCGTGTACCCGGGTTCGATTCCCGGCGTCGCCTCCATCAGCGATCGGCCCCCGATCGGACTCGCCGGAGTCCCGTCGGGGGCCGTTTCCGTTCGAGCGGGGTGCGGGCCGGCCTCGCGCCGTGGCCGGCACCTAGACGTGATCGACGTCGAGTCGGCGCACCATCGCGTCGAACTCGATGTCGACCAGTTCCTGGTCGGTGGGCAGAAGCGTGTCGTGGTGCGCCGCCCAGGCGACCGCGAGGAGGATGATCGCGACGGCGACCAGCACGGGGATGGCGACGATGAGCATGAGCCGGCACATGATGGTGCTTGCGGGCCCGACGCGCCCAATCGGGGTGGGAGAGGTGGGGATCGGCCGGATCGCCCGGCATGGCTCAGACGAGCGTCCACACCTCGGGGGAGTCGGGTCGGTCGGTGAGGCCGGGAAAACCGCGGCGCTCACCGCTCCACGGCGCCGGTGCGGCGATCGTCCAGTACAGCAGTCGATCGGCGATGGCCGCGTAGTGCGTCCGGATCGAGGCGAAGGTCTCCCATGCCGTGTCGGCGTCGGCCTCAACCGGGTAGCCGGCCGCCAGCAGCCGTTGCCAGCCCGCGCGGAAGTCGGCGCGATCGAGGTCGACTCGCTCGAGGTCCTGTGGGATGCGCCGCATCGGGTAGGCGACGTCGTGGAGGCACGAGACCGCCTGGCGGAGGAGCAGCTGCGCCTCGGTGTGGTCGCCGTCCGGGCGCGCTGCGATCTCGAGGGCGGCGGCATCCGACACGGCGAGGAGCGCGACGACGAAGTGGTTGTGTGATCGAGGTCCCCGGAAGTGCGTGAGCACCGGATACTTCATGTGGGAGTCGGCGACCCTCGCGCTCCAGGCGCTCCACTCGTCGTACAGCGCGGGGAGCCGGTCGAGTCCACCGACCAGGGCGAAGCGCGCGAGGATCTCGGGACCCCACGAGGGCTTGCCGGTCCAGACCTCGAGCTGCTTCACCAGCGCCTCGCGCACGCGGACCTCCGCGTACAGCGACGGCAGGTAGCCGATCGTCAAGGCGACGAAGATCATGCCGGTCGCACCGGCGGTGACGTCGAGCGCGGTCGGGACCGGCGTCGCCGTGGAGACGAAGCCGAGCGTGAAGACCGACGAGCCGCTCTCGCGCAAGGCGTCGCCCACGGTGCCGGCCCACGGGAGCAACATCAGCCCGAACGCCAGTGTGAACGACCCGAGGAGCGACGACAGGGTCAGGATGATCACGGTCGGCGCTTCGAATCCCAGCAACCGATCGGCGTGGTCGAACGACCGCAGGCGCGCCGCCATGCCGTAGAACACCCGGTACCCGAGCCGGCCGACGGTGGCGGCGAGGAACGACCAGGAACGCCGCGGCACGATCAGCGTCTTCATCACCGCGACGACCGTGCCGATCGCGAGGACCACGCCGACGCCGAATCCCAGCCACCGCGCGAACTCGCTCACCGAGACCTCCCCGCGGAGCGCCTGAGCGGCAGCACGTCCGCCCCGCATCACCATTGCGAGCCGTGGCGGCGGAGACGGAACAGGGTCGAAAGACCCTTGCCGGTCGTGAGGATGCGGCTGCGCGATTGAGGACAGCACTGACGTGCCGTCTTGAGCCCAAGGGGAGCTGCCATGTCCGATCAGCGGTCGACCGGTTACCGAGTCTTCGAGTGGATCAACCGCCGGGCCTGGCCGCTCGCCGGCGTGATCCTGGTCGCCGCGGTCGCGATGGCGGTGATGACTCCCGTCGTCGCCGACGACGGCGACCCGTCGTTCGACCCGAGCGGCGAGATCTACGACACCGCCGACCGGGTCGACGAGCTGTTCGCGAGCCAGTCGCCGATCCGGACGGCGGCGTTCATCGTCGAGCGACCGGACGGCCGGGACGGCACGGACAGCGATGTGTTGACCCGTGACTCGCTGCTCGAGCTGCTCGAGAACCAGGCGACGGTGTTGGCCGACGAGGTGTCCCGCGACCATCTGGCGAGCGTGTTCGACCGCAACCTCGGCGTCACGATCGACGGCGTCTACTCGTTCGCGAACGCCGTCGACGACCAGCTCGACGGCGGTCTCGCCGCAGCCACCGAAGCCGACGTCAAGCTCGCGATCAGCGAGGTGCTGGCCGACGAGGCGTCGACGAGCTCGTTGCAGAACCTGCTCTCGGCCACGTCGACGACGCGTGAATCGACGACGATCGGGGGTCGTGACGTCGTCGGCTGGGCATCGCCGGCGTTCCGGTTGTTCGTCGCCTACGACATCGACACGTTCGACGGCACGCGGGTCGAGAGCTTCGGTGGTGACTCCGACCTCGATGCCGAGCGGTGGCTCCGCGACGTGCAGACGATGCTGCGTGGCGATCAGGAGTCGGTGACGGCGATCGGCCTGTTCATCGACGCCGGGCTCGTCGACGAGGAACAGGGTGCGGCTGCGGGGCCGTACATCTTCGGCGCGGTCGCGTTCATCCTGATCATCGCCGGCGCGCTGCTCCGCTCGTACTGGGCGGCCATGATGGTCGCCGCCGGCCTGGGCGTCGTGATGATGTCGTTCAACGGCATCAACGCCCTGATCGGGTTGAAGACCGGCTCGCCGCTCCTGATCATGATCGTGCCCATCGCGCTGATCAGCTTCGGCGTCGACTTCTTCATCCACGGCAGTGGCCGTGCCCGCGAGCAGCAGGTCGCCGGCACACCCCGCGAGCGCGCCTACCCACTGGGCGAGACGGCGGTGTTCGCGGCTCTCTTGCTGGCCGTCGCCTCGTCGGCTGCGGCGTTTCTCGCCAACACCGTCTCGGGCATCCAGGCGATCATCGAGTTCGGGATCGCGTCGGCGATCGGCCTGGTGCTCTGCTACCTGATCCTCGGTTGGGTGGCACCGAAGCTGCTGCTGGCGATCGAAGGTGCCCTCGGGCCGCGGCCGGCGGACCTCAGCCACCTCCGCGTCGCCTCGCAGAAGATCGGCTTCGTCGTCGCCGCGTTCATCGGCGGCATCAGCGTGACCATGGCGATCGTGTTCCCCGTGATCGGGTGGGCGATCTACACGGTGTTCCTCGCGCTGTTCCTGTACCTGCCGTTCCTGCTCACGCGCCGGCGCAACCGGGCGGCGGCGGAGGCGGGTCGACCGCTCACCGAGGAGGTGCGCGGCGCGGGCCACGGCTTCGTCGCCGCCGGCACGCTGGTGCACTTCCTGGCGCGCTGGCGCGTCTTCACGCTGCCCGCGGTCGCGGTGCTCGCCGTGCTCGGCCTGGTCGGTGCGTCACAGGTCGGCGAGGGGTTCGAGATCCGCGACTTCTACTCGTCGGACACCGACCTGATCAAGGGCTTCGACAAGAACGAGCGCTACTACGGGCCGGAGGGCGACATCGACTACGTCTTCATCGAGGGCGACCTGACGGCGCCGGAGACCCTCGAGGCGATCGTCGCCACCGAGGCTCGGATCGAGGCATCCGACGCGCAGTTCGAGCGGGACTACAACGGCGATGTCGAGTTCCGCAACAATGCCGTCACCGTCGTGACCGAGGCCACCGGATCGGCGACGATGCGCTCGGCGATCGCGTCCGCAGCCGGTGTCGAGATCACCGACGCCGACGGCGACGGATTCGCCGATACGCGTGAGCAGATCGCTGCGATCTACGACTTCGCGGTGGCGAACAGCATCGTGAACGACGACGGCGTGGAGGTCTTCACCCCCGATCAGACGCAGACGTTCCTGTACGTCGGCGACGGGACCCAGGCGACGACCATCGCGCTCAGCATCGCCACGATCACCGACGAGAGCATCATCCTCCCGGCCCGCGCCGTCCTCGAGGACGCGGGGCGCGCCCTCGCCGGACAACTCGCCGGTGAGGACGTCGTGGTCCGGGTGTCGGGCGGCGCGATCATGACCCAGAACACGCTCGACGCGTTCACCGAGGCGATGCTGGTGTCACTGCCGGTCGCGATCCTGCTGACGTCGCTGCTCGTGTTCGTGGCGCTGTTCTTCGTGTTCCGCAACTTCGGTCGTCGGATGGCGTCGATCCTCAAGCGGTCGACTCGGTACGCCTTGATCTCGATGGTGCCGATCCTGCTGGTCGTCGCCTGGGTCTACGGCTTCATGTACCTCGTGGGGTACACGATCAACGTGATCACCGCGACGATCGCCGCGATCGCCGTCGGTGTCGGTGTCGACTACGCGACGCACTTCACGATGCGGTTCATCGAGGAGTTCGAGCACGAACCGAGCCGGTTCCCGGCCCTGCGTCGAGCCGGCGAGGGCACCGGCGGTGCGCTGGC
>JAAUYD010063084.1_pt1 | contig 19820 bp, 20 predicted proteins | sample 7278101 | NCBI WGS metagenome assembly JAAUYD01 (sample SAMN14350128, study PRJNA611818) | marine sediment metagenome | isolation source: surface marine sediment (0.6m) | place: French Polynesia: Moorea | collected 2018-08
CAGGATTCGAACCTGGGTTAACGGGGCCAGAACCCGTCGTCCTGCCGCTAGACGATCCCTCAGTAATACAATGAATGAGTAATTATATTATTTACTTCAACGCGTCAAGTAAATTTTGGGAATAGGCCCAATCCTCTATAGCCTTTGCTACTCCCGCCTTTGACCCTTAATCCATAACGGAGAGGCAATGAGCTTTCAGCTTTGGGCTGCACCATCGCGAGTCTCGAGTCTCTCCTCAATGTACCGTATGGCTTGTTCTAGACGTGGAATTACGCGCTCAGGTCCCAAAATGACGATAATTTCAAAAATACCCGGGCTTGCAGTCTTGCCGGTCAGTGCGACCCTTACGGGCTGGGCAATTTTTCCGAGCTTGAGGCCGGTTTGCGCCATCACTTCCTTAAACACATCTTCGAGATTTTCCTGGGCATAACTATCCAGAATTTTGAGCTTTTTTGCCAACAATGACAAAGGAGGCAGTGCTGGCGGTTTGAGAAATTTTCGGGCTGCCTTTTCATCGTAGGTTATCTGCTCAAGATAAAAAAACAAGGCGGCCTGGGCCATCTCTTCAAGGGTTTTGCTGCGGGGAGCAAGGGTTTCAATGACATTGTGGAGATAGTCATCATCTTTACTCTCAATGCCGCAATTTACTAAAAAAGGCCTCAAGGGCTCCACCAGATTCGCGGGAGACATTGCCTTGATGTGCTCCGCATTGAGGGCCAGTAATTTGTCAGGATCGAAAATACCAGCCGAGCGGCCGATATTTTTAAGGTCAAAGACGCTGATCAGTTCATCTCTTGTAAAAAATTCCTGGTCGCCATGAGACCACCCGAGACGGACCAAATAGTTCACCAGGGCCTCGGGTAAAAATCCCATATCTCGATAGGCTGTCACGGACATAGCACCATGGCGCTTGCTCAACCGGCTGCGATCCCGGCCTAAAACCATGGGAACATGTCCGAACGTCGGCAATGGACTCTGCAGGGCATGGTATAGCAAAATTTGTTTGGGGGTATTCATTACGTGGTCATCCCCTCGGATCACCGTATTGATGTTCATGGTAATATCATCGACCACCACGACAAAGTTATAAGTGGGGCTACCGTCACTGCGGCAAATGACGAAATCATCCAACTCATGGTTTTGGAATACGATGTTTCCCTTGATAACATCTTGGACGACAGTTGTGCCACTGCGTGGGGCTTTAAACCGTACCACCGCATTGTCAGTCTTTCCCAGTCCTTTATCCCGGCATGTGCCGTCATAACGCGGCTTGTCTCCGCTTGCCATGGCTTTTTGCCGCATTTTGTCTATTTTTTCCGGCGAGCAGGTACAATAATACGCATTTCCCGATTCGATTATTTTTTGAATGTAATCGTTGTAAATATCGAACCGTTGCGTCTGAAAATAAGGTCCTTCGTCCCAGTCTAGATCAAGCCATTGCAAAGCTTCAAAGATTGCGTCGACCGATTCCTGGGTTGAGCGCTGGCTATCTGTATCCTCAATTCGCAGGACAAATCTACCATTCATATGGCGGGCATAAAGCCAATTAAAAATTGCTGTTCGAGCACCTCCCACATGAAGATAACCGGTAGGACTTGGGGGAAATCTAGTGATGATTTGTTGCATTTAGACCTCCTGATCGTGGTCAGCTGTCGGCGAGTATCAAATATGTTGATTTGAAAGCAATCGCCTTAGCCTTTTTACAGTTAATTATCTGATATTAATTAGTATATATTTCTATCACTTTACTTAAAATATCTTATTGTAGTAAGTCATTAGTATTTCAAAAATGTCATTCGATCTTTCATTGTAGCCTGGAAGATCATGCTATTTCAAAATATATCCTGTACTTATTTAGGGCCTCATCTCATACAAAAGCCACGGTACCAAATAAATTTGACAAATAATATTAAACGGTTATATTATTAGAATTCTAAAATCACGGATTAAGCTAATAACATAGAAGCTGAGTTGACACAAGTAAACAAAAGTTAATTCAGACCTTGAAAATACTTGACAATCATCCGAATTTAAATTACTAGAAGCCCACCTTCATTCCTGAGTAGTAAAATTTTAATAATAATAAATATTTCAATTAGTTAGGAGACTACTTATGGCTGTACCCAAACGGAAAACTTCAAAATCCAAGCGTAACAAACGAAGAACTCACCAAAAAACATCGCCCCCAAATCTTTCAACGTGTTCTGACTGTGGCGAAGCGAAGCTTCCACATCACGCCTGTCCCAGTTGCGGATCATACAAAGGCCGCACCGTCATTTCAACAGATGAGGATTAATCCCTAATATCAGTCTCGATAATCATGTGAGGGGTTTAGGTTTGGTCGATCCTGATTGGTTCTTGGGGAGACGACAGCTAAATATAGAATTGTAGCATCGATGACCGGAGGGGGTCGTAATCCTTAGAACGAAGTTTTCAAGTGGACAATATCTCTCGAATTGCCGATCAGACGCTCAAGTAAACGAGGTCTTTCACATCACCGATTTGGCGATACACCAAAATTTATAAGACAACCAAACTAAAAATCAATTAAGGAAACCTTAAAATGGCTGCAAATGAAATTTCCGGTGGTAAAGAACTTTTAGGATTGGATCCAGAGTCCAGGCAAATGGTACTGGATACAGTCGGGCAATTGAAAAAGCGTCTCCTAACCAAGGAAAAAGTTCTCGAGTATGACCAGAAAGAAATATTTCCAGAGGAAACGATTCGTGAAATGTTGGGGCCCGAGATCGGCTTGCAGCTTCTGATGTTGCCGGAAGCTTATGGCGGTATTGGGGGTGGTGCCCGAGATAGCTGTGCCCTAACCCGGGAAATGGCCAAAATCTGCCTGGGTATTACCACCGCATTTTTTGCCATTCAACTTGGTGCGGACCCGATCATTGTCGGGGGGACCGAAAAGCAGAAACAAAAGTGGCTCGGTAAAATTGCCGCCGGCGAGGCCTTAGTTGCATATGCAGTAACAGAACCAGACGCGGGCAGCAATGTTGCTGCCATTAAAACCAAGGCCGATCCGATAAAGGATGAAGCCGGAGAAATCATCGGCTACAAAATAAATGGTACCAAGCAATTTATTTCTACAGGCGGATATGCCGACTTTATCACCTTGTTAGCCAACACCCCTGAAGGCGCAACTTTTTTTATTATCGAAAAAGACACCGAGGGTTACCATCGGGGCAAAGGTGAGGAAAAGCATGGAATCAGGGCGTCGAACACCTCGCCGCTGACATTCAGCGATGTCTTCGTGCCGGTGGAAAACATTATTGGCGACATTACCGGGCAAGGTCTAAAACAGGCCAGCAAGGTATTTGGCTATACGCGTTTAATGGTCGCCTCAATGGCCCTTGGCGGAGGTGAAGCTGCCATGGATATTGTCATCGCCTATGCCAAAGAACGAATTCAATTTAAAACAACGTTGTCTGAAAAACAGGGATATACCCACAAACTGGTTGTGCCCCACGTCGTACGGCTTGCGGCGGCAGCTGCTTATATTGACGAGGTGGCCCTAAGACTTGATGCCGGTGAACAAGACCTCGAAGTCGAAGGTTCCATCGCCAAATTGTTTGCAACCGAATCAGCCAACAAGGCAGCTGAGGATGCCATGCAGGCCTTGGGCGGATATGGATATATCAATGAGTACGGCGTGGAGAAGATAAAAAGAGATGTGAAAATTACGTGTATTTACGAAGGTACGAGCGAAATTCAGCAGAACATTATCAGCACCTTCCGTTGGAAGAAAACACGTAAAACCAAAGGAGAATTTTACGCTGGCATTGCCGATGAAATGGACAGACTCGAATCTGAGTGCAGCGATGCCGGTGGACGTTACATCAGCCTGGCGGCACGGGCTTTGAATCAGACAATTTTTCTGGTAAACGATCATCGGCTGACTCGGGAGCAATTCGTCATGTTTAATTTGGCGGATATGATGATGCATGTAGAAGTAGCTGCTAGCCTGGTACGTCGAGCAGCTTCTCTTGCCAGCGACGGGAATGCGGATGCTGAAAAAACGTGTGTTTTTTCCAAGCTATTTGCCAATGAAGTTGCAGAGCTGTCAGCAAGCAATATTTTGAAAATTTTACTTGGTTCCGGAATATTTGAGCCGGAAAAGATAAATTCTTTTTTGGCGGAAACATCCCATACAGCATTCACTGAAAGTTATCGGAGCTTGGTTCCATGTATGGACCGTGCAGCCGACATCATTTTTGAGCGTACACCATAAGCTGAAAGGAGGGAACCTTGCTATTCGAAAATAAAGTGGTGATGGTTACCGGAGGAGCGGCCGGGATCGGGCGAGCTACGGCGGCAGGTTTTGCTAAAGAAGGCGCAAAGGTTGCGATCTGTGATGTCAACCCAGAAGCGGGCAAAACCACTGCTGAATCGCTTGGACCTGAGGCCACCTTCCATCAGGTAGACGTATCCGATAACAAATCTGTAAATGACTGGGTGGAAAGCGTTGTGAGTCAATATGGGCAAATTGATGTATTGGTTAACAATGCCGGAATTACCCGCGACGGCCTGATTATGCGCATGAAGGAGGACGACTGGGATGCCGTGCTGAATGTTAATCTTAAAAGCGCATTTAACTGCACAAAGGCGGTTTCTAAAACGATGGTTAAGCAGCGCTCCGGACGAATTATAAATTTGGCTTCAGTGGTTGGGGTGATCGGCAATCCTGGGCAAGCCAATTATGTCGCGTCAAAAGCCGGCATTATTGGTCTTACCAAAGCTGTGGCCAAGGAATTTGCCTCAAGAGGCATCACTGTCAATGCCGTTGCGCCGGGTTTCATAGAAACGGATATGACGGCATCCCTGCCTGACAAAGCTAGGGAGGCGATGCTGGCCCAAATTCCATTAGGACGTGCGGGAGCCGACCGGGATATTGCGGAAGCAGTAATGTTTCTGGCTTCTGACAAGGCCGCCTACATCACCGGACAGGTTATTCATGTGAGTGGTGGGATGTATATGTGACATCAGTTAAGCACATCGGGGCTATGCCCTTCACGCTTCGACCCCACGCGCAGGATCAAAGTTCCGGGTTGAATAAAACCGAGTTGATCGATTTAAAGGGTATGAAATCTGGAGCTGGTTATTCCCTGGGTAACTCAGGCTTTTGTAAAAGGTTGGGTTGAGCCTAAGGCAAATTTTTAAATTTTACTTTTTATTCTTATATTGTCTGGGGCCAATGTGGCTTCAGCTAATCACAAGGAGGTAAGTCTGATGTCTATTGAAGATAAAGTTAAAAAGATTATTGCGGAAAAGTTGAGTGTTGACCTTGAAGAAGTCGTTCCTGAAGCCTCGTTTGTGGATGATCTGGGAGCGGACTCTCTGGATCTCGTTGAATTGATAATGTCTATGGAAGAAGAATTTGACGTCGAAATATCCGACGAAGATGCAGAAAAAATCACGACGGTCAAAGATGCCTTTGATTACGTGGCCAATCACTAAAATGAGCGAACAAACAAATAGAAGAGTTGTCATTACCGGATTAGGGCTTGTCACGCCGCTCGGCATCGGTGTTAAACCGACCTGGGATGCGCTATGTGCTGGAAAGTCAGGGATCGGCGAAATTACTCGCTTCGACTGTTCCGATTATGCGACTAAAATCGCGGCGGAGGTCAAGGATTTCCGCGCACAGGACTTTATGCCAAAGAAAGATGCCCGGCGCGTCGAGTTATTTATTGCGTATGCTTTGGCAGCCACCCGCATGGCGATTGAAGATTCCGGATTGGTTATCGACAAGACCAATGAAACTAGAGTTGGCACCATTACAGGCTGCGGGCTGGGCGGCCTGCAGTTCATGGAAGACACCGTTTTGCGAGTTGCGGAGGAGGGACCCAAATGGGTGAGTCCGTTTTTTATTCCGATGATGATCGGCAATATGGTACCTGGATTAATATCCGTGCATTTCGGTGCCAGGGGCCCCAATTCATCCCTCGCAACAGCCTGCGCGGCAGGCGCCCACGCTGTAGGCAATTCCTTTAGACTGATTCAAAACGGAACCGTGGATGCCATGATCACTGGAGGAACAGAAGCCGTTATCAGTCCTTCGTGTATCGCCGGCTTCAATTCCATGAAAGCTCTGTCCACCCGCAATGATGATCCTCAAAAAGCATCGAGGCCATTTGATCGAGATCGAGACGGGTTTGTCGTCGGGGAAGGCAGCGGTATCTTGATTTTGGAATCCCTCGACCACGCGCTTTCCCGAAATGCACCTATTTATGCCGAACTTACGGGCTACGGAATGACCGGAGACGGGTATCACATGACCTCACCGCCGCCGGACGGAAATGGTGCCGTGCGTTGCATGGTCGCGGCGCTTGAGGACGCCGGGCTGGAAGGCAGTGAAATTGACTATATTAATGCACATGGAACTTCCACCCAACTTAATGATCTGTATGAAAGCCGGGCGATCAAAACTGTATTTAAGGAACACGCTCTTACTTTAGCTGTTAGTTCAACCAAATCAATGACGGGTCATCTGCTCGGAGGCGCGGGGGGAATCGAGAGTGTTTTTACAGCGCTCACCGTCCATAAAGATTTAATTCCACCGACGATCAATTATGACAATCAGGATGAGGAATGTGATCTGGATTACGTGCCCAATGTTGTGCGCAGCATGAAGGTAGAGAACGCCATGACAAATTCCTTTGGTTTTGGCGGGACAAACGCCACATTGATTTTAACAAAATACAAGGAATAAGCATGTCGACGGACCCTAATCGAACCCCCATTGTTATCGGCTGCGATCATGCGGCCTACCCCTTAAAAGAAAAGATTAAAGCCCATCTTTTTGAAAAAAACATCGATGTGGAGGATGTAGGGACTGACAGCGAAACCTCGGTGGATTATTCCGATTTTGGCGCTAGAGTGGCACGTCAGGTATCGAATGGAAAATTCGAACGGGGAATCTTGCTTTGCGGCACCGGCCTGGGGATGTCGATGGTGGCGAACAGATTTCCCCGTGTTCGCGCCGCCCTTTGCAATGATCTTTTTTCCGCGGTTTTAAGCCGCCGGCACAACAATGCCAATATTCTGGTCATGGGTGGCCGAATGATCGGAGAGGCTCTAGCAGCAGAAATTGTCAATGCCTGGTTAGAGACACCCTTTGAAGGAGGGCGGCATCAGGAGCGGATTGACAACTTCCAAAGCCTCGAAAGGATTGAACAGCGTCCGGAAGCCAAAAAATCGATTTAACATCATCCGATCGGAAAGCTATCTTGAGATAACTTTAAAGGCTGCAATTCAACATGGCAAAAAAACAATCTCGTCCTTCCTGGGAAACCTACTTCATGAATATCACCAATCTTGTCGCCGAACGATCCACCTGCACCAGACGGGCGGTGGGTGCCGTCCTGGTTAAAGATAAGCGGATTTTATCAACGGGGTATAACGGTGCTCCGACCGGTTTGAAGCATTGTCTCGAGGTCGGTTGTTTGCGGGAGAAATTGGGTGTCGAATCCGGCAAAATGCACGAACTGTGTCGCGGTATCCATGCCGAACAAAACGCTATCATACAAGCTGCCTTCCATGGTGTATCCGTGAACGGTGCCGCCATTTTTTGCACCAACCAGCCCTGTTCCATCTGTGCCCGGATGATTATCAACGCCGGCATTCAAAAGATATATTACCAGTCAGGTTACGCAGATTCACTGGCCATGGAACTGCTGGGGGAGGCTGAAATTGAAGTCAAGCAGATTGATTCCGATAGTCGGGGAGAAATTTCATGAAATGCCCATTTTGTGGTGAAATCGACAATAAGGTTATCGATTCAAGGTTGAGCAAGGATGCCAGTGTCATCCGGCGGCGCAGGGAATGCATCGATTGCAGCCGACGTTTTACTACCTATGAGCATATTGAAGAAATTCCGATAATGATTATCAAAAAGGATGGCCGTCGAGAAGTATTTAATCGTGATAAAGTGCGCATTGGTGTGAAAAAAGCCTGTGAGAAACGCAATATCAGTATGAATGTCATCGAAGAATTTATCGATGATCTGGAACGTGATTTGAGAGAAATTGACGAAAAAGAATTTCCAGCCTCCGTAATTGGTGAGAAAATTATGGTAAAGCTCCACGACCTGGATGATGTGGCTTATGTCCGATTTGCGTCGGTTTATCGGGAGTTCAAAGATGTAAATGATTTTGTTTCCGAATTGAGAAGTCTACTAAGTAACCACGAAAAGACAGATGATCGGAAGCCAAACGCTGGCAGCCGCAATAAGTAACGGGCGGTAGATAACAGATGAAAAGCTGTAGGGACGATGCTTTGACCAATTAACCAGCCAGAACTAGTATGCCAGCCTTAACACTTTCGGCATTTATCACTATCATAACCATCTAAGGAAACATATCGAACTTAACGATATCATCAACCTCAATTCAACCTCTGCCTTCTGATTTTTATCTGATAACTTCAATTTTGAACGTATTATGGATGATATTCATTTTATGAACATTGCCCTGGATCTTGCTCGCGAGGGCGAAGGGACGACTTCTCCGAATCCAATGGTAGGTGCTTTGGTTGTAAAGGACGGCCAGATCGTTGGCCGCGGACATCACAGGTCTGCCGGCGGACCCCATGCAGAGGTCAATGCTCTTGACGCCGCCGGTGGTCTTGCGAAGGGGGCGACCCTTTATGTTACACTTGAACCATGCAATCACACCGGGCGTACCCCGCCATGTACCCACAAGATCCTGGCTTCCGGCATTGGACGTGTGGTCGCGGCCATGAAAGATCCGAACAAAAAAGTGGCCGGGCACGGCGCTGAATTTTTGGAGCGAAACGGGGTGTCTGTTACAACGGGTGTTTGCGAGGCCCAGGCCAAAAAACTGAATGAGTCTTTTATAAAATATGTCGGCACTGGCCGGCCATTTGTCATTGCAAAATGTGCAGCCACCCTCGACGGCCGAATTGCCACTCGTACGGGAGACTCTCGCTGGGTAACCGGCGAAGCGGCGCGGCGGTTTGTTCATCAATTGCGTCATAAGGTAGACGCCATTATGGTCGGTATCAATACGATCCGATACGACGATCCCAGTCTGACCACTCGACTGCCCGATCTGAAAGGCAATGATCCCCAGCGAATCATTCTGGATACCCATTTGTCCATTAATGCAGATGCAAGGGTATTACGGCAAACATCCGCTGCTCCGACCATACTGGTGGCGGGACCTAATGTGTCGAGAGATAAAAAGAATGCGCTTGAAAAGGCCGGTGCTAGGGTATTGGAAGCACCGCTTAAGAATAAATTGATTGACATGAAACCTTTGATGGAACGGCTGGGTGCAATGGAAATTACCAGTCTGCTAATCGAGGGCGGCAGCCGGGTACTGGCCTCTGCCTTCAACGACGCTGTTGTAGATAAAGTGTACTTTTTTTACGCGCCAAAAATTCTTGGGGGAGACGACGGTGTCCCGATATGCAGCGGCCCGGGCGTCGCAAAAATGAGCAAGTGTATAGCAGTCAATGATACGACCGTTCACCGGTTTGGTGATGACGTCCTTATAGAAGGATATGTTACCTGAATTTCTAATAAAAATCTTTTAGAATTCATCAAGTATGTTTAGTAGTGGCGAGATGAGATGATTTGGGAAGTAAAGCAAAATCCAAGTGTTAATTAGGCGACTTCGTCGCAACATTGGTTGGCGTGATCTTTATGATCCAAGGTCAGTTGTAAAATTTGGATTAGTTGTTATATTTGAATGGTCTGGTTGGTGAGAGTAGACACGAAAGCTCGAAGCTCATGGTAGAAAATAGCACGGCTGACTTTGATAGCAGCCTCTATACTCAATTGATACGGCGTTTTAAACCATTACAAAAATTTTAGCATTCCAAGATCATTGATACGGCCAAATCTATGTTTACTGGAATTATTGAGGGTTTGGGTACGATTTCAGGTATTCGGTCTGCCGGCCAGGGAAAACGCCTGACTGTTGAAGCCGATTTTGCGCTGGATCAGTCAAAAATCGGTGACAGTATTTCCGTCAGCGGAGCCTGTCTGACCGCAGTGAAAATCGATGGCAAACGATTTGAAGTCGATGTTTCACCGGAGACACTTCAAACCACAACTTTTGGACAAGCTAAAGTCGGTGAGCGGATCAATATCGAGCGGGCCATGCACCTGTCGGATCGGATTGACGGTCATCTGGTGTCGGGCCACATTGACGGTACTGGTGTTGTCAACCAACGGGAATCTTTGAGCAATGCAATAATCATCACCATTGGCCTCGATGCGTCGCTCACCCGATATATGATTGCCAAAGGGTCGGTTGCCGTGGATGGCATCAGTCTAACCATCAATACTTGTGCTCTCGACTGTTTTACTGTGAGCATCATTCCACATACGGCGCAATTGTCGACCATCGGTTTTAAAGAAAAAGGCGATCGGGTAAACATTGAAACAGATATGATCGGAAAATATGTTGAGCGGTTTATGGATGGGCAGACAGGCGAAAGAAAAAGTAACAACCCAAATACCACAGGCATTGACCACACATTTTTAGTCAAGACCGGGTTTATTGAATAACTCAATTCATATTGTTTGGATTTTATATAAACTGGAGATAAAAAGAGAAAATGCCACTACTAAGCAGTGAAGAGGCCATTAAAGAGATCAGAGATGGTCGGATGGTTATTCTGGTAGATGACGAGGACCGGGAGAATGAGGGTGATCTTTGTATGGCCGCGGAAAAAGTGACACCCGAGTCCATCAACTTCATGGCCAAATACGGTCGCGGACTTATCTGCCTATCCATGACCGCAGAGAAAATAGACAGCTTGGATCTGCCTCCGATGGTGGATATCAATACATCTCCATATGGAACCGGGTTTACTGTGTCAATCGAGGCCCGATGCGGGGTGACGACGGGCATTTCGGCTGCGGATCGCGCCACCACGATTTTGACAGCCGTGGCTGCAGATGCCAAACCCCGGGATCTGGTAAGACCGGGCCATATATTCCCCCTGCGGGCCAGAGATGGCGGGGTAATCGTTAGAGCCGGCCAGACCGAAGGCTCTGTCGATTTGGCGCGCCTTGCCGGTTTGCAGCCAGCCGGTGTCATTTGCGAAGTTATGGATGAAGACGGCACCATGGCCAGAATGCCAACTTTGGAAAAATTCAGTGAAAAACACGGGATTGGGATATGTACCATAGCAGACTTAATAGAATACCGGATGCGCACGGAGTCATTTGTGCGTCGTTCAGCCGAAACGATAATTCCGACATCGGTTGCCGGTGATTTTAGGTCTATTGTCTACGAGAACGATGTTGACAACTTGCTGCACATCGCCATGGTCAAGGGCGATGTCAACCCCGAAAAACCCATTCTGGTGCGCGTCCATTCGGAGTGTCTGACCGGTGATATTTTCGGTTCCTTGCGATGTGACTGCGGACCACAACTGCACAAAGCCATGTCAAAAATGGAAGAAGAGGGCAGCGGGGTGCTGCTCTATATTCGTCAAGAAGGTCGCGGTATTGGTCTGGTTAACAAAATCAAGGCCTATGCGCTGCAGGACGAGGGCTTTGATACCGTTGAGGCCAACGAGAAACTGGGTTTTTCACCGGATATGCGAAACTACGGCATTGGGGCGCAAATACTGGTAGATCTGGGTGTCCGGAAAATGAGGCTTTTAACCAACAACCCCAAAAAAATGGTGGGTCTTGACGGCTATGGCCTGAGCATTATTGAACAAGTTCCAATCGAAGTCGCTCCCAATGAATTCAACAAATGTTATTTGGAATGTAAAAAGCTAAAAATGGGACACGAGCTAAATATGGATGCTATTCCGTGATTTGGTTAAATAGTTGAGTGGTTAATTGGTGGAGTAGTTGAATAGGCGAACAGTTCTAAGTTTAATGTCTAACAGAGCTCATCCAGAATAAAATAGATGATTCCTTTTATCCCCTATTTACCTAATCCAACTACTCAACCAGTCAACTAACAAAGAAAGGAGTGTAAATGCCAAAATTCCATGAAGCGAAACTTATTGCCGAGGGTAAAAAATTTGCATTGGTTGTCAGTCGTTTCAACGAATTTATCACTGAAAAGCTCTTGAGCGGCGCACTCGATGCTCTGGTTCGCAGCGGTGCTGCAGATGAGGACCTGGAGGTCGTCAGAGTTCCGGGATCTTTTGAGATTCCGTTGGTAGCAAAGAAGATGGCCGATACGAAACGCTTCGACGCTGTCATTTGTTTGGGTGCTGTCATTAGGGGCTCTACAACACACCATGAATACGTTGGTGCCGAAGTATCCAAGGGCGTCGCTATGGTAGCTATGGAATCAGAAATTCCAGTTATCTTCGGCGTTATTACGACTGATACCATTGAACAGGCGATAGAACGCGCAGGAACCAAAGCAGGCAATAAGGGATGGAGTGCGGCGATAGCTGCCGTGGAGATGGCAAATTTATTTGATATGATTGATTAATGCACTCATGGGTACTCGTCGTCAGTCGCGAGAACTTGCCATGCAAGCTCTCTTTTACATGGATATGCGAAAAGACGCATCCGAAGAAATGTTGGCTCACTTTTGTGGCTGCTTTTGCACCTCGAAAAAGTCACGACCATTCCTGATCAAACTGGTCAATGGCGTTATCGATAAAAAAGCTCAGATTGATACTCTGGTTGAACAATTCTCCCAGAATTGGAAAATCAGCAGGATGTCGTGCGTTGACCGCAACGTAATGCGCATTGCAGTATACGAAATGCTATACTGCGATGATATACCACCGAAAGTTTCCATCAACGAAGCTGTAGATATCGGGAAGAAATTTGGCACACAGGAATCCGGCGCCTTCATTAATGGTATTATGGACAGCATCAGGGAGGCTCTGGAAAACGATGATATCCTATCATCTGGCATTGTGAACTCATTAAATCAAGAACCCCAAGGAGGATGATTTGATCATTAAAACAATGGCGGTTGGACCCATCCAGGCAAACTGTTTTGTTCTGGGCTGTGAAGAGACATTGGAGGCGGTGGTAATAGATCCTGGAGATGAAACCGATCGAATTTTAAGCTCTTTGGCCGAGTCAAGTTTGACTGCCAAGTTTATCATTAACACCCATGGACATTTCGACCATGTCAGCGCAAATAAGAGGCTCAATGAAGTGACCGGCGCACCGATTCTCATTCATTCACTCGATGCACCGATGCTCAATCAGCTTTCCAGCAGTGCTGCGGCCTGGGGGCTTGCGGCAGACAACTCTCCCAAACCAGACAGAGAGCTTAATGACGGCGATGAAATCAAATTCGGTACTGTTACCTTAAAGGTCATTCATACCCCCGGTCACACTCCCGGTGGCATTTCTCTATATACTGCTGATATCGTCTTTGTCGGCGATACGTTGTTTGCGGGTTCCGTTGGTCGAACAGATTTTCCGGGAGGAAGCTTTGAGGTGCTCAAAGAGAGTATCCGCCATAAGCTGTTTGTGCTTGGTGATCAAACTAGAGTCTTTGCCGGACATGGGCCGCCCACAACTATCGGGGAAGAGAGGCGCTCCAATCCGTTTGTAGGTGATGGTGCTTCTTACTTTGGTTAAGAGGAGATGTAAAAAAATGCGCTTACTTCTTCAACGCTTTATCTGTAATTATATTTTACCACATTAGTCGTTCAATTGACCTAATTCTGCCTGAACTTTGCCATTTTCAACTCCCCGCCGTTTTAAAATATCATAATAAATCATGATCTGTTTGATATATGAGACGGGCTCGGTCCCCCGACAGTATCCATATTTTGAATTTTTAAAATATTTGCGAAAGCTCAACAACGGCAGCGTTTTGGCCAATGATTCCCATAAGTCCGGATCCAAATCCATTTTAATCGCCAGTTGACGGGCATCCTGTATGTGCCCTTGGCCGATATTGTAGGCTGCCAGGGCGATAAGCAGCCGATCCTTCCCATCTACATTTTCAAATAGATCATGAAGATTTTTCAAATGCTGTACGCCGGCATTGATGTTTTCCACGGGGTTGTAAATATCTTTTACTCCCAGGCTGCGGGCCGTACTTGATAGAAGCTGCATCAAGCCCTTGGCACCGGCAGGGCTTTTAGCCCTCGGGTTAAAATGGGATTCCTGATATATCTGAGCGGAAATCAAACGCCAGTCAAATCCGTGTTTTTTTGCGGCAGCTTTTATAAAAGGGCTGTAGCGGGATAGTCTGCTTTTAATCCTACGATGAAAAATGCTCAAATCGACGTAGTCAAAGTTTGCGACATCACCATAATATTTATTATAAATTTCATTGTATTTTCCAGTTTCTTTTATCATTTTGAAAAACGAATTTATTTTAGCCTTTAACCGGCGTGCTTCGGGATGCACTGCCCAGCCCAGTTGCTGCAGATTACTGATGGCACTGCCCATGATTGCACCAGGATAATGACGTCGGCTCAACAAAGCAACATTGTTGTCAGCGACCGTTACCTCGATATCCCCTGTATCAACCTGCTGAATTAACGCTTCCGTTGGCAAATCCGGATGCAGCTCAATAGTAAGATCAATTCCCTGTTTTTGAAGTTCTATCAACCGTTCATGATACGATGTGGCTGTTCGAACATGGATGGTTTTGCCTCTAAGATCACCCACTTCTTTTATCTTCGCCCCGTTACGCCTGGATACAATGTGTTGCTGAATATTCATGTAGCCGTCTGAAAAAGCTGCCTGTTCTAATCTTTTGGGTGTAATGGTCATACCTGCTGCGATAAAGTCCCCTGTTCCATTATTCAACGCAGGAATCATTTCCTCCCAATCTTCAAGAATTTTCACATTTAGAGCTACGCCTATATAATCGGCAAACGCCCTGGCCAGCTCATATTCAAATCCCATGGATTTTTCACGATAAGTGTAGTAACAATGTGCGGAATTACGGGTGATTACTGTAATTTGCCCGGCCTTTCCTATTTTATGAAGCGTACTATACCTATGATCGTTGACGATGGGTTTTATTACGTAATAGACTCCAAGCAACCACAAAACGAGAATTATGAGCTGGGGCGCAGGCCGACCGTGAAAGATTTTATTGATGGCCGATGTGACCATGTTGGTTAGAACGCTCCCAGCTGACAGGGCTTAACCTTGATCTTGAGGGCTTCGCAGGCCGAGCTGACCGCCATTTTCGGTACTTTGAACTGCCGTGCAATCTTCCAGGCAGCGGAACATGGCAATTTATTGTCCACCAAAGCCTTGTGGATGGCTTCTTTCATGTCATGGCTTTGAGCCGGTTTGGATTTGACCGCTTTTTTTTCCGGACTGTATCCAAACAAACCGAGCTGGCATTTAACCAACCGTATATCAAGAAGATCGATACTTTTTCCGATATTTGATGGTGTTTCCCCCAGTTCTTCTGCTATCTGAAAGGCCACTGCACATGCAATTTTTTTTTCTTTGGCCCTACCGTCAATTTTTTTCTTGACGGTGGGGTCCAGCATTGTATCGGCACCGTGCTTTTCTGAGAATTTTGGACCTTGCTCCCGTGTCATTTCATACCTCCCTAATCGTTAGAATGGGCTACTGGCTGGGATGCCCTATTTTACTTGAATAATATCAAATGGTTTGATAGTTTGATAATTTTAAATAAGTATACCACATATCAGATTTGGTTTGCAATTCGGGCTTTAAGTCGAATCAAGCTGATTAATGAGCATCTCATTGGAAAAAATAGATGGTTCCTATGCCTTTCGTAAATATCCGAAAAAAAACGCGACAGATAGCCGTAGGGAGTGTTCTTGTGGGAGACATGGCTCCAATTTCAGTGCAATCCATGACCACGACGCCGACGGCGAATGTGGGTGCGACCGTCTCCCAGATTCTGCGTTTGGAAAAGGCCGGCTGCGAAATTGTAAGAGTGGCAGTACCGGATCTTGAGGCGGCGGATGCTATTCGAACCATAAAAAAAGAAATATCAATTCCATTGATTGCCGATATACATTTTGACCACCGATTGGCCATTGCAGCTATCCTGGCCGGTGCAGATGCCTTGAGAATCAATCCGGGCAATATAGGCAGCGCCCAGAATGTTAAAGCGGTTGTGGATTGTGCCATGGAAGCCGGCATTGCGATTCGTATTGGTGTCAATTCCGGTTCCCTGGAAAAGGACATTTTAAAAAAACATAACGGAGTTACTGCCGAAGCCATGGTTGAAAGTGCCCTGGGCCATGTCAATCTTTTGAATTCATTTGGTTTTTATCAAATTAAAATCTCCTTAAAAGCATCCGATGTTTCCCGTACGGTAGAAGCTTATCGAATGTTGTCCGACCAAACCGATTTGCCACTGCACGTTGGAGTGACAGAAGCGGGCTCGCTCTACACTGGCATTGTCAAATCTGCTTTGGGCATTGGGACTCTGCTGGCTGAGGGAATCGGCGACACAATCCGGGTTTCGTTAACCCGTGACCCGGTTGAAGAAGTGCGAGTCGGTTATGAAATTCTAAAGGCTTTGGGTCTTCGGCAGCATGGACCTGAGATTATAGCCTGTCCTACTTGCGGGCGCTGCAATATCAATCTATTCGATATCGTCGAGCAGGTCGAAAAAGCATTGATGTTCTCTGGGTCTCCAATTAAAATTGCAATTATGGGATGTGTGGTCAACGGACCCGGAGAGGCACGAGAGGCTGACATCGGGATTGCCGGTGGGGATGGCAACGGCGTACTTTTCCGCAAGGGTAAAGTGATTAAAAAGTTTTCTCAGGACAAATTGGTGGAAGTTCTGTTGGATGAAGTAGAAATATTTGAAAAAAATCGAAAGGAAAAAAATGGGAAATAATGCGCAGACGGCGATATCGCCGAAAAGATCCGAAGATTATCCAAATTGGTACCAACAGGTGGTTAAAGCATCCGATTTAGCGGAGCGCTCACAGGTGAGAGGGTGTATGGTCATCAAGCCCTGGGGATATGCGCTTTGGGAGAATATCGTGCGTGTGATGGATGATATGTTCAAATCAACCGGTGTTCGTAACGCCTATTTTCCATTGTTTATACCGTTGAGTTTTCTGGAAAAGGAAGCCGAGCATGTTGAAGGCTTTGCCAAAGAATGTGCCGTGGTTACCCATCACCGCCTTGAAAAAGATTCGGTTGGCGGACTGATCCCGGCTGGATCTTTGACAGAACCACTGGTGGTACGGCCCACTTCCGAAACAATTATCGGAGACTCGTTTTCTAAATGGATTAGCAGTTATCGCGACCTTCCCGTCCTCATTAACCAGTGGGCCAATGTCGTACGATGGGAGATGCGAACGAGGTTATTTCTAAGGACCAGTGAATTTTTATGGCAGGAAGGACATACCGCCCATGCCACCAGCGAAGAAGCGGTTGAGCGAACGATACAGATGCTCGACGTTTATGCGAAAATGGCAGAAGAATATTTGGCCATGCCGGTTTTAAGAGGCCGTAAGACGGCAGCCGAACGGTTTCCCGGAGCGGTGGATACTTTTTGTATCGAAGCGATGATGCAGGATCGTAAAGCGCTACAGGCTGGAACCTCACATTTCCTGGGCCAGAACTTTGCCAAAGCTTCCGATATTAAATTTCAGACAGCAGCCGAGACAGAAGATTATGTTTGGACGACTTCATGGGGTTCGTCCACGCGGTTAATTGGCGGCATCATCATGATCCATGGTGACGACGACGGTATCATTCTACCCCCCAAAATTGCGTCGGCCCAGGTGGTGCTGCTGCCAATCATCAGAAAGCCTGATGATCGGGAAAAGGTTATGGCATATACCGAAAGTTTGGCCGGCGAGCTGCGGGATACCTACTACCACCATCGGCCATTGGTTGTTGAAATTGACGACCGTGATATTGGCGGGGCTCGCGGCTGGGACTGGATCAAAAAAGGAATACCGTTGCGGGTCGAAATCGGCCCTCGAGACATATCCCAGAATTCCGTATTTTTGGGTCGGCGCGACAAGGGGCATCGGGAAAAAGTCTCTATCAATAAGGACCAGTTTGTTCATGATGTATCCGATATTTTAGATGAAATACAGGGCAATCTCTTTTCGAGGGCTCTGGAGTACCGTAATCAACACACCCACGCCTTTGATGACAGCAAAGAATTTTATGATTATTTTACACCTGAAAATCCCGAAAAACCGGAAATTCACGGTGGTTTCGCCGAATCGACTTGGTGCGGAAAAGAGGCATGTGAAATAAAAATAAAAAATGAACTCGGGGTGACTATCCGCTGCCTCCCCTTAAACCAAGATAACCTTAGAGAAGATTGTATCTGTTGCGGTAACCCGGGGAAAAAGTGTGCGGTTTTTGCCAAAGCCTATTGATAGTTTTTGGTTTAACTGATTTCGGCAGCCAACATGCTACGCCCAGCAACCAGTGGAGGCTAGGAAGAATTCAGCGGCTAATGTTGAGTGACCAGATTTGATCCGAATTAATGATATCATAGATAAAATTGGGGAGTATCATCCGGAAGCGGATTTGGATATCATAGAGCGTGCCTACGTCTATTCCGCCAGGGTACATGCAGGTCAGGTGCGGCTTTCCGGCGAGCCCTATCTTTCTCACCCGCTGGAAGTGGCCGGAATGCTCAGTGACATGAAGTTGGACGTTATCAGTGTGGCTGCCGGTCTCTTGCACGACGTGATTGAGGATACCCAGGCTGTGCCGGAAGAAATCGAGCAAATGTTCGGCTCTGAGGTTTTGCACATCGTCTCCGGCGTCACAAAACTGAGTGGTCTTTCATTCCACAGCACAAGGGCACGTCAGGCCGAAAGCCTTCGTAAAATGATTCTGGCTATGGCAGACGATATCCGGGTTATTCTGATCAAGCTGGCCGACCGGCTTCACAATATGCGCACCCTCCAATTTCACAAACCCAATAAAAGAAAAAAAATTGCTGGAGAGACTCTTGACATTTATGCACCAATTGCGGCGCGACTCGGTATCTATTGGATGAAAAATGAACTTGAAGAAACTTCTTTTAAATATTTTCAACCGGAGGAATATAATCGAATTCAAAATTTGGTGGCCAAGACCAGTACAGAGCGAACCAAATATATGGAAACAGTCAAAGGCTACATCAAGAAAAAAATGGATGAGGCTAATCTAAAATGTGAAGTCCTGGGGCGCAACAAAAACTATTACAGCATCTTCAATAAGATGATTTCCCAGAACCTTCCCTTTGAAGAAATATACGATATAATTGCCTTTCGGATCATTCTGGACTCGATCTCCCATTGTTATGAGGCCCTGGGTCTAATTCATTCCATGTGGAAGCCCATCGATCACAAGTTCAAGGATTATATCGCTCGTCCCAAGGCGAATATGTATCAATCTTTGCATACCACCGTTGTCGGGCCCTTTGGTGAACGTATTGAAATCCAGATACGGAACTGGGAGATGGATCGGGTTGCCAAATCCGGTATTGCCGCACATTGGAGTTATAAAGAAGGCAAACGAATCGATGAGAATATTAGCGAAAAATTTGCATGGATCCAGGACCTTGTCGATAACCAGGAAAACTTTCGGGACCCCGGCGAGTTCTTGGAAAATGTACGCATTGATTTGTTTCAGGATGAAGTTTATGTGTTTACGCCTCGAGGTGAGATCAAAACCCTGGCGAACGGATCGACCACAGTTGATTTTGCATATATGATTCATACCGAGGTCGGCAATCAATGTACCGGTGCAAAAGTGAACGGTCAATTGGTGCCTCTGGTATATCAATTGAAGACCGGTGATATTGTCGAGATAATAACCTCTAAAAATCATCATCCCAGCAAAGATTGGCTGAAATTTGTTAAAACCGTCAAAGCTCGATCAAAAATTCGCCAGTGGATAAAAACCCAGGAAAAAG
>JAAUYD010089695.1_pt1 | contig 19815 bp, 20 predicted proteins | sample 7278101 | NCBI WGS metagenome assembly JAAUYD01 (sample SAMN14350128, study PRJNA611818) | marine sediment metagenome | isolation source: surface marine sediment (0.6m) | place: French Polynesia: Moorea | collected 2018-08
GCGATCGTGAGGATCTCGTAGAAGACGATGAAGGTGATGAGGTTGGCGCTGAACGCCACGCCGATCGTCGACGAGAGGCACAAGGCGAACGCAGCGAAGTAGCGGGTCTGGTTGCGCTCCTCGGCGGCACGCACGTAGCCGATCGAGTAGAACGACGTGAGCACCCACAGCGTCGAGGCGACCAGGGCGAAGACCATACCGAGCGGGTCGACGCGCAGTGCGAGGTCGAACCCCGGCACGAGCTCGCCGATCCGGGTCTCCGGGATCCGCCCGTCGAGGACGCGGGGCAGCAGCGAGATCACGAGGCCGAACTTCACGAGCGCGGCCCCGATGGTCCACGACTCCCGGAGACGCGGCGACCGAGACGACACGAGCACGAGGGGAACGGCGGCGAGCGACACGAGCACGGCCAGGAGGGGGACGGCGCTGTCGTAGTTCATGCCATCACCACCCCGCCGGCGGGATGCGGTCGAGCACGCCGTTCACGAGCACGGCGTTGAAGACACCGAGCACGAGGATGCCCGCGGCGAGCACGAGCGCCGGGACGAGCATGGCCGGACGCGCCTCGTGACGGACCACGGCATCGACGGGCTCGTCATCGTCGCGCCGCAGGTACGCCCGCTCGAGCACCCGGAAGAAGTACACGGCGTTGAGCAGGCTCGACGCCATGATCACGAGCACCATGATCCACAGTCCCCGGTCCACCGCACCCGAGGCGAGGTACCACTTGCTGAAGAACCCGGCGGTCGGCGGGATCCCGATCATGGAGAGCGCCCCCACGGTGAACGCCGCCATCGTCCACGGCAGCCGCCGCGCCACGGCCGCGTCGATCCGGCCGATGTCCGAGTGGCCGAGCCGGGCCCGCATGATCCCGGCGACGAGGAAGAGGGCACCCTTCATGACGGCGTGGTTGACCACGTGGAGCACCGCCCCGATGAGGGCCACCGGGTTGGCGAGACCGACCCCGAGGCCGATGAAGCCCACCTGGGCGACGCTCGAGTAAGCGAGCATCCGCTTCAGCTCCCGCTGGGCGATGGCGAGGACCGAGCCGTAGATGATCCCGATCGCCGACAGCCACATCACCACGTCGGCGACGGGCAACTCGTCGGTGACGAGCGTGCCGCCGAAGACGAAGACGAGCAGTCGGATGAGTGCGTAGGCGCCGACCTTCGTACCGATGGGCGCCATGAGCGCCGTGGTGGCAGACGGCGCCTGTGTGTACGCATCGGGCAGCCAGCCGTGGAGCGGGAACAGCGCCATCTTCACCCCGACGCCCACGATCATCAGGCTCAGCCCGATGGCGAGCGCAGGATTGTCCCAGCTGCCGGGGAGGATCGCCGCCACGTCCCGCATGTTCAGCGACCCGGTCAGGTTGTAGACGAACCAGAGGCCGAGCAGATAGAGCGACGCGCCCGTGGCGCCGACGAGCAGGTAGCGGAACGATGCGAGCGGCGATGCCGGCTCCCCCACGGCGACGAGTGAGTAGCCCGCGAGGGCGGCGATCTCCATGAACACGAAGAGGTTGAAGAGATCGCCAGTCACGATGATGCCCTGGAACCCGGCGAGCATGAGGAGCGCGGTCACGAAGAATGGCACCTCCTTGCGGGGCAGCTCCTCCACGACCATCGAGCGGGCGCCCACCATCACGACGAGGGCGACCGACGCGATGACCGCGCTGAAGAAGGCACTCAGCGGGTCGAGCACGAACTCGATGCCGATCGGCGGCAGCCAACCGCCGAGCCGGTAGGTCATGGTCCCGCCGTCGACCACCTCGGCGAGCCCCCACAGCGCCACACCCGCGTCGGCTGCGACCGCGACGAGCGCCAACCGGTACGCCCAGGTGTACCGGACGAGGCCGACGAGGGACGCCAGGAGCGTCGCGGTGAGGAGGATGAGCGGGATCAACACCGGCAGGTGCCGGGTCATCCGGGCTCACCCCGCATCTGCTCGAGCAGCTCGGCCTCGTCGAGGGTGCCGTAACGACGGTAGATGGAGATCAGGAGAGCGAACGCGACGCCGGTCGTCGCCACCCCGACCACGATGGCGGTGAGCATGAGGGTGTGCGGCAGCGGGTTGAGGTACTCGGCCGGGTCGACGACCTGCTCGCCGTGCTCGCCGTGCTCTCCGTGCGTGTCGAGCACGGGGACGGTGGCGTCGGGCCGCGTCGCCGAAGCCACCCACGTGAGGATGATGGCGGCCTGCATGATGTTGAGGCCGATGAGCTTCTTGACGAGGTTGCGCTTGACGAGGATCGCGTAGAGCCCGATCACGAGCAGCAACGCGGTGGCGTAGTAGGCGTAGCCGCCGTCCCAGAACTCAGCCATCGCCGGACTCCGCGTCCGACTCGGCGCCCTCCACCTGGTCGGCCTCGGCGACCTCGGTGGCCTCGTCGAGGCCCGCGAGCGGCCCCCGCGGCTCGCCGACGAGATCGTCGTAGATCGAGATGAGGGTGGCCGTCACTGCGATCGCCACACCGAGCTCGATCGCGAGGATCCCGGCGTTGCGTAGCTCGGGATCGGGCAGGCCGAACGGCAGGCCCGCGTGGTCGAGGAAGTTGAACCCGAGGAACATCACGATGAGCCCCGTTCCCAGGAAGACGAGGATGCCGATGGAGCTCACCGGCATCCCCCAGCTCCGCTGGAACTGGGACTGGGCCGCCGCAGTGCCGATGCTGAGCCGGATGAGGAGGAACGAGGCCGCGAGCATCGCCCCACCCTGGAATCCGCCGCCGGGGCTGTAGTGACCGTGGAACACCACGTAGAGGGCGAACAGCTGGATGAAGGGGGTCACCAACCGGGCCGAGAGGGCGACGATCCGGTCGTCGTAGTACTCCCTCATTGCTTGCTCCTGCGCAGGATGAGGGCACACGCCATGCCGGCGGTGAAGACGACGACGGTCTCGCCGAGGGTGTCGAATCCGCGATAGTCGGCCAGCGTGACCGTGACCATGTTCGGGGTCTCGGCGTCGATGTAGGCGTTCTCGATGTAGTAAGCGGCGGCGTTCGGGCTGCCGACGGCGCTCTCGGCGGCGTTCGGAGGCGACTCGGGGGCGCCGCGCTCGGGCAGGTGCCCGATGCCGTAGAGCAGGAGCCCGGCGAAGGCGAGGAGCACGACGAGGGTCAGGTGCCGCATCAGTCCGCGCTGTCTCGTTCGGTGTGATGGACGGCGACCACGAAGAGCACGCCCGTGATGCCGGCGGCCACCACGGCTTCGGTGAAGCCGACGTCCACGGCCCCCATGACCACCTCGACGAGCGCAGTGAGGAACGAGAACACGGTGAGCGTGACCACCGCCGTGAGGAGGTCGCGGGCCTCGATCGCGACGATGGCGGCGACGATGAGGAACACGAACAACACGATCTCGAGGGGGACGCTCACCGCCCGTCCTCCTCGGGCTCGGCCACAGCGCCGCCGTCCGCGCCGTCGTGATGGTGATCCTCGGTGGGGTCCTCGGGCATCGGCTGGCCCTTGAACCACGGACGGAGTCCGCTGAAGTGGGCGGAGCGGACGAGGGCGTGGGTGCCCACCGGGTTCGTGAGCGCAACGAACACCACCACGGCGATCAGTTTCACGTCGGTGAGGGACAGGCCTCCGTGGACGGCGATGCCGAGGATGGCGAGCACGAGACCGAGGGTGTCGCTCTTGCCGACCGCATGGGTGCGGGTGTAGAAGTCGGGCAGGCGGACCACCCCGATGCTGCCGACGAGGAGGAAGAAGGCGCCGGCGATCGCGAGGATCAGGGCGAAGACGTCGAACACGTCTACGGCGACTCCACCGGCAGGTGCCCGTCGGGCTTGGGCACCATGAAGTACTTGGCGATCGCCAGGTTCCCGATGAAGTTGAGGATCGCGTAGCCCACGGCGATGTCGACGAACATGTCGAGCCGCTCGAACATGACACCGACGAGGCAGATGAGCACCACCGTCTTCGTGGCGATGGTTCCGGCCCCCAGCAGCCGGTCGAACAACGTGGGCCCCACGATCACGCGGTACGCCGGGATCACGATGATGACGGCCAGGCCGACGGTGACGACGACGAAGGCTTGCTCCACTGTTACTCCTCCACCCAGCGGTGGATGCTCACGTCCGTGACCGCACCGCTCTCGTCGCCCTCGAAGAGGCGGACCACACGCGCCGGCATGACGCCCTCGACGAGGTTCTCGCTCGAGGGGTCCGTGATGGCGTGGACGAGGAAGACGCCGTGCGCTACGTCGATCGTCACGGTCCCAGGTGTGAGCGTGATCGAGTTGGCGAGGACGGTTTGCGCCGCGGCGTTGGGCAGCTCGGCATGGAACTCGACGAGGGACGGATCCACGGGCATCCGCCGGGTCAGCACGATGCGGGCCACCTGGAGCGCGGCAATGAGGATCTCCTTCATCAGCCAGGGCAGGTAGCCGGCCAGCGCCAGCAGCCGGAGCGGGCGATGCACGTCACCCGGGTAGAGACGCACCTTGAACAGGCTGCGATTGAGCGTCAGGACGAACGCCACGCTGAGGACGCCGGCGGAGATGTGGAAGACGTCGTAATGGCCGCTGAAGAGCAGCCACAAGCCGAGGAGCAGCAGGCCCAAGATGATCTGCGACCGCCACCCGTGGCGCCGCTCCGGCATCTCCACGCCTCGTTCCGGGATGTTCCAGGACTGGGGCATCGACGTGGGCAGCTCCTCGGAGGCCTGTACCTCCTCGCCTCGTGGTGTGGGCTCGTTCGGCGGCAGCGTAGCCCAGGCGTCGGACGTCCCCGAAGCGGCGCTCGGGCCTCATGACACCCAGGGAGTCATCGCCCGAACCAGGTTCGCTCGACCGTGTCGGTCGTCAAGTGGCTCGAGCATCGGCTCCACAGGTACTCGGCGTTCATCGTGGTCCCGATCTTCGCGCTCGCGAACGCCGGCGTCCGAGTACCGGCCGACGAGGTCGGCAGTGCGCTCTCGAGCGAGGTGACGTGGGGTGTGTTCCTCGGCCTCGTGGTCGGCAAGCGGGGGGCATCTCGCTGTTCACGATGGACGAGCACATCAGCATCGACGACGAGGCCTCGGCGCTCGCCTCGGCGCTCGACGGGGCCGACGCGGCCGCCGCGCCGGCCCGCTGACGACGCTCGCACACCGATCACCCGCCGGACCGGTGTGCGACTGCGGAAAATCGGCTAGAACACACCCTCGCGCGGCGAGTTCGGCAACCAGCTGAGCTCGCCTTCGACGTTCCGATGCTCCTCGCCGCTTCCGAAACCACGCTCGGGCCGACGCTGGCCATCATCGTCGGCGTCGGCATGGCCGCACAGTGGATCGCGTGGCGCACGCAGATCCCGTCGATCATCCTGCTGCTCCTCGCCGGTCTCGTGCTCGGCCCGGTCGCCGGCGTCGTCGATCCCGACGAGTTCCTCGGCGGCACGCTGTTCCCGATCGTCTCGCTGTCGGTCGCGCTGATCCTGTTCGAGGGCGGCCTCGATCTCCCACCACGCGAGCTGCGAGCGACCGGCACCGTCGTCCGGCGGCTGATCACGCTCGGTGCGATCATCACGTTCTTCGTCGGGGTGTGGGGAGCCGAGCAGCTGTTCGACATCAGCCGCGGCGCCGCAGCGGTGATGGCCGCGGTGCTCGTCGTCACCGGGCCGACCGTGGTCGGGCCGCTGCTGCGGTTCGTGCGGCCGAGCGGCCGCACCGGGCCGATGCTGCGCGCCGAGGGCATCCTGATCGACCCGATCGGCGCCACGGCCGCGCTGGTGGCGTTCGAGGCGGCGCTCACCAACGAGCTCGGTGAGGCGTTGATCGAGGTCCTGGGCGTGATCGGGCTGACGCTCGTCGCCGGTTTCGGGATCGGGTTCGTGTCGGCCTGGGTGCTCGATCACGCGATGCGGCGGTTCCTGATCCCCGACTACCTCGGCAATCCGATGGCGGTGGCGGCCGTCGTCGTGGCGTTCGTGCTGAGCAACTGGGTGCAGGAGGAGGCGGGCCTGCTGACCGTCACCGTGATGGGCATCTGGCTGGCGCGCCGCGACTCGGCCGCCGTCCGCCAGCTGCTGGAGTTCAACGAGAGCCTCCGCACGCTGCTGATCTCGGCGCTGTTCATCCTGCTCGCGGCCCGCATCGAGACCGACCAGCTGCAGGACGTCGCGCTCCCCGCGCTCGCGTTCCTCGCCCTCCTGGTGTTCGTCGCCCGCCCGCTCAGCGTCATCGTCTCGACGATCCGCACCTCGCTGACCTGGCGGGAGCGGCTGTTCCTGATGGTGATGGCGCCGCGCGGCATCGTCGCCGCCGCGGTCTCGGCGATCTTCGCGCTGCGACTCGAGGAGGAGGGCGTGCGCGGCGCCGAGCTGATCGTGCCGGTCGTCTTCCTCGTCATCATCGGCACGATCCTCGTGTACGGCTTCCTCGCCGGGCCGACCGCCCGCCGCCTCGGCCTCGCCGACCAGCGCGCCAACGGCGTGCTCATCGTGGGCGCCCATTCCGCCGCACGCGGGTTCGCCAAGGCGCTCGACGACCTGGGCGTCCGGGCGCTGCTCGTCGACACCGACCCGTACAACGTGACCCGCTCGGTGGCGCTCGGCCTACCTGCCCGCCGGGTGAGCGTCCTCACGGAGGAGGCCACGCACGAGCTCGACCTGCGTGGCATCGGGCGGATCCTGGCGCTGACGTCGAACGACGAGGTCAACGCACTCGCATCCAGCCGGTTCGCCCGTGTGTTCGGCCGCCGCGAGACATTCCAGCTCGCACCGTCCGAGAAGCGCCGCCGCGGCGCGCTCCCCGAAGAGCTGCTCGGGCGGATCATCGGTATCGACGGGCTCGAGTACGGCACGATCGACGAGCGCGTCCGCCAGGGGTGGCGGGTCCGCTCGGCGCCGGCCGGCGAGTCGATCGCGGCGTCCACCGAGGGGGGCCTCTTCTTCCCGATGGCGCGGGTGTTCGACGGCCAGCTCAGCTTCATCTGCCGGAACGACCCGGTCCCGACGCAGGGCGCGGTCGTCGGGCTGGCCGCACCGTCGGTCCAGCAGGAGCTCGACGCCGACGTCGCGACTGCGAAGTGACCGGCGAGCCGATCCGCCACCTCTTCGTCTACGGCACGCTGCGGCCCGGAGACGTCCGGTGGCGGCTGCTCGAGCCCTTCATCGCGGATCACGGCATCGACGACTCGGCCGGCGGCGAGCTCTTCGACACCGGGCTCGACTATCCCGCCGCGGTGTTCGGAGGAGGCGGGACGGTCCTCGGGCGGACCTACGAGCTGCGGGCCGAACGGATCGCCGAGGCCCTGGTCGTGCTCGACGAGGAAGAGGGAACCGTGGCCGGCCTGTACCGGCGCGTCCGCCTCACGACGAGCCGCGGCACGGGCGTGTGGGCCTACGAGTACGGCGGCGGTCTCACGCTGACCCCGATCCCATCCGGCGACTGGTTCGACCGATGAAGCCCGACCACGTCGCCGGCGTCGACCGGTTCGACCGCTGGCGTTCGACCACGTCGCATCTCGGCGCACGAGATGCGTCAGCCGGCCGGGCCGACCGTGGCGGTGGGGCGTCCCGGACCGTCACCCAGCCGGCTCGGCCTCGCCGGCTGCGGCGCGGGCCCCGGCGCGATCAGAAGAACTCCACCGCAACCGCGTGGACCGCCGCGACGTGGGCGCCGACGAGCGCCTCGTCGAGTGACTCGCCGAGCTCGACGGTGAAGCCGATGCCGTCGGTCGGAGCGACGGTGCGCGACCACTGTGACGCCGTGCCGGTGTAGGTGCCACCGCTCACCTCGACGAGCGGGAGGCCGGAGATCTCTGCGTAGCGGGCTCGGACCTGGCCGTCGCGGCCCGACGCCGGGTTGATGCGGAACAGGTCCTGGTGGTACCAGAGGATCAGGTCCGGCCGAACGAGGTCGCCGAGTGCCACGATCGCCTGCGTCTCGGGTTCGCTCGCCGGTCCGGCGCCCCCGTACTGCCAGTCGCCGGGCACCCCGAGCTCGCCCCAGTTGTGCGGGAAGTTGCGGTTGAGGTCGACGGCGTTGGCGTTCTGGCGGATCTGGCGGGCCTGCCCGTCGGGGTTCATCGAGCGCACGAGCCACAGCTCGACGCCGTCGGGGACCGGGTCGACGGCGAGCCGGTCGATGATGGCCGCGCCGGCGTCCTCGTTGCCGTGGATCACGCCGACCGCCAGCACGCGGGTGCCCCCGGGGGTGCCGCGGCGGATCACCGTGATCGGCCGCCCCTCGACCGATCGCCCGATCTCCACCTCGGCGTCGAGCGCATACGCCTCGGTGCCCGCCGGCAGCGTGGTCGACGTCGTCGTGGTCGTCGTGGTCGTAGATGTCGTGGATGTCGTGGTGGTGCTCGTCGTCGACGTGGTCGTGGTGGTGGTCGTACTGGTGCTGCCGATCGTGCTCGTGGTGGGGGTCGTGGTGGTCGTCGTGGGCGTGGTGCCGGCGGGGCTCGTCGTCGTCGCAGAGGGCGACGGTCTCGACGTCGGCGGTGTCGGGACGCCCGACGAGACCGGGTCGGCGGCCTGCGCAGCGCACGCAGCCACCAGGCCGGCGGCGAGCAGCCCGACGGCTCCTCTCGTCGAGCGGGCAGCCCGGACGCTCATACCCGGCGCGCGTGCGCGTCGAGCAGCTCGGCGACGGCGAGTGTGAGGCGGCGTGCGGTCGGCACGTGGAGGTACTCGTTCGGGCCGTGGGCGTTCGCATCGGGGCCGAGCACGCCCGTGATGACGAACTGCGCATCCGGGAAGCGGGCGCCGAGCATCCCCATGAACGGGATCGAGCCGCCCTCGCCGAACAGCCGCGCCGGCCGTCCGAACGCCCGCTCGGACGCCTGCTCGAGTGCGGCGTCGAGCCACGGGGCCGCGGCCGGGGCGTTCCAGCCGGGCCCCGAGTCGACGTCGTCGACAGTGACTCGCGCACCGTACGGCGGGTCGGTCGTGAGCGCCTCGCGCAACTCCTGCGCAGCGGCCTCGTGGTCGGCGGTCGGCGGGATCCGCAGCGACAGCTTCAGCGAGGTCGACGGCCGGAGCACGTTGCCGGCCCGCTTCGTCGGTGGGAGGCCGTCGGCGCCCACCACGCTGAGGGCGGCCCGCCACGTGCGAGCGAGCAGCTGATCGGCCGGCTCGGGCGACGTCGGTCCGGCGTCTTCGACGAACGGGTAGTGGTCGGCGATCGCACCGATCTCGGCCGCGGTCGCCTCGGCCTGGGCGACCCGATCGGCGGGGATCTCGACGTCGCACGACGGCAGCAGCACCCTGCCCGTCGATTCGTCCTCGACGCGCGACAGCAGCGCTCGTGCGATCCGGAACGTCGACGGCACCATGCCGGACACGTCGCCCGAGTGCAGGCCCTCGTCGACGATGTCGACCGTCAGCGTCGCCATCACCATGCCGCGCAGCGACGTGGTCACCCAGAGGCGTTGGTAGTCGATGCAACCCGAATCGAGGCAGACGACGAGGCTCGGCGACCCGATCCGGTCCGCGAGCGCCTCGACGTACGCCGGGAGATCGGGGGAGCCCGACTCCTCGCTCGCCTCGATCAGGACGACGCAGCGCGCGTGGTCGCCCCCTGCGCTGCGAACCGCCTCGATCGCCGTGAGGCTCGCGAACGCCGCGTACCCATCGTCGGCGCCACCCCGGCCGTACAACCGATCACCCTCGAGGACGGGCGTCCACGGGCCGAGATCCGGCCGCCACCCCTCCATCTCGGGCTGCTTGTCGAGATGGCCGTACAGCAGCACGGTGTCGTCGCCGGCGGCTCCCCCGGTCGCCGGCACCTCGACCAGGATCACCGGCGATCGCCCGGGCAGCTCGTGCACCTCGACCTCGGCACCCTCGATCGGCCGCGCCTCGCACCAGGCGCGGATCAGCTCGACGGCGCGGTGCATGTGGCCGTGGTCACGCCAGTCGGGGTCGAAGGCCTCGCTGACGTTCGGGATCGCGATGTAGTCGTGCAGGACCGGGACGATGCCGTCCCAGACCCGGTCGACCAGATCGGATGCGGTGCTGTCGAGCGACATCCCGCCACCGTAACGAGCGGCGGATGGCCGCGCCGCGCGAGGCTGGTCGAATGCGGCGCGCCGTGCTCGCCACGACCCTGGCCCTCGTGGCGGCCGGGTGCGCCGGCGACGATCGGCGCGCCGGCCCGGTCGCCGGTGCCGCTCCGACGCGGGTGGCGACGACCACGACTCCGCAACCAGCCGCGCTCGGCGCAGCCTCGAAGCGAGCCGACCCGCCGAGCACGCTTGTCGAGTCGACCACGACGACGACCACCAGCGCGACCACGGCCGCCACCAGCACGACCACAGGGGTCACCGCGACCATGACGGTCACCACGACCACCACGACGCTGCCGCCCTGGCCTCGGTCGATCACGATGGCGTTCACCGGCGACACGCTGCCCCACAGCCCGCTGTGGCGACGGGCGGCCAGGAACGCCGCCGACGCCGGCCGCGACGGCCACGACTTCGGCCCGATGCTCGCCGAGCTGGCGCCGCTGCTCGAGCCGGTCGACGTCGCCGTGTGCCACCTCGAGACCCCGATCGCTCCCGAGGGCGAGGAGTTCACGACGTTCCCGTTCTACGGCGTGCCCGCCGAGATCGCCGACGCGATCGCCGACGCCGGCTACGACCGCTGCTCGACCGCCAGCAACCACACCGCCGATCGTGGCCCCGAGGGCATCGACCGGACCGTCGAGGTCCTCGGCTCGCGCGGCATCGGGCAGTCGGGCATGGCGCGCACACCCGCCGAGATCGAGCCGCAGGTCGTCGACGTCGGCGGCGTCGGCGTCTCGCACCTGTCGTACACCTGGAGCTACAACGGCCTCTCGCTCCCTGACGGCGAGGAGTGGCGGTCCGCCCTGATCGACGTCGACCGCATCCTGGCCGACGCCGCATCAGCCCGCGAGCGAGGCGCCCACGTCGTCGTGGTGAGCCTGCATTGGGGCGCGGAGCGGGTGCACGGCGTGACGTCGTGGCAGCGCCGGATCGCCGAGGAGCTCACGGCCGGCGGAACGCTCGACCTGATCGTCGGCCACCACGCCCACGTCGTGCAACCGATCGAACAGGTCAACGGCACGTGGGTGGTGTTCGGGCTCGGCAACATCTTGTCGAACCTCCCGACCAACAGCAGCTGGCCCGCAGCGACGCAGGACGCGGTCGTCGTGACGGTCGAGCTGGCGGTCGGAGCGGGCGGCGCCGTCACCGTCGGCCGGCCGGTGGTCCACCCGACCTGGGTCGACAAGGATGCCGGCTGGGTCGTTCGCCAGGTCGACGCCGAGCTCGCCCGCGACGACCTCACCGCCGGCCAGCGTGGTCGGCTCGAACGTTCGCGGGCGCGCACCGAAGCGATCCTCGGCGACTTCTTCCCGGCGGTCGAGAGCGCCGAACCCGCAGAGCCCGCCCAGCCCTCCGAATCGACGCCGGTGGCGGGTTGATGTCGCCCGGCGCGGTCGGCTGGCTCCTCGTCGCGACGCAGTTCGGTCTGCTCGCCACGCTGGTGCTCGTCCCCGACGGATCGGACTGGCCGACGCCGACCTGGCTCGGCGCGCTCGGCTGGGCCACGGTCGCCGCCGGCGCCACCGTCGGCCTCGTTGCGGCCCGCTCGCTCGGCTCCGCCCTGACACCGACGCCCGAACCGCGCCCGGACCGCCTCTGCCGCGACGGCCTCTACCGCCACGCTCGACACCCGATCTACAGCGGTGTGCTGCTCGTCGTCCTCGGTCTCACGATCCGGAGCGGGCGGTGGGCGACGCTCGCCCTTGCCGCTGTGATCGCGGTGTTCTTCCAGGCGAAGTCGCGGTGGGAGGAGCGGCGCCTGCACGAGAGGTACCCGGAGTACGCAGAATACGCGGCGTCGACGCCCCGTTTCGTGCCGCGTCCGGCCCGTCGTCCGGGCGGCCGGGCAGCTTGACCTGTAAGCGTTTTCATGACAAGGTGAGAAGCACGTGGGCGTCTGCCCACGGGTGAACAAACCAGATCGGGCGGCCCCCGCCGCCCAGCTCAAGGGGAGAAACTATGAGATCACGCCGGCTCAAGCTGCTGGCACCGCTGCTGGCCTTCGCGGTCGTAGCAGCTGCCTGTGGCGACGATGACGACGACGAAGCGACGTCTGACACAGCAGCGGAGGACGACACCGAGACGACGGACGCACCTGACGAACCAGAGGCCACCGATCCGCCCGCCGAAGCCGGCGGCGAGATCCTGGTCACCGGTCCCGAGCGTGACGAGTCCGAGGCCGGTGCGCTGCAGCAGGTCCTCGGCGAGTGGGGCGACGCGAACGGCTTCGAGGTCACGTACATCGGCGACGCCGACTGGGAGGCCAACATCAACACGCAGGTGCAGGGTGGCAACCCGCCCGACCTCTCGGTGTTCCCGCAGCCCGGCAAGCTCGCCGACTTCGCCCGTGAGGGCTTCGTCGTGCCGCTCAACGATGAAGCGGTCGCTGCATCCAACGCCAACTGGCCCGAATCGTGGAACGCGTTCGGCATCGTCGACGGCGTGCAGTACGGCGTGCCCGCCAAGGCCGACCTGAAGTCGCTGGTGTGGTACCAGCCGTCCGCCTTCGAGGCCAACGGCTACGAGGTACCGACGACGTTCGACGAGTTCACGGCCTTGGTCGAGACGATGGCAGCCGCCGGTGGCCCGAAGCCTCTGTGCGTCGGCATCGAGTCCGGTCAGGCAACCGGTTGGACCTACACCGACTGGGTCGAGGACATGGTCCTCCGCCAGCACGGTCCCGACGTCTACGACCAGTGGGTCAACCACGACATCCCGTTCAACGATCCGCGGATCGTCGAGACGATGCAGACCGTCGTCGACCTCTGGACCGAGGACAACGTGTTCGCCAGCTCCGGCACGATCGCCGCGACGGCGTTCCAGGACAACGGCCAGCCGCTCGTCGACGGCGACTGCTTCATGCACCGCCAGGCGTCGTTCTACTCGGCCTTCATCCCCGAGGGCACGGCGTTCGCGGACGGCTCCGAGGGCGCGGTCGACGTCTTCTACTTCCCCGACATCAACGGTGACAAGCCGGTGCTCGGTGCAGGCGTGCTGGTCGCGGCGTTCAACGAGCGTCCCGAGGTCCACGAACTCGCTGCGCACATGTCGTCGGCCGAGTTCGCCGAGGCACGTCAGATCGCCCAGGCAGGGCTGAAGGGCGGCGGTACCGCCCTCTCCGGCTACCTGTCGGCCAACCCGAGCGTCGACCCGTCGGTGTTCCAGCCGCTCGAGCAGTCGTTCCTGGAGATCCTGGCAAGCGCCGAGATCGTCCGCTTCGACGCCTCCGACCTGATGCCGGCCGATGTCGGCGCCGGTACGTTCTGGACACAGGGCACCTCGCTGGTCAACGGCGACGTCACCGCACAGGAAGCTGCGGACGCGATCGAAGCGTCCTGGCCGACCTGATCGGGGTCGTCATCATCAACAACAACCTTCGTCACCGACTCTGGTGACACGTTCGGGGCACTGGCACTACGGTGCCAGTGCCCCGATGCGGTTTTCGGGCAAACGATCTGACCTCGGGCCCGGGCGACAACCGGGGACGAGGTCGGCAACACAACAGAGGGGGTACACGACGTGGGTGACATCGTGAGCAAGGTCGTCAGCACCTTGATCACCGTGGTGATCGCCGTCGGCGGCAGCGCCGTCATCTGGATCGGGGCGAATCTCGTCTTCAACCAGGTGCGCGAACACTGGGATCGCTTCAATGCGATCGTCTACGGAGCCGCCGGCTTCGTCATCGGTGCGATCATCAGCGGCAACCGGCTGATCGAGGGATCCGGAGAAGGGGACAACGCGCTCGCGGAGTTCGGGTCCTGGGTCTGGTTCCCGATCGTCGCGGCGGCGGCCACCGCCGTGCTCGGACTGCTCCTCGCCAAGAACGACGACCCGACGCGGCGCATCGCGATCGGCGTCGGCGGCTTCGGCGGCCTCGGCCTCGTGGTCGGGCTCCTGCTGCGTGCTGAGAACCGTCCGGAGGTCTCGATCGGCGGTCTCGTCATCTGGATCGCCATCTTCGGCGGTCTCGGCGTCGGAGCGTCGCTGCTGCGCGGCAAACCGCCGATCGGCGGGGGCCTCGTCGGTGGTGCACTCGGTTGGGTGATCGGCGCGTTCGGCCAGCCCGACCTCGGCGACGGCAACGTCGGCTGGGCGATCGTCGCTGCGGTCGTGCCCGCCGCCCTGATCGGGTTGCGGCTCGCGATGCACACCAACCCGAACCTGCAGCGTCGCGGCCTGATCGACCAGCGCTCGCGTGGGGTCATCTTCCTCGCCCCGGCTCTGCTGTTCATCTTCGCCACGCTCGTCGTGCCGGCGATCCGGACGATCTACCTGTCGTTCCTCGACGACAAGGGCGAGGAAGGGGTCGGCTTCGACAACTACGAGGCGACGTTCACCGATCCCGTCAGCTGGGACACGTCCAACTGGACGAACATGTTCACCAGCTGGCCGTTCCTGATCGGCGTCGGCCTCCTCGCGATCTTCGCGTACCTCGGTACCCGCGGTCGCCAGCTCACGGGCAAGGTCGTCGAGCTCGGCAGCCCCAGCATGGGACCGCTCGTGCTCGGCGGGCTGTTCGTCGCCTTCGGTGCCTTCACGGCGCTGCGAGGGACGATCATCAACAACCTCTGGTGGGTGATCGTGGTGACCAGCTTCTCGACCGGCCTCGGCCTGGCGGTCGCAGTGCTCGCCGACAACGCCAAGTTCGAGCGGGTGGCCAAGTCGATCATCTTCATGCCGATGGCGATCTCGCTGGTCGGTGCCTCGGTGATCTGGCGCTTCATGTACGTCGCCCGCGACACCAGCAAGGAGCAGACCGGGGTGATGAACGCCCTCTGGGTCGGCATCGGCCGATTGTCGACCGGGCAGGACGTCCAGGCGACGGCGCTCAGCGCACTGGTCATCATCGGCGGGCTGGTGGCCGTCGTGCACTACGCCTCGGACCGCGAGTGGCCCAGGGCCGCGATCGCGCTGGTGGCGACGCCGGTCGCCGTGATCCTGTTGAACGTCGTGTGGAACGGGCTCAGCGACGACGCCGTCCGCGTCGTGGTCGGCCTGCTCATCACGTTGGCCTTCGTCGGCGCGCTGACGCTGGTCGCACGAGCGTTCGTGAGCCAGAACTACGGCAGGGCGCTCATGCCCGGCGTCGTCGCCGTGCTGCTCGGCTGGTTCCTGATCCGGTACTGGGCGATCGTCGGTACCGGCGTCGGCGGTCATCGCGTCGACGAGGAGACCGGGGAGGTGATCGGCGGTCAAGCGATCAACTTCGTCCAGGACGGTCCGTACAACAACTTCTGGTTGATGGTCGTGCTGATCTGGATCCAGACCGGGTTCTCGATGGTCATCCTCTCGGCCGCGATCAAGGCCGTGCCCGACGAGTTGCTCGAGGCGGCCCGAGTCGACGGCGCCACGCCGTCGCAGATCTTCTGGCGGGTCACCCTGCCGCAGATCGGCACGACGATCGGCGTCGTGGTCACGACGCTGATCGTGCTGGTCATGAAGGTCTACGACATCGTGAAGGTGATGACCAACGGCAACTTCGGAAGCCAGGTCCTCGCCAACGACATGTTCCAGCAGGCGTTCCAGTTCAACAACATCGGTCGCGGCGCCTCGCTCGCCGTACTGATCCTGGTCTCGGTCCTGCCGGTCATGGTCTTCAACATCCGCCGCATGCAGAGGGAGATCTGAGATGAGCGTTCTGACCTCCGAACGACGCGACGTCGACGCCCTCCCCGACATGGTGGGTGGCAACGGCATCGTCGACCGCATCTACAAGGTGCTCAGGGGCATCCCGACCGCAGCGCTGTGGCTGATCGTGCTGGTGTGGAGCCTGCCGACCATCGGCCTGTTCGTGAACAGCTGGCGCAACCGCGACGCACAGCGGGCCACCGGCTGGTGGGACTTCCGCCCGGACGATCTCACGCTCGACAACTACGACGAGATCTTCACGGCCAGCGCCAGCACCAGCCTCGGTGATTCGCTGCTGAACTCGATGGCGATCGCCGTCCCGGCCACGATCATCCCGATCGCGGTCGCGGCGTTCGCCGCGTACGGGTTCGCCTGGATCGACTTCAAGGGCCGGAAGGGACTGTTCATCGCAACGGTGTCGCTCCTCGCGATCCCGCTGCAGGTGGCCCTGATCCCGCTGCTCCAGATGTACGTCGGCGGCGCGCACTACACGCTGCCGATCCTGGACAAGACGATCACGATCGTCCCCGACTGGGACCTCAACGGCACCGCTGCCTCGGTGTGGCTGACCCACACCGGCTTCGCGATGCCGTTCGCGATCTTCCTGCTCCACAACTACATCTCCGGGCTTCCCCGGGACGTGTTCGAGGCGGCCCGCATCGACGGTGCGGACCACTTCACGATCTTCTGGCGACTCGTGCTGCCGCTGTCGGTGCCGGTGCTCGCCGCGTTCGCGATCTTCCAGTTCCTGTGGACCTGGAACGACTTCCTGATCGCGAACACGATGGTCGGCACGAACCCCGACGCGATCCCGACGACGATCCTGATCGCCAACCTGGCCGGTGACTTCGGACGGAACGAGCACGTGCTGCCCGCAGCAGCCTTCGTCCAGGCGTTCGTGCCGCTGGTGGTGTTCTTCGCCCTCCAGCGCTACTTCGTCCGGGGCATCCTCGCCGGCTCGGTGAAGGGCTGACTCCTCGGCCTCACTCGCTCGGCTTCGCCTCGCTCCGTTCGGTCCGAATGGGGCGCAGTCGGTGGCGAGCGAGTGGGGACCGGGCGGGCCGAGCCCGCCCTGGAGCGGACACGTTCTCGGCGCGAGCGCGCCGGTTCGCATCGGGCGCGTTCCTTCTCGCTCGCTAGCTTCGCTGCATGACTGATCTGCCCACTGCGTTCGACAATCGCGTCTCGCGGGATCTGGGGGTGGCGATTCCGATCGTGCAGGCTCCGATGGGGTGGATCGCTCGCTCGCAGCTGGCGTCGGCGGTGTGCGAGGCGGGGGCGTGCGGGATCATCGAGACGTCATCGGGCGAGCTCGACGCGGTCAAGGGCGAGATCGCCAAGATGCGCGAGCTCACCGACCGACCGTTCGGTGTCAACATCGCCCAGGCGTTCGTCCGCGACCCCGCGATCGCCGAGTTCGTGATCGACCAGGACGTCCAGTTCGTCACCACGTCGGCCGGCTCGCCGACCAAGTACACCTCGGTGCTCAAGGATGCCGGCCTGACCGTCTACCACGTCGTGCCGACGCTGGCAGCGGCGCTCAAGGCGGTCGACGCCGGCGTCGACGGACTGGTGGTCGAGGGCGGCGAGGGCGGCGGGTTCAAGAGCCCGACGCCGGTGTCGACGATGGTGCTGCTGCCCCTGGTGCGCGAGCGCGTCGACGTGCCGATCATCGCCGCCGGCGGCATCACCGACGGCGCCACCATGGCCGCCGCGTTCGCGCTCGGCGCCGAGGGCGTGCAGATGGGTACGCGGATGGTGTCGGCGGCCGAGTCGCCGGTCCACACCAACTGGAAGCAGGCGATCGTCGACGCCACCGAGACCGACACCCTGTTCCTCAACCAGCGCCACTCACCGGCGCTGCGCGCACTGCGCACCGAGCGCACGACACGCCTGGCCGACTCCCCCGACAACGTCTTCGGGCAGTTCGGCGACGCGCAGGCGCTCTACTTCGGCGGCGACATGGAGGCGGCGATCCCCCTCGGCGGGCAGGTCGCCGGCCGCATCGACGCCGTGCGACCGGTCGCCGACATCATCGCGGACACCGTGCGCGAGTTCGCCGAGGTGGTCGAGCGGTTGCGGGGCTGAACAGCCACGGGCGGGGCCGTCAACGACGGAGCCAGCCGGCGAGCAGGCGCGTGAGCCACGGCATGAGCGCCCACGAGAGGATGATCACCCCGAACACGTTGCCGATCAGCACGCCGAGCACCCACCAGACGTCGGGCCAGAACTGGCGGCTGAGGAACGTCAAGAAGAGGGCGGTCGGGTACAGCGCCAGCAACACGACCGTCGCCTGCTTCCACCGCTTCACCTCGACGGCGCCCGGTCCGCCGAACCAGCCCCCGAAGCCGCCGACCACGTTGAGCGTGCGGGCGTCGACGTACTCGTCGATGCCGTCCAGCATCTCCCGCCGGATGTCCGACTCCAGCCACGCGTCGAGATGGGCGCGAGTGTCGAACGAGAACACGACGACCGTCTCGTCCTGTACACCCCGGACCGGCTCGAACAGCTCGCTGCGCAAGAAGCCGGGGAACGTGGTCAGGCGATCGACGAGCTGCGTGTGGAAGTCGGCGAGCAGATGGTCGTGCCCGGGCTTCACACGGAACGACGCAACCGCAGTCACCGATTCCTGCTCGCTGGCGAGCGCGAGGACCTGCTCACGTGCCTCACCGTCGACGAGCTCGGCGCCTTCGTCGAGCAGTCGACGACGCTCGGGCGATTCGAGCCAGCGCTCACGCGACGTCGCGTCCTCGAACTGGTAGACGATCACCCACTCGCCGGGGTGCACGTCGTTCGGCGGCTGGACATCGGCGCCGAGGTGGCCCGGCGCGGCACGGGCCGCCGCGGCGAGGCGCCGGAGCCATCGCTCGAACTCGCGTTCGCGGCCCGGCACCGACGTGCGTGCGACGACGACGGTCGGCACCGTGCGGCCGGACATCGCTGACATGCGTCCCGACGCTACTCCCGCCCATCGGCCCTGGGTCCGGCCGGGTCGGTACGGTGTGGCCGATGCTCGAGATCGACTCCATCGATGATTGCCGGGCGTGGATCGGCCGGGGCGACGATCGGCCGCCGGCTGCGTTCCAGGCGCTCGATCTCCGCGACGTCGACGGCTTCGAGTCCGGCCGCTTCGACGGCTGCCTGTTCCTGTCGTGCGTGCTGACGCCCGCCCAGGCGGGCTTCCTCACCACCACGGGCGCCACCGTCATCCGCGACGACGGCGAGCGGCCCTACACCGCTCACCGTGCCGAGCTCTACACCCCCGCCGAGCTGTTCGCCGGCTTCGACCCCGTCCGGGCCGACGGGTACGACGCCACCTACGACGCGCTCGTGTACCGCCACTGGGAGACGACCGGCCGGCAGTACCCCGATCGGATCGACGAGAGCCTCGCCCGCCGGCTCCACGACCACTCGATCAGCGAGGCGCTCCACGAGTTCCTCGCCGATCGGCGACCGGTCGCGATCATGGGCGGCCACGGCCTCGAGCGGGCCGACCCGCTGTACGCGACCGTCGCTCGCATCGCTCGGCACCTGACGCGCCAGGACCGGCTCATGCTGTCAGGAGGCGGACCCGGCGCGATGGAGGCGACCCACCTCGGCGCCTGGATGGCCCACTTCGACGACGACGAGCTCGGGCGGGCACTCGGCGTGCTCGCGCCACGGCCACCAGGCGCCCCACCGCATCGCGAGTACGCCGACCGCGATTGGCTGCATCGAGCGTTCGAGGTCCGCCGCCGGTGGCCGCTCGGCGATCCGGCACGCTTCGAGTCGGTCGGCATCCCGACCTGGATGTACGGCCACGAGCCGCCTGCCGCACTCGCCACCAAGGTCGCCAAGTACTTCGCCAACAGCGTCCGCGAGGAGGGACTGCTGGCCGTCGCGACCCACGGCGTCGTGTTCGCCCCCGGCAGCGCCGGCACCATCCAGGAGATCTTCCAGGACGCCGCGCAGAACCACTACGCGAGCTTCGGGCCGGCCGCGCCGATGGTGTTGCTCGGCGTCGACTACTGGACGCGTCACCGCCCCGTGTGGCCGCTGCTCGAGTCGCTCGCCGAGGGCTACGGGTATCACGACCTGATCACCCTGACCGACGACGAGGACGAGGTCGTCGAGCGGATCCTCGCCTACGTCCGGAGTGGCTGACGGCGAGGCGTCACCCCTGTGCGTCGGGTGCCCTGATCATCCTCCC
>JAAUYD010052024.1_pt1 | contig 19810 bp, 15 predicted proteins | sample 7278101 | NCBI WGS metagenome assembly JAAUYD01 (sample SAMN14350128, study PRJNA611818) | marine sediment metagenome | isolation source: surface marine sediment (0.6m) | place: French Polynesia: Moorea | collected 2018-08
CCATTTTCAAGCCCAAGAGCGTCACCCTTGCCTGGGAGTTCATGTACACCCGGTCGATGTTCGCCACCGAGGATATGGCGGCGCAGGGAAACCTGCTGGCGACGGTCGCCGAACTGCTCGACAGGGGCACCCTGGTTTCCACACGCAACAGGACCTTGAATGGCCTTACGGCTGAGAATATCCAGTCCATGCACCTCGAGCAGGAGCGTGGCACGATGATGGGCAAACAGGTCCTTGTACTTTAGCCGCATCCCTCATTGCACTGGCGCCTGGACGTGGGCTGCGATCGTCTCTCTGTCCCGCGATGAAAACCCTTCCGGGAAGTGCCTGCGGGATAGACGCTGGTGGTATTGACGCACAGTTTGGGTGCATGCGGTGATCGCTGCCACCCATGACGCATGAATCGCGCATCTCACCTCGCCGCGAACGGCGACCACAACCCCGATCGCCGCTTATTGCCAAGGCTACCGATATCCCCAGCGCGCTTTCAGGGTGATTTTGAATCCGCTAATCTCTCGGCAACCCCCGTATACGATCAGGGCGGTCGATGCCAACGAGAAGTTTTCCTGGCTTAGCGCTCATCTCGACAACCAAGCACCGCCAAGTCCGATTGATTACACGTCTAAGCAAATGAATGTTCATATCACGACCCGATTTATGGATTTGTATTTCACCGTCAATTGTGCGAATCCCCGTTCTGATTTCAAAACAAATTAATATTATTGTATTTATTGGCATAAAAGGGTCTTCAACGGGTGGGTCGTTTTAAATCCTGTCCGGTTGACAAGCCATTGCATTTCCTTCTAACATGCTTCGTATTCAAAATTAAAAAGGTCCGGCTTCACGTGTTTATGCCCGCTACCGTGAATATGTCCAACCAGAAAATAGCGCGCGGGGCGATGCCACGATGGCACCGCAAAGCGTTTGGCGGTTCCTCGATGTTGATCGCCCACGCCGCGCGCGCGATCTATCCGGGAGAATGTATGGGAATTCGCAAACCAATTCACGAAAGGGTGCTCAATGCATCCAGCAAAGAAGAACTCATGGCGGCCTACAGGGATTGGGCCGAGCAGTATGATCACGACCTGATCGACGAGATGGGCTACGTCGCCCCCCAAATAGCCGCTAATCTTCTCCTGAAATATCTGGATGACGCCAACGCGCGTATCCTGGATGCCGGTTGCGGGACGGGGCTCGTGGGCTCTATCCTTCACCAAATTGGATACACCAACATCGACGGGTTCGATTATTCTCCGGAAATGCTCGCCAAGGCCGCCGAGAAGGGGATTTATCGATCGCTGATCGAGGGCGATTTAACCAACGCGCTCAATATCGCTGACAACCGGTACGACGCCGTCATCAGCGTGGGGACATTCACATGTGGTCATGTCGGCCCGCAGGCGCTGGATGAACTGGTTCGAATTACCCGGCCGGGCGGCCATATCTGCTTCACCGTGCGGGAACAGGCCTGGAAGGAGGACCAGTATCATTCCAAGATTGAAGCGATCACGGACGCCGGTGCCTGGAAAATGAAGGAAATGCTCACGGCCGACTATATCCGGCAAGAAGGCGCGAGCTGCAAAGCCTGCCTTTACCACATCGGACGCTGACAGGGGCGGTCGGACGGACGTGCATCCGCGTTTATCGCGCGTGGATGCCGCGCAAGGCCCAAACAGCCCCGGATGATCGACGGCACCCTCGTGATCGATCCGCCCATTGCGAATCGCCCCATCATTGGCGCCAGCCGGCCCACAAATTTCAGACGGGCTTAAATTCGGATTGAATGCAGGGGCCGCAAGCGATCTTGACGGCCTCTGGGTGTGGCAATCGGGCTGCTCAGCGTGAATGGCGCAGCATGGATATTCTTTGCAGGTGACCGCCGCGACGATACCGGGCGTTATCTGCGACCACCGGGTTTAAAGCACCATCTTGATGGCGGGCGCGGCCTTGAGGGCGGTGAACAGGCGGTTGCGCTCGGCTTCGCTTGCGACCGTGGCATCGAGGTGCAGGGAGGTGTATTTGCCGCCGCGGCTTTTCCTGGACGGGGTCAGGTGATAGGTGGCCGGCGACAGGCATGCGGCTGCAGCGGCGCGCATGTCCGCTTCATCGGTGCCGATCAGGGTGAACGACCAGCGGCAGGGGTAGGTGATCCGGGGCGTATTCTTCATCAGGTCTTGTTCCGGGCGGTGCTCACACCCGCAGTTTTTCCGATTTAAGGACGTAGGCCACGACGATACCCACCAGGAAACCGGCGGCCAGGTTCGTGGCCAGAGTGATCCCCAGGATCAGGAGGCAGACGAAAAACTCTTTGCGGGTCTGGAGATCCAGGACGGTCAGACCCAACTGCGCACCGGCAAATACCAGCAGGACGCCCAGCACGGCCAGGGGCAGCAGGTGAAGAACGGCCAGGGCCGAGCGGCCCAGGAAGATGCCCAGTGCGATGAAAAGCGTGCCGATCATGAGGTTGGAGCCGGCCGTGCGCGCGCCGAAGCGGTAGTGGGCGGCCAGTCCACCGGCCCCGTGACACAGGGGCATGCCGCCGATGGCGCTGCTGGCGAGATTGGCCAGCCCCATGCTGACGGTCAGTCCCCGGTAGGTCACCCGGTGCGATTGTTCCCCGAAGTATTCGCGTGAGAGATCGGCGTTGGCCACCACGGCATTGCCCACCGTCATTGGCAGCTGGGGGGCCACCAGGACCAGGAGGGCAAAACTGAAATCGGCGCTGCCGGGCCAGCCGAAAGGTATCAGGGACGGCATATGCCAACCGGGCCGCACCGTGTTAAGTCCTTCATGCGTGCCCAGCAGGGCGCCCACCGCCATCCCCCCCAATACGATGGCCAGCCCGGCCGGCAGGGTACGGTTTTCGAGCAGCAGGAGGGCCGCGGCACCGCCGGCCAGTCCCAGAACGACCCCGATGGGGATCGGCCCGATTTGCTGCAGCCGTAAAAAGGGTTCGGCCGCCTGCTGGAGATTCTGAAACTGGGCCGTGCCCAGCATGAGTTTGACGCCCTGGGCCATCAGGAGCGCCCCTGTGGATAGCTGGACCCCGCGGATGACGGCTTTGGGAATCAGGCGGCTGATCGGTGTGATGACGTTGGTGGCACCGACGGTCAGCAGGCCGGCGCCCACGATCAGGCCGGCGGCTGTAATCTGGGCGGGCGCCAGCGTCGTGGCCAGGGCGTAGGCGCCGATGACCTTCATGGGCTGGACGGGCACGGTCAGCCGGAAATAGAGACCCGAGAGAATATAGAAGACGCCGATGGCCACCAGGACGCCGGTGGGGTCCAGGCCGTTGATCAGGATCATACCGATGGCAATCGGCAGCAGGGTGCCCAGATCCCCCATCGAACCGGCCAATTCCATACGGCTGAAACGAAGGCGCGGGCTATGATCGGATGGCATGGTCACCCCATGGTGGCGATTCGGTATGGCGACGGTCTGATGCGGGCAAGGAGACACGATATCGCGCGCCAGCGACCGTTCCGGATTGTGGATGGTTTTAGCAATCTAAACGAAGATCAGGGGGTTGTCAAAACCGGAAAAAACACCCCGCGGCAGCGCCCCCGGCGTTGTCGGCCGCCGAGGGGGTTGGAAACCTGCGGGGACGCATGGTGCGCGCAGCGTGCCGATGCGGCAGGCCAGCCGATAGGCGGCGAGCCTGCCGTATGTGTGTCCACGGATCTCAGGGGGCCGCCATCGGCAGACCCGCTTCCTTCCAGGCCGTGATCCCGCCCTTGAGATAGGTCAGGTTGATGAAGTAGAAGCGTTTTTTCAGCAGGTAGCGAATGGCGGAGGGCGCCTGCTTGGCCCGGATGTCGTAGAGTACCAGGATCTTGTCTTCGGGCAGACCGTCGTGGTCCATGTGCAGACGGTAGACCGGGAACTGCAGGGTGGGGCCGTCGATCGAGCCCAGTTTTTTCCGGGACTTGTCATCGCGGATGTCCACCAGGATGTAGCGCTCGTCGGTTTTGAGCTTCTGGCGCAGTTCTCCGGCGGTCAGCGGCGCGGGGATTTTACGGTTGGCGTAGGAATAGTCCGAGGATTCGACGAAATTATGGGTTTTTCTCCAGCCGGCGATACCGTTTTTGTACCAGTAGACGTCGCGATACCCCATGTCGACCGCCCGACCGGCGGCCATTTTGGACTTCACTCACCCGGGACCTTTACAGTAAAAGACCAGGGGCTGATCCTTGCTGCGGGGCAGGTCCGTGCTCTTGGCCATGAGTTCCATGGGAATGCAGATCGAGCCGGGGATGCGCTGCTCTTCGAACTCCACGAAGCTCAAGCTGTAGATCAGACGCGGGGGGGCGGAGGATTTCATCCAGGTCTTGAGTTCTTCGGTGCCGATGAGCTTGTAGTTCTCGGCGGCCAGGGCCTGGCTGCCGGGCGCGCCGCTGAGCAGCAGGACCAGGGCGGCCGCAAGAACGCCTCGGGTCAGTCGTGATGTCATCCTGTTCTCCTCGTTTTCATTGGGCGATCCCCGGGGCGGCCGTGGTCATGGCAAAGCCCCGCGGGGGACCGGATGGCGCAGGGGCATCGCATCTTGAAAAAAACTTGCGGATGAACGCTTGCGCCTGTGATATTGAACCCGTTTGGTTTATCGGATTTTACCATGAAATCTTTAAACTCTAAATATTTTTGATAAGACTCTGGATCGGTCGAAAATACGCTGGCCGGTCGGTCTTTTGGAAATGATGATGGAAAAGGCTCAAGCGTTGAGGGACGATGAAAAGGGGCCCCGTTTTGCGGCCAAGATGACGGACGTGCTCAACTACGGCGCTCTCAATCTGGCCATGGGCATCGGCTATCGCCTGGGCCTCTTCGATTGTCTGGACGCGCTGGAAAGTCCGGCCGCGACCGAGGCCATCGCCGGCCAGACCGGCCTGGCGGACCGCTACGTGAATGAATGGCTCGGGGTGATGGTCGCGGCCGGGGTGGTGGAGATTTCCGGCGGTACGGAAGGGGAGGTGCTGTATTGGCTTCCGCCGGAGCATGGCGATCTCCTCGCGCGCCGCGCGGGCAGCGCGAACCTGGGCGTCTATACCCAGGAAATCCCCCTGCTGATCCAGTGCGCTCTGGAAGCGGTCGTAAAGGGCTTCAGGACCGGCGAGGGCGTCCCCTACGCCAACTACCCCCGGTTTCAGCGGTTCATGGGGGAACTGGCGGATGCCAAGCACCAAAAGGTGCTGGTGGATCGCTTCCTGCCCGCCGTGGATCAGGGGGGCATCGTCCGTGGGATGGCCTCCGGCATGCGGGTCTGCGACCTGGGCTGCGCCGAGGGAATGGCTTTGATTCTTATGGCCGAGGCGTTTCCCCGCTCTGAATTCACGGGGATCGACATCTCGGCCGAAGCCTTGGACAAGGCGCGCGCGGCCGCCGCCCGCCGCGGCCTGGCCAACATCCGTTTTCTGTGCCGGGACGCCGCCGAACTGGTCCGTGCGGCGGATTTGAACGCATCATTCGACTATGTGACGGCCTTCGATGCCATCCATGACCAGAATCGGCCCCTCGACGCGCTGCAGGGGGTTTATGCCCTGCTCAAACCCGGGGGCGCCTTTTCCATGGTGGATATCGCCGCTGGCAGCGGGATCGAGGTCAACCGCGATCATCCCATGGGCCCCTTCCTCTATACCGTCAGCCTGATGCACTGCCTGCCCGTGGGGTTGATCGACGGCGGTATGGGGCTGGGCATGATGTGGGGCCGGGAGAAGGCGCTGGAACTGCTTCGGGCGGCCGGGTTTGAAAATGTCGAGGTGGCGCCGATTCCGGAGGATGCGTTTAATCTGCACTACTTTTGCCGCAAATAGGACGGTGGCGTCAGAAACCCGAGAGCCGCGTTACGCTTCGGGCTTCTGACGCCACCGTCCGGTGTTGGTTATCGAGGCGGTCTACAGTGAGCCTTTAGTTCCCGATAGCGGCGTTACGCTTCGGGCTTCGTCACTGCGGCGTACCGATGGACGCCTCATTCCTCAGCCCTCGCAGGCCTTGCTCCAGGGTTTCTGACGCCACCGTCCGGGGTTGGTTATCGAGGCGTTGCCCAGCGAGTCTTTAGTTATCGATAGCGGTGTCAGGCTTACCCTTTATTGAGAGAAGGGCTCCGTTCAGGGCTGTTTTGGAGTTTCCGGGGCCGGTATGGCTTCGATTTCATGGAGGGTCTGGTGGTAGATGGCCTGGTTGGGGCCGCCGATGGCCACGGCCCGGCGGGCCCACGCAAGGGCTTCTTCCGCCCGACCCTGTTGGGCCAGGACGTGGGCCAGATTGTTGGCCGCGTCGCCGCTGGCGGGGTGCACCGCCACGGCCCGTCTGAGGGCCGCCTCGGCCGGCCCCCATGCGCCTTGCATGATGTGGGCGTTGCCCAGGCCGATCAAAGCGCCCAGGCTGTCCGGCCAGCGCTGCAAGGCTGCCGCATAGGCCCGGGCCGCTGCCTCCCATTGCTGCGCCTGCTCCAGCCCCAGCACGGCCCGCAGATAGGCCCCCTCGTCATCGTCTGCGGGAAGCCTTCCCGGCGGCAGCACCACGAGGCCCCAGTACCGGCCGCGTTCCCATGTGAATAGAAACCGCGACCAGCCCGTCTGTCGGGCTTCATGCGTGCCGGTATGGAGAATGATGGCTTCGGCCCTGCGGTCGAAACCCACGACCACCGCGTAATGCCAGGCCGGGTACCAGTCCGTACCGAGGTTTTGCAGCACGATGACGGGATGGCCCGCCGCAATTTCGTCCAGGAGTTTATCCGGCCCCGCGATGACGTAGCCCAGGCGGGCGTGGCGGCGGGCGCCGCTGATCAATCCGGTTTGCAGGCTGCCTTGGCGGTGCGGGAGGTAGACCTGGCGGACAAGGTCGTCCACCGCGACCTCGTCCCCGGACCAGGCCAGGACCATGGCCATGGACGCCGGGCCGCACTGGTATTCTTCCTGGGGAAAAAAGGGGACATCATCGACGACCACCCGGTCGGGCAGGCGGGTGGCTTCGCGGAGCAATCGGCCGTGGCCGCGGTGGGTGCAGCCCCCGACCGTCAGCACGGCCGTAAGCAGGATCAAAATCAGGCTCAGACCGCGTCTTGAGACGGTAACACCGGGCGGCACGTCAGCGCGTGAAAGTAAAAATATTCGTATACCCCATGATGTCCGTGAGCAGAATGACCAGAAAGGCGATCAGAAGCACCACGGCCACGACGGCCAGACTCCCGCTTCCGGCCGGCAGCTCTTCCATATGGGCGGCGAGTTCCTCGAGTTCTTCCGCGGTCAGGGTGTCCACCCGCGCCCGGGCTTCGGCGGGATCGACCCCCCAGCTTTCCAGCCGTTCGCTGACATCCGCGCGGGCCAGCAGGACATGCAGCCGCGCCCGCACGACCTCGTTCTCGCTGGCCTGCATGGTTTGGGCCGTCGTTACCAGAGCCGCCTGGGCCGGCGCCCAGAGGACGTTGAAATAGCAGAAGACGAATGTCAGCAGACAGGCGACCGGCTTCACTACAACGTGACGATTTCGCATGCACATATCTCCATCGGATTAATTGAGCGGCAACATTTGGGGAATGGGAAAATGACCGTATCGGGCCACAAGGCGGTATATAGATCATCCCGCCCCGAAGGGTCAAGCCCTGGTCACGGCGAGGGGGCACACCCGCAACGCACGATGGGCGCTGTACCGATCCGGCCCTGGGAATGCCGACACCCACCCGGCGACAGCGCGTGGCCTGGCGGCTGATTGCAGAAGCATCCTTGGCACGTCGCGATGAATTGCGCGCGTCCGCGTGCTTCGATTCGAAGGTGATTTCTTCCCCGAACGGTTGAGGTGATACCGGCAGTGCCGACGGAGGTTCAAATTCATCGAAAAATGTCCCGCTAGGTGGTTGGATCGGTTCGGCTGGCCAAAGATTATCAGATCTTGATTTCCCGGTGCACGGGCCGCCGGTGGCGAATGCAATTGGCCGCAGAACAATCCGTTTAATCCCGCGCTTGGCCATGCCGTCTCTCAGACAAGCACGTCTTTTAGATATCGGCCGGTATAGCTTCCCTTTGTTGTCGCGATCTTCTCCGGCGCTCCCTCGGCCACGATGCGCCCGCCGCCGCGGCCGCCCTCCGGGCCAAGGTCGATGACCCAGTCCACGGTTTTGACCACGTCCAGGTTGTGTTCAATGATCAGCACCGTGTTGCCGCCAGTCACGAGGCGCTGGAGAACGCTGAGGAGCATGTCGATGTCCTGGAAGTGCAGGCCGGTGGTGGGCTCGTCCAGGATATAAAGGGTGCGACCGGTGTCCTTTTTGGCCAGCTCGCGGGCGAGCTTGATGCGCTGGGCCTCGCCGCCCGAGAGCGTCACGGCCGACTGCCCCAGCTTGATATAGCCCAGCCCCACGTCCATGAGGGTGTCGAGGATCGTGCGGATGCGGGGGTGGTGGGCAAATCGCTCGGTGGCCTGGCGCACCGAGAGGGCCAGCACGTCGGCAATCGTGAGGCCCTTGTAGGTCACCTCCAGGGTGGCGGCGTTGAAACGTTTGCCGCGGCAGGTTTCGCAGGGCACGAAGACGTCGGCCAGGAAATGCATTTCCACCCGGATGTAGCCGTCGCCGCGGCAGGCTTCGCAACGCCCGCCCTTGACGTTGAAGGAGAAACGGCCCTTTTTATAGCCACGGGCCCGGGCTTCGGGCAGGCGGGCGAAAAAATCCCGGATCAGGTCGAAGACTTTGGTATAGGTGGCCGGGTTGCTGCGGGGGGTGCGGCCGATGGCCTTCTGGTCGATATTGATGACCTTGTCGACGGTGGACAGCCCGGTGATGCGTTTGTGGGCACCCACGTTCAACCCGGCGCCGTGGAGCTTGCGTGCCAGGGCCGGGTAGAGGATCTGGTTGACCAGGGTGGATTTGCCGGCCCCGGACACACCGGTCACGGCCACGAGCAGGCCGGTGGGAATGCGAACATCGATGCCGCTAAGGTTGTTGGCCCGGGCCTCGTGGATGGTGATCCAGGCGCGTTGGTCCGCCGGCGGCTGCCGGCGGGCGGACGGCAGTGCGATGGCGGCCTTGCCGGCCAGATACCGCCCGGTGATGGATCGACGGTTGCGGCGGATCTGGGCCGGGGTGCCCTGGGCGATAACGCGCCCGCCCAGAAGGCCGGCCCCGGGCCCCATGTCGACGATGCGGTCGGCGGCCTCCATGGTCTCGCGGTCGTGCTCGATCACGATCAGGGTGTTGCCGATGTCGCGCAGGTGGCACAGGGTGTTTAAAAGCCGAATGTTGTCGCGCTGGTGCAGGCCGATGGAGGGCTCGTCCAGAATATAGAGCACCCCCGTAAGCTCCGAGCCCACCTGGGAGGCCAGCCGGATGCGCTGGGACTCGCCCCCCGAGAGGGTCGGTCCCTTGCGCGCCAGGGTGAGGTAGTCGAGCCCCACGTTTTCCAGAAACCCCAGGCGGGACTTTATTTCCTTTACCAGTTCGGCCGCGATGAGCTTGCGGTTGCCGCTGAGCTCCAGGCCTTCGAGGAAAGCGAGGGCTTCGCTTACCGTGAGTTCGGTCAGCTCGATAATGGAGCGCCCGCCGATCCGCACGTGCAGGACCTCGGGTTTGAGCCGCCGGCCCTGACAGGTTTCACAGGGTTTTTCGGACATGAAACCGGCATAATAGCGCTTCTGTTTCTCGGAGGTCGTCTGGCGGTAGCGGCGCATCAGGGCCGGCACCAGACCCTCCCAGGCGGTCTTGAAGCTGCCTTGGATCTTCTCCGAATCCCAGTTCACCACCAGCTCGCGCCCGTTGGATCCATAGAGCACCAGATCCCGCATTTTGGGTGGCAACCGCCGCCAGGGTTTGTCCAGAGGGAGGCCAAACTGTTCGTGCATGGCGCTTAGCTGACGTCCGCTCCAGGAATTGGTCGGTCCTTTGCCGTTGGTAAAACAGTTCTGCCAGGGCACCACGGCCCCTTCGCGGATCGTGCGCCCTGGATCCGGCACCAGTTTGTCCGGGTCCATGGATAACCGGCTACCGATGCCGTTGCAGTCCGGGCACATGCCCAGGGGGGAGTTGAAGGAGAACAGGGGCGGATCGAGCGTGGGATAGGCCACCCCGCAGCAGGCACGGGCCTCGTTCATCTCGAGGTCCTCCCGGCCGGGAACATGGACGATCAACCGCCCCTGGCCGGCTTTGAGGGCTGTTTCCACGGAGTCCGTCAGTCGACGCCGGAAGGCCTTGCCCTGACGCACCACCAGGCGGTCCACCACCACGTCGATGGTATGTTTTTTCTGCTTGGGCAGCTTGATGACGTCATCCAGCACCTGCACCACGCCGTCGATACGCACGCGGCCGAATCCCTCCCGGCGCAGCCGGTCCAGGAGGTCGCGGTGCTCGCCCTTGCGGTTTTCCACGACGGGGGCCAGCAGAATGATCTTGGTGCCGCCGGGCAGGTCCGCGATCTGGTCCACCATGGCTTCGGCACTGCCGCGGCCCACGGGCCGGCCGCACTTGAAGCAGTATTGCCGGCCAATGCGCGCGTAGAGCACCCGCAGATAATCGTAAATCTCGGTTATCGTGCCCACGGTGGAGCGCGGGTTGCGGCCGGTGGATTTCTGTTCGATCGAGATGGTGGGTGACAGCCCCCGGATCATGTCGTAGCGCGGTTTTTCCATCTGGCCGATGAATTGACGGGCATAGGCCGAAAGCGACTCCACATAGCGGCGCTGGCCTTCGGCGAAAATCGTGTCGAAGGCCAGGCTGGACTTGCCCGATCCTGAAACGCCGGTGAAGACGATCAGCTTCTTCTTGGGCAGTTCGAGATCGATGCCCTGCAGGTTGTGCTCCCGGGCCCCTTTGATGATGATGGTGTCCAGTTCGGTTGTCGCACGCCGCTGGCGTCTATGTCGCGTGGTCATGATCGGGATCGCCTGTCGGGAATGGGGGTTTGAATCGCGGCCCTTTCTTATCCAATCGCGTCCTCCAGGTCCAGCCCTATTCCATATCCCATCGAGGCGGCCTGGGCGCTGCCGCCCCGTCTGCCCTGGCTATCGCCGGGCGGTGGCACGGTATTTTTCTAAAGTGCCACTGAAAACAGCCAATATTAAGGAACAGGCATTGACGTCGCCGGGCGCCGGTGTGGGTGCCGGTTAGGCCCTAACCCCTATGTCGCCCGCATTCGCGGTGCCTTTCCCTTAAATGCGGCAGGAAGCCCGAGCAGAAACTTTAGAGCAGAGGAAAAGATGTTTACGAAGCGATCCCTGAAATTCAAACTGATTACGCTGGGTGTCATCCTTTCGGTGTCGCCCCTCCTGGTGGTGGCTGTCAGCACCTTCTATCAGAACCGCCATATGACGCAGGCGGCCTCGGAAGGGCTTTCCCAATTGGCCCACGAAAGCCTGGAGCATACCATCGAAGGCATCCGCACCATGGTGACCACCCAGAACGAAATTCTGCAGGAAACGGTGATCCACGATCTCAACGTGGCCCGCCGCCTCATGCGGGACAGCGGCGGCCTGTCTATCGACCGTTCGGAGAAGGCCACCTGGCAGGCGGTCAACCAGTACACCAAGGCAAAGCAAACCATTGAACTGCCCCATATGTCGCTGGGCGGCGAGTGGCTGGGTCAAAACGCGAATCCGGGTATCCCCACCCCCTTGGTGGACGAGGTCAAGCTGCTGGTGGGCGGCACCTGCACCGTATTTCAGCGCATGAACGCCGCCGGCGACATGCTGCGGGTGGCCACCAACGTCGAGAAGCTGGACAAGACCCGCGCCATCGGCACCTACATCCCGGCGGTCAATCCGGACGGGCGCCCCAACCCGGTGGTGGCGAGCTTGCTAAAAGGCAAGACTTTCAAGGGGCGTGCCTATGTGGTCAACGCCTGGTACCTCACGGCCTATGAGCCGATTTACAACAACGACGGCGATACGATCGGGGCCCTCTATTTCGGGGTCAAACGCGAGGCCACCCCGGCCATGCGCGAAGCGCTGATGCAGATCAAGATCGGCCGGACCGGATATGTGTGGATTCTCGACTCCAAGGGCAACTACGTGCTCTCCAAGGACGGCAAACGCGACGGCGAGAATATTATGGACGTCAAGGATGCCGACGGGCGGCCGTTCATCAGGGAGATCATCGCCAAAGCGCTCGAATCCCAGGAAGGTCAGGTCCTGGAGAGCGCCTACCCCTGGAAAAACCAAGGGGACGATACGGCGCGCACCAAGGTCGGGATGTACGTCTACTTCAAGCCCTGGGACTGGATCATCGGGGCCGGCACCTTCGAGGATGAATTCTTTGCCGCCCGCGATACCATCCAGGCCGACAGTCGGGCGAGCATGCTGATTCTGTCGGTGCTGATCCTGGCTGCGCTGGGCGTATCGCTGGCGCTCTGGGCCGTCATGGCGGGCCGGATCGGGCGCAAACTTTCGACCTTCTCGAGCCATATGCAGGGCGCCTCGGACGAGGTCGCTTCAGCGGCCGGCGAAGTCTCGGGCGCCAGCCAGTCGCTGGCGGAGGGCGCCTCCGAGCAGGCGGCCAGCATCGAAGAGACTTCGGCCTCGCTGGAGGAAATGTCTTCCATGACGCGCCAGAACGCCGAAAACGCCGGGCAGGCCGACAGCCTGATGAAGGAAGCCAACGCGACCATCGCCACGGCCAACAGCACGATGGACAAGATGAACGCGTCCATGAGCACAATCACCCAGACGGGCGAGGAGACCCAGAAGATCGTCAAGACCATCGACGAGATCGCCTTCCAGACCAACCTGCTGGCGCTCAACGCGGCGGTGGAGGCCGCCCGGGCGGGTGAAGCCGGTGCCGGGTTTGCCGTGGTGGCCGACGAGGTCAGGAACCTGGCGATGCGGGCCGCCGACGCCGCACGGGACACCTCGGCCCTGATCGAGGAATCGGTGCGCCAGATCAAAGAGGGTGCCGACCTGGTGGATGTCACCAACAAGGCCTTCGACGAGGTCGCGGTTCAGGCCGACAAGGTCACCCATCTGATCGGGGAGATCGCCGAGGCCTCCTCCGAGCAGGCCCAGGGAATCGAACAGGTCAATACGGCCGTCTCGGAGATGGACCGGGTCGTGCAGCAGAATGCGGCCACGGCCGAAGAGTCGGCGTCCGCCTCCGAGGAGATGAACGCCCAGGCCGCTCAGATGTCGAGCATGGTCGAGGAACTGGTGACTTACGTGGAGGGCCGAGGCACAGACGGCCAAAAACCGGGCAGGCCGTTCGCGCTCCGGAAGACGGCCATCAAGGCGGGAGATCCCCGTCGGACGGCGAACCCGCAAACGGCCTCTCGGCGAACGGCCGAAGAAGTGATCCCGATGGAGGATCCGCAGAACTTCGATGCCTTCTGAGACCGCCGCACACGCTGAGATGCATTCCATGGGCGAACCGCAGGGTTCGCCCTTGCTGTTGGCGATGGCCCTGTTGCTGGCTTCGCGGCGCTTAGCTGACGGACCGCGTCGGGCTGAAAAGGTTGTAGACCACGTTCAACCCCAGGATGTAGAGCACGGCCCCCACGCCCAGGATGGCGTTGTAGTAGTCCGGCGCGGCCAGCGCCAGGCGCAGCACCACGGTGGCCAGGGCGAACCCGGAGTTGCGGAAAACCACCGGATAGGAGTTGCTGTAGCGCATGGAGACCAGGACGATCAGGATGTCGCAGAAGACCAGGATGGTGTAGAAGGTCGCGAAGAAGTCAAGCATCGGCTCGGCCTGAAGGGCGGCCCACGCATGGTCGATGCCCAGGAGAATGAAGGTCGCCAGCAGCAACAGCGCAATCGCTTTCTTGGCGGAGATGAAACTGGAGGTCTCTTCTTCATCGGAGGTGATGGGCGTGTGCTGCAGCGTACGGTAGTAGAAGACCAGAACCGCGAAAATGGCCAGAGCGCCTACGGCGTCGGAGAAGATGTGCCAGGTGGGCTCCAGACTGACGGGCCACTGCAGCGGCTCGGGCAGTTCGGCGAATTCCTTGAAGGAGCGCCGTAGCAGAATCAGGGAGAATATTTCGAATTGCTTGCCCACGGCCCGGGAGACCGAACTGGCCAGTCCGAACACCAGGTCGATGACCTCCAGGTAAAGTAGAAACGTAAAGGCGATATCGATGGCGGCGTAGTGGCTGTGAGGCACCAGGGGGGCGATCGCGGCGGGCAGCATCTGGCGGCGGCCCAGATCGATGACTATCAGGGCCGTGATGTAGACCGCCATCAGCAGCAGGGCGGCCGTGCGCATGGATGCATGGCTCTCCCAGGTCCGGTGGGCCCGGTCATACAGGCGGTCGCTGATGGCCAGAAGCTTCTTCAAGATGTCCGCGTGCCGGGTTTCAGCCGAACGTGTCGATGACCGTGATGCCGGCGCCCTCGAAACCGTCCATGTTCTGCAGGACTTCGATGCCTTCTTCGAGACCCACGGTCTGACCCAGGAGTTTATCCGGCTGCAGTTTGCCGGCGGCGATCATGGCCAGCACCGCCGGGTAGGCGTGGGCCTGAATACCGTGGCTGCCCCGGATCTCGAGTTCGTCGGCCACCACGCGGTCCATGGGCAGCGCCGTTGTGCGGTCATCTCCCGTGAGCAGGCCGATTTGCACATGGCGGCCGCGCTTGCGCAGACTGGAAACAGCGTTGAAGCAGGTTTCCGGGCTGCCGAGGGCGTCGATCGACACGTGGGCCCCGCCGTCGGTGATGTCCCGCACCGCCTGGACCACGTCGTCCACATGGGCCGCGTCGATAACGGCGCGGGCCCCCACCGAGCGGGCCAGGTTGAGGCGCTCCTTGCGGATATCGATCCCCACCGTGCGGGCGCCCAAGGCTTCCGCGACCATGATTGCCGACAATCCGACTCCGCCGCAGCCGAAGACCACCACCCATTGCCCCGGGCCGGTGCGGCCCTGGATCGTCACCGCGCGGAACGACGTGGTGAAGCGGCAACCCAGGCTGGCGGCCGTGACGTCGTCGATCGCATCGGGCAGGCGGACCAGGTTGAGATCCGCATAATGCACCGCCACCCGCTCGGCGAAAGATCCCCAATGGGTGAATCCCGGCTGGAACTGGCGGTCGCATACCTGGTGGTTGCCGGATCGGCACTGGTCGCAGTGGCCGCATCCGCAGACGAACGGCAAGGTCACCCGGTCTCCGGGGGTCCAGTGCCGGACGTCAGACCCAACGGATTCGACCGTTCCGCTGAATTCGTGACCGGGCACGTGCGGCAGCCGAACATCCGGGTCGTGTCCTTTCCAGGCATGCCAGTCGCTCAGGCAGATGCCGGTGGCGCTGACCCGGATCACGGCACCGTGATCCGGCGGCTCCGGATCCGGAAGGTCCATGACGACGGGGGGCTGACCGAAGGATTCGAAATAGGCGGCTTTCATGGGGGTGCTCCTCCCGGTGCAAGATGGGGTCGGAATGGGCGTCTGCGCCGGTTCGTTCAGCCGCAGGCAAACCACGGACGGAAGCCTTACCACGACCCATCGAGGCGGCCGACAGCGGCATTCCAAGCGGGGCGCGCCCGGACGCGTGACTGCCGCGGGCCGATTGCCGTCGTTTCAGGCGCGTGTTGGGCCTCCGCCTGCCGGGCGGCGCCGATCGGACGCAACCAACTATTGGCCTGCGGTCTTGCGACCCTCAATCGTTACCCGTTTCGGGACCTGCGCCTGCCTGACGTGGGAATGTTGCCTGCCGAACCGCGTTAGAGGCTTGCAGATCTCAAGCCATTTGTAAAGCCTTTTAAAAACGCTTCAGTGGGCGGCTTTGCAACTGCCTTGGGCCGATTTGCGGATATCGTTCTGGTGCTTGGCGATGGAGATGATCGTTTTGACCCTGGCTTGTGCGGCTTCGGTGAGATCCATGGACTGAAGCGCCTGGGCTTCTTCGACGATGGCTTTGAACGCATTGGCGAGATCTTCGGTACGCATGGGCGATTCCTTTCACTATCGGTTGATTTGACGATGGTTACAGGTCGGTGACGACCGGATCCTTCAGGATGGCTTCGATGGCCTCACCAGCGGCCCGGGCCGCATCAGGGAAAACAGCCATCAGGCTCCGGATGTGGCGCAGGTTGTCGGCCGTGCGCAAAATCAGCATGGCCAGGTTGCCCTCTTCCAGTTCGGCCATGCGCACGACTTTTTCCCAGGGGGCCCCATGGGCCCAGTGGTAAAGGGTGACGGCCGGGCGCATGAACAACGGGCGTAACGGAAAATGCTCTCGGTGCATGCTGCGGGCAAAGGGGGCCAGTTCGCGGCGGATCTTGCTGTAGGCCCGGGCCAGCTGCCGCGGCAGCCAGTTTGGGGGAATGCGGTCGTCCGGTTCGTTTTCGTTGACAAAGGCCCCCACGATACCGGCCATGAGCGCCGGGTCGTTTTGTGGAAAGGCCCCCAGCCGGAAGCCCTCGGCGATCAGCAGGGGCTGGTCCACCCGCAGCTGCGACGCCCACTCGCCGTCGGCCGTGAGACGACCGTCGCCATCGACGAAGCCGTGGGCCTGCAGAAACGCCAGGTGGCGCTGGAAGTCGTCCCCAAGGCGGCGGTGGCTCTGGGTCAATGCCTGCCGCGAAGCCTTGGGTCCCAGCGAGCGGATCAGCTGGAAAGTGGCGAAACTGCGCTTTAGTAGATCTTCGACCTGCTCCGGGGTGTGGGAGAGCAGCAGGTTCAATACCATCGAGAAATTGATGCGGATCTGGCTGGTCACCTCCGAGGGCGGGGCACTCACCAGGCGGGCGGCGTGGTGGACATCCATGAAGCGTCCCGGCACGGCGACGGCGAAGCCGATCTTGTCTTTTCCGCGCCGTCCGGCCCGGCCGGTCATCTGGTGGTATTCGGTGGCCGTCAAAGGCGCGAATTCCTGGCCGTTGAAGCGGTCCGAGTTCAGGAAAAGGATGGTGCGGGCCGGGAAGTTGACGCCGGCCGCCACTGTGGAGGTGGCGAAAACGGCGTCAAGGAGCCCCTCGCTCATGAGGGTTTCCAGCAAAAGCTTCCAGATTGGCAGCTGTCCGCTATGGTGAGCACCCACGGCCAGTCGTTCCAGGTGTCTCAGCTGGCGGTGGTTGCGCAGGTGCGGGGTCGCGGCCAGCAGCGCGTCGATGCGCGCCTGGAGCTCTACCTGGCGATCGGGGTCCTCGATGCGGTTGGCCTGGCAGAGTTTCAGGGCGTTGCCGCAGTCGGCCCGCGATTTCAAGAAGAAAATGGCCGGCAGCAGATCGTAGGCGCGCAGCACCTGCAGCATGTCGCCGAAAGGCGGCAGACCCCAGGGCGGCCCCAGGCTGGGCTTTTTCTTCTGTTTGAACAGATCGTTCACCTTCTGGTAGAGCCTGAGCCGGGCCTTGGGCCCGGTGGGCACCACCAGCGGCATGAGGGTGCCCGAGGGTGCGAAAAACAGCGGATAGAGCGGCACCGGCCGACGGGTTTCGGGAACCACCCGGCAGGCTTTGCGCCGGATGGCGCTCAGCCAGTCGGCGATCTCCAGGGCGTTGCCGATGGTGGCCGACAGGAGCAGCAGCGGAATGCGCGCCGGGAGGTAGATCATGATCTCCTCCCAAACCACGCCCCGGTCGTAGTCGCCTAGGAAATGGGCTTCGTCGAGCACCACGAAATCGGTTTCCAGCGCGACCCCGGTGTGCATGGCGTCGTAGAGCTGGTTGCGCAGGATTTCAGTGGTGCCGATGATGATGGGCGCGTCCGGCTGTTCACGGCGGTCGCCCGTGAGAATCCCCACATTGGCGTGGCCGAACGCCTGGGCGAACTCCGCATATTTGGCGTTGCTCAGGGCCTTGAGCGGGCAGGCGTACCAGGCCCGCCCCCCGCCGTCGAAGACGTTCCGAATGGCTTGCTCGGCGATCCAGGTCTTGCCGGAACCGGTGGGCGCCGTCACGAGGCAATCGGAGCGGGCCACGGCGGCTACGGCTTCGGTCTGGAAATCGTCGGGCACGAAGGGGCTCGGTGCGGGAACGCCGATCTGGGCGAACACCTCTTTGAGGCGTTTGTCGGCCCCGGGACGGATCTGTACTTCGGGGGGCCTGCGCGGCGGACGCGGCCTTCGCCGCCGGGGAGCGTGGCGTTTGCGCATCAGAGCCTTTCGAGGAGGGATTTGACCGTTTGCACGGCCGGGGAGGCCGTCTCAAAGGGGGCCTGGTCGTTGAGGTCCGCCTCGATGAGTTGATCGTCGTAGGGCAGGAAGCCGAGGATGTCGAAATCGACGAGATGTTTTTCGAGAAAGGCGCGATCTTGATCGCCGCGGATTTTGTTGCCCACCAGGGCGATCTTGTCGAGGCGTATCTCCGAGGCCAGCCGCTGGATGTTCCGCGCCGTGTCGATGCTGCGCCGTCCGGGCTCGACCACCACGATCAGCTTGTCCACAGCCTGGGCCGTGGCACGTCCCAGGTGTTCGATGCCGGCTTCCATGTCCATGACGACCACCTCGTCGCGCGAAAGGACCACGTGCGTGATGAGTGCCCGCAGGAGGGTGCTCTCGGGGCAGATGCAGCCGGCCCCGCCCTTTTTGACGCCCCCCAGGCGCATCAGTTTGATGTTGCCGCGCCGCGCCGAAAGGGCTTCGGGCAGGTCGTCCACCTTGGGATTGAGCTTGAAAAAGCCGCCCACCGTTCCGGGCTGGGCTTCGGTACGCTCGAAAATCAGATCTTTCATTTCGGAGATGGGCGTGATCTCATGCGCCCCGTCGATACCCAGCGCAGCCGCCAGGTTGGCGTCGGGGTCGGCATCGATGGCCAGAACGTGTTTGCCTGCCTCGTCGAGCGAACGGATGAGAAGGGAAGAAAAGGTGGTTTTGCCGACGCCGCCTTTGCCGCTGACTGCAATTTTCATTCGTGGGTTCCTTTCAAGCGCCGAAATCGGTTATATCCTTGGGATCGAGAACGACTGACAAACAAAGTTTGCACAATATAACACAGGCCGGGCCGGCGGCAAGCCGCAACCCGAAGCAGATCCGCCGCCACCCGGCCTGGCTTCAGGCCGGTCGCACGACTTGTCCCGGCTCGCAAATGGTGCTCAATGTCGCCGACAACCCAACCGCCTGCATCTCAGACACCGCCGCACATTCTGGCGCCGGCCGGCAGCCGGGCAAGCTTTCTGGCCGCCTTGGCCGCCGGGGCCGACGCCGTGTACTGCGGCCTGAAACATCTTTCGGCCCGCATGGAAGCCAAGAATTTCACCCTGCCCGAACTGGCCGCCTTGACCCGGCTGGCCCACGATCGCGGCGTTGGGGTGTATATCGCCCTGAATGCCCTGCTGACCGCCCGGGATCTCGATCGCGCCGCCCGACTGGTGGACGCCCTCGTGCATGTCGTGCACCCGGATGCCCTGATCGTCCAGGACCTGGGCTTGATTCCGCTGGCCCGCCGGGCGGGTTTCAGAGGCGAAATCCATCTCTCCACCCTGGCCAACGTCAGTTTCCCGGCAGGGCTCGCGTGGGTGCACGCCCACCTGGGGGTGGACCAGGTGGTGCTTCCCCGGGAGCTCGATATCGACGAGATGCGGGCCATGGGAGCGGCCTGTCCACCGGGGCTGGGGCTTGAAGTCTTCGTTCACGGGGCCCTGTGTTACGGGGTTTCGGGCCGCTGCTACTGGAGCAGTTTTCTGGGCGGCAAGAGCGGACTGCGGGGGCGCTGCGTCCAGCCCTGCCGGCGCACCTTCGCGCAACACCGCTCGCGGCGGCGGCTGTTTGCATGCATGGATCTCAGTCTGGACGTGCTGGTCAAGGTGCTGCGCACCATCCCCCAGATCCGCACCTGGAAGATCGAGGGGCGCAAGAAAGGCCCGCACTACGTCTACTACACGGTATCCGCTTACCGCATGCTGCGGGACGAGGGTCACGACCCGCAGGCCAAGAAGGCGGCTCTGGGGCTTCTGGAAATGGCGCTGGG
>JAAUYD010104247.1_pt1 | contig 19797 bp, 17 predicted proteins | sample 7278101 | NCBI WGS metagenome assembly JAAUYD01 (sample SAMN14350128, study PRJNA611818) | marine sediment metagenome | isolation source: surface marine sediment (0.6m) | place: French Polynesia: Moorea | collected 2018-08
AGAATTTATAAACCCATTTAATAAGAAAATCTAAAATGTTGTGAGATTTAAGCCAGAATGCTGTCCCAAGATCTATTCGCAATCGAAATCGCTATCGGGATCGAGGGCGTTTATTACCGTCATTTACGATTCCCGTTCCCGATCGCGATTCCGATCCCGATGAAAACGGTCTAAGGAGATGAAGGCTTCAGCATATCACTGAGGATTGGCGATGCCGCCGAATGTCCCCGCCTCCTTCAGGATATCCACCATCTCTTCGACGGAAATGACATTGGGATCGTAATCCACTGTATTTATTTCGCGAAATTTGTGCCACCCTCGGGTCACGTTATGGACACCCGGCAGCCCATCCAGGGCTGCTTTTCCAACATCATATCAAGCCACATAAAAAACGGCCTGTTTCGCGACGTCCTGCTGGGCAGCGGCACTGGTTGCCCAGATCCCGCCCGCCAATATCCACAGGATCAACACAATTGATGACAATTTCATGGTCCACCTCTCTCTCCTCGCCATGGTTGCAAAAGTTGGAGGGCTCCAGAGCCAGCGAGGAAAAAGATTTTTTACCCTTTTTGCCATCTTTTTAATGCAACTGTGGGGTCTATTTAAATAGTTTAGCATACTGCTGGTAGCCCTCTTTCTCCAACTCATCCTTATGGATAAACCGCAGGGATGCCGAGTTGATGCAGTACCGCATCCCGGTGGGCTGGGGACCGTCATTGAAGAGATGCCCCAGATGGGAGTCAGCGTATTTGCTGCGCACCTCGGTACGGGTCATGAAAAAACTCCTGTCGGTCTTCTCCACGATGTTTTCAGACTCTAGCGGCCGGGTAAAACTGGGCCACCCCGTACCGGAATCAAACTTGTCCGTTGAGCTGAATAGCGGCTCTCCTGATACGATATCCACGTATATGCCTTCTTCGTGGTTATCCCAATACTCATTCTGGAAAGGCCTTTCAGTGGCATCCTTACGGACGACGTCATATTGCAGGGGGGTTAATTGCCGGCGGAGCTCTTCATCGCTGGGAACGGTATAGACCGTTCCGGACATGGAGGTCTTTTTCTCCATCATTGGTTTGGTATTCATATCACCCATCTTTTTTTCCTCTTTCATCTCCATGGGGCGATCCGCCCAAACTTTGTTTAAAAATTGATCCCGTCCGGATCCGGATCGGTACCATTTATAGCGGATCGGGTTCTTTTTATAGTAATCCTGGTGGTAGTCTTCGGCCGGATAAAAGGTGCCCAGGGGCAAAATATCAGTGGCAATGGATTCATCAAAGATACCGGAAGCGGCCAGCTTTTTTTTGGATGCTTCGGCCAAACTGCGCTGTTGATTATCCGCATAGAAAATGGCGCTGCGATACTGGTCGCCGCGATCAACAAACTGCCCCCCGCCATCGGTGGGATTGACCTTTCTCCAAAAGATGTCCAAGAGACCTTGATAGTCGATTTTGCTGGCATCGTAGATTACTTTGACAGCCTCAATATGGCCTGTCCCGCCGCCGGACACTTGCCTGTAGGTTGGATTCTTAACTTGGCCGCCGGTATAGCCCGATATTGCCTCGATGACGCCGTCAACCTTTTCAAAATCCGATTCCGTACACCAGAAACAGCCGCCGGCAAATACCGCCTCACGGGTTCCTTCAGTCATATTGGCATCCTTGGGATTATCCATTGGCTTATCCTTGCTCAAGACCTGCCCGAAACCGATTAACAGAACTGCCAAGGCCAGTAGGGTAATGCGTGTCGTATTCATTGAGTACCTCCAATTGATCATGCTTCAATGTGTTGAATACATAGTAAGACAACATTTTAAAAATGTCTTAAGGGCCCTGTAAAGATTGTGTAAAGATGGGATGGGATAAGGGCTAAGTGAGCATTGATATCAAGGTTCCACAGGCAGACTGAACCAAATCTCGAATCGGCCGTCTTTCAGTTCAACGCCCACATGGCCGTCGTGGGCTTTAACAAGCGCCTTGACGATGGCCAGGCCGATGCCGGCACCACCGTGCTCACGGGAACGGGATTTTTCACCGCGGTAAAAACGTTCAAATAGATAGGGCAAGTCCTCAGGGACCACCTCATGGGCGGTATTGTTGAAAGTGACCCTGACGTGCCGGTCATCCAGTTCCAATCGAATCTCCAGTTTGCCGTTCGTCGGCGTATAGCGTACGGCATTGTCCACGAGACTGCGTAGCACCCGGATGACGCGTTCCTTGTCAGCATGTATCGGCGGTATGTTATGTGGGGCCGTCACTGTAACAGCTATGGATTTCTGATCAATTTGGCGGGAAAAGGGTTCCAGGGTCTGATCGATCAATCTGCGGATCTCGACAGGTTTTTTGTCAAGGTGTCCTTGGGCGGCGTCGGCCCGGGCCATGTGCAGCACATCCTCTACGAGCTCTGCCAATCGCATGGTTTCACTCTGCAGCATGTCAAATGTTTCAGGAGATGGCGGAACAACGTCATCGTTCAGCGCTTCCAGGTAACCCCGGATATTGGTTAAGGGTGTACGCAGTTCATGGGCCACATCAATCATCAGCGTACGCCGCATGCTTTCCAAATTTTCCAAACTCACGGCCATTCGATTGAAGGCATGGGCCAATTGACCGACCTCATCGCCGCTGCTTTTCGGCACCCGGGCGGAAAAATCACCCGCAGCAATATCACGGGTTATGCGTGTCATACGGTGCAGGGGCGCCAGGATGCGGCGCATCATCAAAAAACTGAGCACTGCAGCCAGCAGCACACCCGCCAAACAGGCCCAAATCAAATATTTATGAATCGCACTGACAAACATTTCGTGGGCCGGTTCAGGCGATATGTGATACTTCTCCATCAAAGTCACAAAATAACCGGCGGCGAGGGTGTCGATGGCCAGCCACACCACGGCCACGACAAAACCAATGACCACTAAATTGACCACCAGCAGTTTAACAATCAGCCGGTTCATTATAAACTCCCGGTATCCAATGGATCTGCAAACCGGTAACCGATGCCACGCATGGTGTAAATATACCGAGGTTTGGACGGGTTGGGTTCTATTTTTTGGCGCAGCTTACCAATATGGACATCTACAACCCGCTCTATCACCACCGCATCTCCTTGGGGGTAGAGTCTGTCGAGCAATTCGTCCCGGGTAAAGGTGCGGCCGGGGTGCGACATCAATGCTTCCAGCAATGCATACTCGTGAGGGGTTAATTCCACTGGATGGCCTGCGACCCGCAGGCGGCGCTTTTCTAAATCAAGGGCAACCTCCCCATGGGTCAAAAGGCGCTGATGGGTTTGTTGGGGTTGCGCAGATGCAGTACGTCGCAACACCGCTTTTATACGCGCAACCAATTCCCTTGGACTGAACGGTTTCACCACATAATCATCTGCGCCCAAAGTTAAACCGGAGACCCGATCAATCTCTTCGCCCCTGGCGGTTAACATGATCACCGGCACCTCGGAAGTCTTGCGCAGTTGGCGGCAAACTTCCCATCCATCCATCTTGGGCAGCATAATATCCAAGACCACCAAATCGGGTTGGTACTGCTTCGCCAAAGAGAGCCCCCTGGCGCCGTCATTGGCCTGTAACGCCTTGAATCCCTCTTTTTCCAGGTAAAGGACCACCAGGTTGGCGGTGTTGGGATCGTCCTCAACAACCAACACGCATCTCTCTTGGGCCATGTCCATGTCCTACCTCCAAAAGGCGTAAGTGAAAGTCATCCCCGCACCCGCACATTCGAACATATCGCATATATGTATAGCTCAAAGTTGAAACATGCAAGTTTTAACCCATCAATAACATGACCAATATTGCCAGGGATCGGCTCGCAATCGACTTATGGGGGCTATACAGGAGATACGATAAACGCAAGGTCCAAGGCGTAGCGCATCAGCTGATCGCTTCATACGATGGGTGCTGATTGGGTGACCTTTTTAGAAGGACCGCAGCATATCAAAGCGGAAGTGATGCGGATGGGAAGTGGAAAATTATGTATATTTTGCTTCAATATGCTGCGGCGCAACTGGATTGTCTATGATCTTTAAACTGAGAACAAATCTTCCCTGGAATACCTGCCCAATGGCAGGCAACAGGCCTATATCTGAAAACAACGGGTTAGATAACCGGATCGATCACACCGTCAGATTCAGATTTGACTGATCCCAACGGGATGACAAGCACTGGAATTTCACTGCGCCGTACAACACGCCGTGCAGTACTACCGATCACAGCACTCTCGAAAACACCCGCACCATGGGTTCCCATAACGATGAGATCACAATTCCGAATTTCCGCTTCCTGGAGAATGCTTTCGAAGGGTACGCCACGGGTGATAACAGTTTCCTGGGGCACCGCAGGACAAGCTGTCATTCCATCGGACACCTGGTCACAGAACCTCTGGATTCGAGCTTCAATCTGCGAGTTGGCTTCGTTATTCCACTCTTCGGTCATCTTCTTCCATTTCTCCTCCCCCATAAATGATTGGATCGCGGCTGTTGCATGGGGGGAGACCTCTTCAATGACGTGCAAAAAGGTAATTCTTGCGTCATGCTGGTGAGACATCATCAATGCCCACTCAAGCGCGGGAATGGAGTTTTCAGACAGGTCCGATGCATAAAGAATATGTTTGATCCTCGGTATCATAAGGCACCTCTCGTTTGTGGGGTTAATTATCCTTAAGATAGAGTCAGGCTGCACGTACAGGCATAACTTGACAGCCAGCCGTATCTGATTGAGTATCGCTTTTGAGTACTGAAGCTGCCAATTTCTGGATCTCTTCGCCCTCAAGAACCTCTTTATTCAAAAGCAGATGCGCATACTGTTCAAGAGTATCGCGATTCTGTTCCAGAATTCTGAGGGCGTGTTGGTATTGGCCGTCGATAATGCACTTAATTTCATCGTCAATCACCTGAGCGGTCCGGTGACTGTGCTGTGAGCCGCCATCTGCCGCAGGCAGCAGGAACTGGCCCGTCTGCTTGGGCGTCAGGTAAACTTGCCCAAGCCGCTCACTCATACCATAAGACGTCACCATGCTGCGGGCAATCTCGGTGGCCCGCATAAGATCATTCTGGGCACCGGTGGTGACATCGTTGAAAATAAGCTTTTCAGCGGCCCGTCCACCCAACAGAGTCGTGATACGATTCAGCAGTTCGGTACGGCGCATGAGAAACCGCTCCTCGGTCGGCGCCTGCAGGGTATACCCCAGGGCCGCTATGCCGCGCGGCACAATCGAAATCTTTTGAACCGGGTCTGTCCCTTCCAGGGACATGGCTGCAATGGCGTGCCCCAACTCGTGGTAGGCAACGATCTCTTTTTCTTCGGAAGTAATCAGCCGATTTTTCTTCTCCAGACCGGCCACTACCCGTTCCACGGCTTCCCGAATCTCATCCATACCGATGGCCGCTTTGTCCCTGCGCACGGCCAATAATGCCGCTTCATTCACGAGGTTGGCCAAATCCGCGCCAACCATACCCGATGTCATGGCGGCAATCCGGTCAAGGTCCACGGTCTCATCAGAGGTGACCTGGTCGAAGTAGATCTCCAGTATATCCCGTCGACCGTTCTTATCCGGTCGATCCACCAAAACCTGCCGGTCGAAACGACCCGGACGCAGTAGAGCAGGATCCAGTACTTCCGGCCGGTTGGTCGCGGCCATCAGAATGACACCCACATTGGGATCAAAGCCATCCATCTCCACCAATATCTGGTTCAAGGTCTGCTCCCGCTCGTCATGTCCTCCCGAAAAGGCGCCACCACCACGGGCCTTGCCCAAGGCGTCCAGTTCATCAATAAAGATGATGGCCGGTGCCTGGGCCTTGGCCTGGGCAAAGAGGTCCCGAACCCTGGCAGCCCCCATGCCCACGAAGAGTTCAACGAACTCGGATCCGCTCAAGCTGAAAAAGGGGACCTGACTCTCTCCGGCCACGGCTTTGGCCAACAAGGTCTTGCCGGTACCCGGAGGGCCGACCAGCAGGATCCCCCTTGGAATTTTTCCGCCGATACGGGTGTAGCGCTCCGGCGTTTTCAGAAAGTCGATGACTTCTGCCAGCTCCTGTTTGGCTTCATCCACGCCGGCAGCATCTTCAAACCGCACCTCGATGTCGTCCTGCATGTACACGCGCGCTTTGCTTTTGCCCAGAGACAAAAAGCCTGCCTGCTTGTCCTGAAATCGGCGCATGAGAAAGATCCATACACCGAAAAAAAGTGCCAGAGGGACAATCCACGAAAGCAGCAAACCGAACAGATTGGATTCCACCTTTCCAGAATGTGGAATACCTTTGGAGGTCAACAGTTCAGATATCCCATCATCTACGCGAACCGTCCGAAACATCTCCCCGCGTCCCTCACCACCATCTTTGGGCACCATACGCCCCTGAATTCGGTTTTCCGATATTGCGACCTCGGCCACCTGACCATCTTTGACAAGCTGCAAGAATTCACTGTAAGGAATATTCTTCACGGCAAAGGCCGAGGCAATAAAACTTTGTAGAAAGAATATTATCCAGACGCCTATCAATATATACCAAATGGTAATTTTACGTCGCTTTTCCATGTTGATCCCCCCTTCCTATATGGGTCGAAGATTCAGACGTGCAGCATTGCGTTATTCACACCGGCATTGGGGACGCATCGCAATTGATTCCCCGACATTCGTCTCCCGTTACCGTCGAATCTGCCGCCGCCAAAGTATTGCGAAACACGATATCTATGACGTCATCCATGTTCTCTACGACATCAATGTGCATGGCTGCGGTCACGTCCTCGGGCAGATCGTCGATGTCCTTCCGATTTCGTGCGGGAACCAATACCCGGGATAAACCAGCCCGATGAGCGGCCAGCAATTTCATTTTTATGCCGCCTACGGGCAATACCCTGCCCCGCAGTGTAATCTCACCGGTGGCACCAATATGCCCCGGAACCGTCTGGCCGCTAAAAGCACTGGCCAATGCCAGAGTCATCACGACGCCGGCCGAAGGTCCGTCTTTGGGCAACGCTCCGGCGGGTATATGAAGATGCACATCTTCAGTGTTGAACAATTCCGGATCGATACCCAACGCTTCTGCCCGGGATCGCACGTAACTAAAGGCAATACGCCCGCTCTCCTTCATGACGTCGCCCAGTTGGCCTGTCAAAATCAAGCGTCCGCTTCCGGTCATGCGCGTGGCTTCGATATGCAGAATTTCTCCACCGACGGCGGTAACCGCCAAACCTGTAGCGATGCCCGGCATTTCGTTCTCTTCTGCCAGATCATGTTCGAATTTCTCTCTCTTCAGGAAAGATTTCACCTCTTCCGACGTGATGGCGATACTGTGCCAATTGTTCTTTTGCAATACTACGGCGCTTTTTCGGCACACGACGCCGATTTGTCGCTCCAACCCGCGGACGCCCGCTTCTCGGGTGTAGTCCTGAATGATTTTGTGGATCGCCTCATCCATGAAGGTCACTTCGTTTTCAAATAATCCACTGGCGGCCATCTGCCGTGGTATCAGATACTGTTGGGCTATTTGGAATTTCTCATGTTCGGTGTAGCCCTCCAAAGGGATCACGTCCATGCGATCCCGCAAGGCTGCGGGGATCTGCTCCAACTGATTGGCGGTGGCCACGAACACCACTTCACTCAGGTCAAAATCTACATCGAGGTAATGATCGCGAAAGGTGGCGTTTTGTTCGGGATCCAAGACTTCCAACAGTGCGCTGCTGGGGTCTCCGCGCCAATCCTGCCCGATTTTGTCGACTTCATCCAGGATGAACACCGGATTGCGGCTGCCGGAACGTTTAATGGCCTGGATGATGCGGCCCGGCATGGCCCCCACATAAGTGCGCCGGTGGCCGCGAATCTCCGACTCATCTCGGATGCCGCCGAGGCTCATACGCGTGTAAGCCCGCCCCATGGCCGCAGCAATGGACCGGCCTAAACTGGTCTTGCCCGTCCCTGGCGGTCCCACTAAACAAAGGATGACGCCCTTTGACAATGCCGGTAATTGATCTGTATCAAGTTGTTCTCTACGATCCTTTTGCAGCTGATGTACGGCGATGTATTCAATCACCCGCTCCTTGACATCCTCCATGCCGAAGTGGGCTTTGTCCAACTCGGCTTGCGCCTTATCTATGTCGACATCCTTTGGATTTTTAGATAGTTCCCAAGGCAGTTCCAGCAACCAGTCCAGATAGCTTTGTATCACCGGATACTCCGCCGACTGCGGGCTCATCCGCTTCATCCTCTTCAGTTCGCGTTCGGCTTGGGTCCGGGCCTCGTCGCTAAGCGTTGCAGCCTCAATTCGATCCGCATACTCCTCCGCCTCAGAAGTCGGCTCTTCATCTTCGCCCAGCTCCTTGCGAATGGCTTCCATCTGCTGGCGCAGATGATATTTACGCTGTTGGCTGGACATGTCGCTGCTGACCTTATCATTGATGGACTTGCTCACCTTGAGGACGTCCAACTCCTTTTTGAACAGATCGATGAGCAGCTTCATTTTATCCTCGACATGGTCATGTCGAAGAATATCCAGTCGTTGAGGCAGATCCATCTGAACGTTTCCCGCCAGAATGTATGCCAGCTTAAGGGGAGAAGTGACGCGCTCGATCAAACCCGACACCTCATCGGGAATCTGGGGGGAGAGCTCGATAACCTCTTTGGATAGCTGCACGAGTTGACGGCGCAGCGCTTCGGACTCTATTTCATCCAAAACCCACTCTTTAGAGGGCTCCACACGAGCGGTCAGGTAGGGCTCTGACGACACCGTTTCAAGGATGCGCATCCGCATCAATCCGCGAATACTGACGAGCGCGTTGCCGTCGGGCAGATCGTTTAACTCCATGACGCGAATCAAGGTGCCGACCTTGTTTCCGTAGGCCTCATCAGCGCTCTGGTCACCGATACTCGATTTGGCGACTGAACCGATATAGCCATTGGCTTTTACAGCATCGTGGAGCATCTGTTTATGCCGGGACGGCACAACAATCCGGGCTGAAGTGTAAGGAAAAATCACAACGCCGTCTGCAGGCAGCACTGGAATTACATCAGGAACAGAGGCATCGACTTCAGCGACAGAAAATTCAACTTGGCTGTTTTCATTGTTACTCATAGCTCACCTAATCGTTTTAGAGGTTTGATCAAATTTAAACAAAAGTTAAACAAAGCGTTGACAATGTCAATACCATAGATTAAATTAGAGCCATGAAATCGAAAAACCTCTATAGTATCAAATACGTTTCCACCTGCACCGGGCTAAAACCCCACCTGGTTCGCGCATGGGAAAGCCGATACCAAGCGGTGGTTCCCAAACGCACAGAGACCAATCGACGCCTGTACTGCCAAGACGACATCCGCAGACTGAAACTGCTGAAACTGGCCGTGGACCAGGGACATCAAATATCGTGTATTGCAGGTTTGAGTGCCGCAGAGTTGGCTGAGCTATTGGGAGAAACAGAGGCGGTCACCCCATCGCCTCCGAGGATACGACATGAAAAAGAAAACCTCTCGGAAGAGCAATACCAAAGGGTGTGTATGAAAGCAGTGGTCGACCTGGAGCCCGACCAACTGACCCATGCGCTGTCGGACGCGGCCGTACGGTTGACACGCAAGCAGTGGATCGAAGGGCTCATGGTGCCGCTCTTTAAGGAAATCGGGGATATGTGGGCTTCCGGAGATCTTAAAATCGTGAATGAGCACATGGCCTCCAACTGTGCCCGCATTATTATGTGGGATATGCTGCGCTCTGTGGAAATCTCGGCCAGTGCTCCCAAGATCGTCATAGGTACGCCGGTGGGGCAGTGGCATGAGTTGGGGGCCTTGGCCGCGGCATTGGCCTCAACCGATGTCGGATGGCGGCCCGTTTATGTGGGGGCCAACCTTCCGGCAGAAGAGTTGGCGTCGGCCATGGAACGGTTTGGCGCCAAATGTATCGGTTTGAGCATCACCCACAGCCTGGACGACAACCGTATTCAACCGGAGCTGCTCAAACTGAGAAGGTATATCGGGCCGACCCCCTCTATCCTGGTCGGCGGTCTGAGTGGTGCAGACTGGGAAGAGGTCCTTCATCAGATCAAGGCCAAACACGTGGCGTCATGGCAGGATGTCACCAGCGTATTGACGCGCATCAGCATAGACCGCCAGGATCCCCCCCTATAAGAGTGCAATCTCTGATCGATACTGCTTTGCCTGCTGCAGCAGCCCTTCCCTTTTTTCGTTTTTCATACGGTCCAGGGTCCGGTACATCATGGCCACCCTGAAATTATCTTTGAGTTTGCTGCGATGCCTTGCAAGAAAATCCCAGTACAGGCTGTTAAAGGGGCATGCATTGCTGCCGGTGCCGACTTTCCAGCTGTAAAAACAACCATCACAATAGTTGCTCATCTTGTGAATATACTTTGCAGAAGAGATGTAAGGCTTGGTTGCGACGATACCGCCGTCTGCGTACTGGCTCATACCACGTGTATTGACGATTTCCACCCATTGAATAGCATCGATATAGATGCCCAGATACCAGGCATCTACTTCATCAGGATGGACGCCGGCCAGTAGGGCGAAGTTACCCGTTACCATCAGCCGCTGGATATGGTGGGCGTATGCTTGCTCGAGGGATTGTCGAACTGCGGCGGCAACACAGTTCATACGAGTCTCGACTGTCCAGTAGTATTCCGGCAGTTTGTTTTGGTGATCAAAGTAGTTGAGCTGAGCATAAGCCGGCATGTGGGCCCAGTATATCCCGCGCATGTATTCGCGCCACCCCAATATCTGTCGAACAAATCCCTCAAGCTGCGCGATGCTCACACCTGGCCCGCTGGCAGAACCGGCATGCTCAATGGCGGCCTTGATCACCTCCATAGGGTGCAGCATTTTGGTGTTCAGCGCAAAGGAGAGGCGCGAATGGAATAGGGCCTCGCTCTCCGTGGTCATTGCATCCTGGTAGGTGCCAAAGTATGGCAGTCGCTTGGTCGTAAACTCCCTGAGCATATTCAGGGCCTGACGTCGGCTCACCGGCCACTGAAATCGTGTCGGCTCAATGCTGCCAAAGGTGGTTACACCGCAATCGTGGATCATATTCACAATTTGGGTGACATCGTTGCGAAAAGACTTCTTCTGGGGGATGGGCACGGCGCCGTCGTAACGTTGGCGGTTACTCTGGTCAAAGTTCCACTTGCCGCCCTCGGGTTTACCGTCTCGCATCAGAAGATTATGTTTCTTGCGCATGTGGCGGTAAAAGGACTCCATCAGATAGCGTTTCTTACCGCTAAAGAGATCTTCCACATCTGATCGGGCAGTTAAAAAATGTTCTGTATCCGCCACGCCCACCGGTATCGGTATCTGGTCTGACATCTTTTCGAGTTGACTGTCCAAACGATATTCGTCCGGCATGAGATATTCGAACCGGGTAAACTGCTGTTTATCGATCAACGTCCGGATATTCCGCTGTAAACTTTGTTGGTTTCTGGGATCATCCAATCGATAGTAGATTACGACATGACCTTTCCGCTTCAGTGCATCCGCAAACTGACGCATGGCAGCGAAAAAACCGGCCACTTTTTGAATATGATGCTTGACGTAATCCGTCTCCTGGCGAATTTCCATCAGCACATAGGCAATGTTATCATTTTTTTTGGTGAACCAACTGTGGCGATAATTGAGTTGATCGCCGAGGATGAGCCTTAGGATTTTTTGGGTGGCCAAGGTGACCTCTCCTTTTCTTTCACATCCAGCATAGACCTGGTGCTGGGACTCACAGACGATCCAGATTGCTTGGCATCCAATAAAATGAAATGGCGTCATCAAGAACCGCTGGCACGCCCTCGTGGATAGTAGGGTATTTTGGATCCAACCCCACGGCCTGACGCATGGTGCCGGCAACCACCGGCAACCTCAAATTCCAGCATGAGATGGCGCCACTGGGGTATGGGTTGTGGCTGGCCGTCATACCATAGAGCAGATCCAGGACGCGGGTTCCGAAATAGGCTAGCTGCCTCGGTATATGGATGACCCGTAATCGCGGATAATAGGTCCGTACCGTTTCAAAGTAGTCATTCCAAGTGCAGGAGAGATCATCCGCCAACACCCACGTTCCTGTAAGACTCTCTTCTGCGGCCTTGATAAGGGCACGCGCAACATCCCCAACATGCATGTGGGCAAAAGGATTGTCGGCCTTTCCCGGAAAAAAGACTCTGCCGTGACGCACCTGGTCGAATAGAAGGCTGTGGGCTCCGTAAACATGGGGCAATCGGAGCGAAATAAAATTGATGCTGTCCCGAGAGGCCAACTCACCGAGGCGTTTTTCGGCTTCAAGCTTGGCGCGGCCATATCCGGACATGGGTATTGGATTCGTTTGGTGATCAATGGGACCGGCGGCATCCTTATAGACCAACAAACTGCCGCCATATACGAAATTGCGCACTCCCGCATGTATGGCGGCCTCCATAAGGTTGACAGAGCCTTTTACAATGGAGGGATACAGACGTTCGTATGCTTCAAAGGCCGCCCGAGCGCCCAGGTGGATGACGCTGTCAACACCCTGCATGATACGCTCCAGACTTTTGGGACTTTGGATATCGGCCTGCATAATCTCCGCATCCAACTGACGCAGCATCATCCCGCGAATCGGTCGCCTTACCATCAGACGGGGCTTCATACCTCTGTCCGAGAGCTGTCTGGACGTCTCAATGCCAATGAAGCCTGTGGCTCCGGTGACCAGTATTTTTTGCAATGGCGCCCCCCTCCCGGGTCGACAAATTGTCGTCATTAGCCGGCCGGGTGCATCAGCAAACGGCCGGTAAGCGCAGATTAATTCGCATTTTGATAAACGCCGCGATAATTGACATAGAGATCATAAAGCCTTCGCTTGAGTGCTTTGATTCGCTTGGAATCTTCGGACGAGGACCATCGCGGTTCGCTGATGGAAAAGAGCGCATTCCCCAGTTCATCCAATACATGTTCGGTGGCATTGCACCATTCACTGGTGCAGACACCGGCCAGCTCTTTGGCTTCTTCAATATCTCTTTGAATGATATCTAAAGATTTTTCAAGAGCCTGGACGTAAGTATTCCAAGCTTCGGCCATCTCTTTTCCAATTTCATCTTTTGGCATCCGCATGACAACTACTCCTTACATTACGATGAAGCCTTGCAGATGCATCTCAATGCATTGAATCATATACTGTGCCATCTGCATAGCGCAACATCAGGTGATAACTTCAACATTCTGAATAGCCTGCATGGGCTGGGGTTAAGATAGCGGTGCATCATTCAGAAGCAGATTTATCCAAAAAAATTTAGGAAAACCGATCAGAAAACCCACCCAGCCTATTCGAACGCACTAAATTTGCAACTAAACATAAACGAAACATAAACAATTTATAAACACACAGCTTGCAACAGTCAAATTTAAGGTTACGTTACGTATGACAAAAAATATACGCCCAATCATACGAATCAGAATCAAAGCGAGCAAATATGGTCGAAACCATCTTAAACGTCGTTTATGATACCCGAACTGCCGCGTACTTTGGCAAACGTGAGAGCAAGTGTGAACCACCGGATCCAGCTTGGTTCGAAGAGACCCTATACCGGAATCAGAGCGGCTATTGGTTTATTGCGGGTGCCGGCGGCAGCGGCTCCAGGTTTGCCGTTGAATACCGGGCCTACGGTCGTCTCGGTTCGGCGGGCATCATCCCTATTGGACGGAAGCAGGCAATGGCCTGGCTGGCCGAATCTAACGACCACCTTGATGTACTGAAGAAGTATTTCTTAGACGAGAAAGCATACCTTCGAGAGCATTACAACATCCAGATATGACCAACGATGACATTGATATGGACCCAGCGCTTCTTACCATGACACCCCGAGGACTCTATTGCCCAAAAGGCGATTTTTACATCGATCCATTGGAGCCGGTGGAGTATGCTGTGGTCACCCACGCCCATGCCGATCACGCGCGGCCCGGCTGCAAAAACTATCTGGCCACGACTGCCAGCGGCCCTCTGTTGCAGCACCGGATAGGGAAAGCGTCAAACTTCCAGCTTATGGATTATGGCGAGACGCTCCTTTTGGATGGGCTAAGGGTATCGCTGCATCCTGCAGGGCACATTCTCGGTTCTGCCCAGGTTCGCCTTGAGTTGGAGGGTCAGATATGGGTGGTCTCCGGCGATTACAAAATAGATGCCGACAACACCTGCTCCGGATTCGAACCCATCCGCTGTCATACCTTTGTAACAGAATCGACGTTCGGACTGCCGGTTTTTCATTGGCCCTCTCAAAACGACGTCATAGAGGAGATCAACGCCTGGTGGCGGGACAATCGTGACCAGGGCAAAACAAGTCTTCTGTTTGTCTATGCCCTCGGAAAAGCTCAGCGCATACTTCACGGCCTGGATCCCTCCATCGGCCCCATCCTAACCCATGGCGCCGTGGAGAACACCAACGCCATTTATCGCCGGTCAGGGATCGACCTACCCCCAACACGCTGGATGGGGGAGATCGAAAAGATCGCCGACGTTCATGGTTCAATAGTGCTGGCACCGCCTTCGACCGAAAGCCATCCGTGGATCCGAAAGCTCAAGCACACTTCGCGCGCCTTTGCCTCCGGTTGGATGCAGATCCGCGGCCACCGGCGTCGGCGAGCCATAGATCGTGGTTTTGTGTTGTCCGATCACTGCGACTGGGCACAGCTCAATAATGCCATCGAAATGACATCGGCTGAAACGATCTGGGTGACCCATGGCTATACCGCTGAATTTACACGCTGGCTGCAGGAATGGGGTCTGAATGCACGCGATCTTGCCGTGCAGCCGAAGTTCGACAGCACTCTATCCTGAACCCTAAAGGACGACTTCAGGCAGGAAACAATGCAAAATGAAACATTTTGCACAACTCTACATACGACTGGATCAAACTACGAGCACACTTCGCAAAGTCGATGCACTGGTGGATTACTTTCAGGAAGCAATCCCTGAAGACGCTGTGTGGGCTGTCAGCTTGCTCATCGGACGGCGACCCAAGAGGTTGATCCCCGCCCGCAAGCTTCAGGCTTGGGCGGCCGAACTGGCTGATATTCCGGAGTGGCTATTCCAGGCGAGCTATGAGATCGTGGGGGATTTGGCCGAGACCATCACCCTTGTGCTACCTTCGGTAACTGAGGGAAATGATCGTCATTTACATGAATGGGTGACCCAACATATCCTGCCACTGCGAGGAAAAGACGAACAGTCACAACAACTGGCCGTGACGGAGGCCTGGAAAGCATTGGATGCCTCCCAGCGCTTTGTCTTCAACAAGGTGATCACCGGCGCTTTCAGGGTGGGTGTCTCCCGAAAGTTAGTCGTGAGGGCGCTCTCCAAAGCCAGTGGATTGGATCCTGCGGTGATCGCACACCGTTTGATGGGTCATTGGGAGCCCACCGCAGATTTCTTCAATGCATTGCTATCCGATAACACCGCAGACGCCGATATCAGTCGTCCATACCCCTTTTTTTTGGCTTACCCGCTGGACTCCCGTCCAGAAGAGTTGGGCGACATCACTTCCTGGCAGATTGAGTGGAAATGGGACGGCATTCGCGCCCAGGTCATCCAGCGCCGGGGCCAAGTGTTTATCTGGACCAGGGGTGAAGAACTGGTGACCGACCGTTTTCCTGAAATCGCCGACATGGCAGCTTCACTGCCGCCGGGAACAGCCATTGATGGAGAATTGGTGGGATGGCACAACGGCCGGCCATTGGATTTTGGCGCTCTGCAGAAGCGAATCGGGCGCAAAAGCCTGACCTCCAAAATCCTCTCGGAAGTGCCGGTTCGCATGGTGGCCTACGATCTGTTGGAGTTAAACGGCGAAGATCTGCGCCAACACCCATTATCCAAACGCAGGGCCTTGCTAACGCAATTAACATCGGCTTTGTCCACATCCGCGTTAATGACCTCTCCTGAGGTGGCGGTGAACTCCTGGAATGCACTGGCCACGGCCAGATCGACGGCCCGCAGCAGAGGGGTTGAGGGGCTGATGATTAAAGACCTGGCTTCCCAATATGGTGTTGGACGAAAAAAAGGCGTCTGGTGGAAATGGAAGGTGGATCCTTACCGGGTTGATGCGGTCATGATTTATGCCCAAAAAGGTCACGGTCGCCGATCGGGGTTGTTTACCGACTACACCTTGGCGGTCTGGAAAGGCGATGCGTTGGTACCATTTGCAAAAGCCTACTCCGGCTTGAGCGACCAGGAGATCGGCCAGGTGGATCGTTTTGTTCAGCGCAACACTCTGGAACGTTTCGGGCCGGTGCGGTCGGTTAAACCGGAACTGGTCTTTGAGATCGCGTTTGAAGGCATTCGCCCCTCGCGCCGCCACAAATCCGGTGTCGCCGTGAGATTTCCCAGAATTGCCCGTTGGCGTAAAGACAAAAACCCAACAGATGCAGATACAATAGAGACGGTAAAAGCGCTGCTGAGCGAGGCGACAAAATGAAGAGGGGCAGCAGTGCTCGGGCGCGCGTGCAAGGGTGGTTCGACACCCAAGGTTGGACACCCTTCGAATTTCAGGCACGCTGCTGGACCGCCTATGGCCGCGGTGAGAGTGGTTTGATCCTGGCAAGCACTGGTATCGGCAAAACATATGCCGCCTGGTTCGGCCCGTTGATAGCATGGATGAAAGAATCCTCTAATTCCGATGTGGCACCCCCCCTCAAGGTTTTGTGGATCACCCCACTCAGGGCCTTGGCAACGGATATTGCAGACACATTGCGCCGCCCGGTTGAAGACATGGGTCTGCCGTGGACAATTGAACTGCGCACCGGCGATACCCCTGCATCCATTAAACGCCGGCAACGCAATCATCTGCCCAGCTGTTTGGTCACCACACCGGAGAGTCTCTCTTTGATGCTTTCCTACCCCGATGCAAGGTCGCGCTTCGATAAACTGTCTGCAGTCATCGTCGACGAATGGCACGAATTGCTGGGATCCAAACGCGGCGTGCTCACCGAGCTGGCACTTTCCCGTTTGCGATCCTGGACCCCGAGCCTTCGAATCTGGGGGCTTTCGGCCACCATGGGTTCATTGGAAATCGCGATGCAGGCTTTGTTGGGACCGCTGCACTCCGGAGGAAAACTCGTTCATGGCCCGGCCGTCGCTCCCATTCACATTAGAAGTGTCATACCGGACAATATGGAGCGCTTTCCATGGACAGGGCATCTGGGCCTTAGGTTGCTGCCGGAGGTGGTCGAGACAATCGACAAAGCCGGAAGTACACTGGTCTTTACCAATACCCGCTCACAAACCGAAGCTTGGCATCGTGCGATTTTAGAAGCGCGCCCGGATTGGGCCGGTATTTTGGCCCTGCACCATGGTTCGTTGGACAGACGGATACGCCGCAATGTGGAAGAGATGTTGCGGGAAGGCCGCTTGAAAGGAGTCGTATGTACGTCCAGCCTGGACCTTGGCGTGGATTTTTCTCCAGTGGATCATGTGATTCAAATAGGCAGCCCCAAAGGCATCGCCCGTTTGTTGCAGCGGGCCGGCCGCAGTGGCCACCGTCCCGGTCGAACCAGCCGAATCACCTGTGTCCCCACCCATGCCTTTGAGCTTTTGGAAGTTGCCGCAGCCCGCCATGCTATTTCCAAAGGGATCATCGAACCACGCCATCCCGTTTCAGAGCCATTGGATGTACTGGCCCAGCATATGGTCAGTGTAGCTTTGGGAGGCGGTTTCAAAGCACAACCCCTCTATGATGAGGTCCGGAATACATTGGCCTTTCATAAACTCTCACGCCGCAAGTTCGACTGGGTGAGACGATTTGTATCCACTGGCGGTCCCTCCTTAGGAGCTTATCCTCATTATCACCGATTGGTCAGGCGCCGGCATCGCTATATTGTCGAAAACCCGACCATCGCCCGCAGACACCGAATGAGCATCGGCACCATCACCGGCGATGCCGCCATAACGGTCAGGTACACCGGTGGGAAAAGGTTGGGCACCATTGAAGAGCGTTTCGTATCGGGCCTCAAGCCCGGCGACGTATTTCTCTTTGCCGGCAGGGCTTTGGAGTATCGCCGAATACGGGATATGACCGTTTGGGTTCGGCGATCGAAGCAAGCCCATGGACGCACACCACGGTGGTTGGGCGGGCGCATGCCGCTCTCCACACAGCTGGCCGGGGCCATGCGTACCCTTTTGGATCAGGCCCGCGGCAATTCCGATGTCTCCCCTGAGATCGACGCTCTGGAGCCCATTCTGTCTCTTCAAGCCAAATGGTCTAAGGTCCCCGCATCGGAAGAACTATTGGTAGAAAAGGTCTCCACCCGTGAAGGGTATCACCTTTTCATCTATCCATTCGAGGGCCTGTTGGTGAATGAAGGACTGGCCGCATTGCTCTCCTACCGCCTCACAATACAGCAGCCGCTCACCGTCTCCATTGCCGCCAATGATTACGGTTTTGAACTGCTGTCCGATCAACCCATACCGATTCAAAGCGCGACTGAATTGAATCAGCTCTTGAGCGAATCTAAGTTGGCGCAGGATATTCTGGCGAGTCTAAATGCATCTGAGATGGCACGCCGACAATTTAGAGCCATTGCCCGCATTGCAGGCCTGGTATTCCAGGGTTTTCCTGGCGGTCGCACTAAAAGCAGCCGCCAGCTTCAAGTTTCCAGCAGTCTGCTCTACAATGTATTTCAACGCTATGATCCCCAAAATTTACTTCTGAGGCAGGCCGCCGATGAGGTCCTTGACCGCCAATTGGATTACAGGCGCCTTAAAAACAGCTTGAAACATATTTCGAAATGTCGTTGCACAATAATTGAAACTGATCATCCGACCCCTCTTGCATTTCCAATTCTAGTCAACCGTCTCAGGCTGAAGCTCTCCTCTGAACGATTGGCAAAACGTATTCAACGGTTGCAGGTACAGCTCGAAAAAGCGGCCAATTGATTAAAGAGACCTATATGACGGGACAACTCAACATCGTTATCCAGAGCCAGCAATTAACGCTTCTGCCCCAACGCGCCCTTTTTTGGCATGAGCAGAAAATGCTCATTTTGGCCGATCCTCATTTTGGTAAGGCGGCAACATTTCGAGCGCAAGGTATTGCGGTACCAAGTGGCATGACGGCGGACGATCTGAGCCGACTCGATAGGATTTTAGAGGCCTTCCCTGTTGCGTCACTGCTTGTATTGGGCGATCTGTTTCATTCATCCCATCTGGACAATCATCTATTGGCCCGGATTCGACGATGGCGTGCGGGTCACGATAATCTCGAGATAGTTATCGTAAGGGGAAATCACGATCGATGGCGAACTTTTTTAGCGGCCGATATGGGGTTTGAAACTATTGTCGATTTTTACAGACGGCCACCTTTTCAATTCACTCATCTACCGAGGCCAGTTTTGGGGGATTATGTTCTCAGCGGTCATTTGCACCCCGCCGTTTATTTGACCGGACCGGCACGCCAGCAGGAAAGGCTGGCATGTTTTTATTTCGGGAAGGATTACGCAATCCTGCCCGCTTTCGGAAGTTTTACCGGCCTGCATACCATACAACCTCTTGAGAATGATCGGGTTTTCGGCATCGTCGAAGGTTGCGTAGTGGCGCTGTGAGCCAGTATCGAATAGAGTCAAACGAAAAGTGTGTTTAATTTTTGTTTAATTCTTGATTATATTTTGTTGACTAATTAAAAGTCGGGATTACTGTATTTCTGAGATCGAATTTACGAAGACTTCGCCACTCACAAATGATACAGAATGGAGATCAAAATGAAGTACATTATTCCTCTAATTGTAGTTGCGCTCATTACGGGGGCCGGGTTACTGGGGACATCAGTGGCCGGTCACCATTATCATGGCTGTA
>JAAUYD010013124.1_pt1 | contig 19791 bp, 16 predicted proteins | sample 7278101 | NCBI WGS metagenome assembly JAAUYD01 (sample SAMN14350128, study PRJNA611818) | marine sediment metagenome | isolation source: surface marine sediment (0.6m) | place: French Polynesia: Moorea | collected 2018-08
CCTTGTGTTCGCGGAGCGTGCCCGTTAGGGCTTATGCGTCGTTTCACTTCGTTCCACTCGCAATGACATACTATGGGTATGCCCCCGGACATGATATGATACATAGATGCAAGGTAGGTAATTGAAAATTGATTAACTTCTCGCTTATTATGCATGACGACTCTTCTAAAATCATAAAATCAGGACTAAAGCCGCGTGTCACAATTAGTGGTTGGTGGGTGACGCTACAAGTCTCATTACTACGTTAAAATCTTTTGGGCGCGTCACACAACGGCAATAATGCGGTCAGAAAATCTACACCGCATTTTGCCTCCCCTACACAAAAAATATGCCAGTTGCGTAAGTCCTAAAAATCAAGAAAGCTGATCAAGAAGTGAAAAAGCGATAGGCGTTGCTGATTAAGGGGATGATTTTTATCTCACGCATTAGACGCGAAGCGGCTTTCCGTGCCTCGCTCTGCGAGGAGCTTCGCTAACGCCGGAGGCGTTCTGTGAAGGGTAAGATAGACGCAAAGACGCAAAGGAGCGATGTTTATTCTGTAATAATAATTTAAATTCATCCCGCATTTATGCAACGCCAAGCGATAACGCAATACCTGACAAACCTTAGCAAATATAGTTATCATCACTTATCATTTAGATCAGGATAGCCCAATTTCTTCTAATAAAAGTCAATGAGCGTCATAATTCCCGATGACATCCTTCAAGCAACAAAGATGACTGAGGATGAATTAAAACTAGAGATTGCAATTATGCTGTACAAGCAGCAAAAAATCAGCAGTGGCAAAGTCCGTGGTTGGACTGGGCTAACGGTTCTTGAATTCCAACATGAATTGGCGAAACGAGAACTATGTATCAACTACGATGTAGAAGATTTTCATTCGGATATTAAAACGTTACAGTCGCTAGGTTTACTTTGATTGTTGTCAGTGATACCTCACCTATCACAAACCTCGCTGCCATTAGTCAGCTAGACTTGCTACGCCAACTTTACACAACCATTGTTATTCCTGAAGCTGTTTATAACGAAATGGTAGCTGTGGATAAATTGGTTCCTAGTGCGGCTGAAATACAGGCTTTCTCTTGGATTAAAACTCAAACTATTGCTCATGCTCAAAGCGTTGTAGATGTTCAAACCAATCAAGATGACATTGACTTGGGCGAAGCCGAAGCAATTGTTTTAGCACTGGAACTTGAAGCAGACTTACTTCTGATGGATGAGCGTCGTGGCAGAGTATTGGCTGTAAATTATGGACTCAGTGTTACTGGACTACTGGGTGTTCTATTACAGGCTAAAGGTAATGGTTTGATTGCACTCGTTAAACCTTTGATGGATGAGTTGATTCAAGAGGCAGATTTTCGGGTAAGTAGTGAGCTATATGCTACTGTGCTACAAACTGCGGGTGAGTAGTTGATTTTTCGCTTATTACGCCTAACAACTCTTCTACCATAATAGATGCCTGCTTTAACATCAATGCTCACAAGTGTCTTTCAGGTGCGTTCTCACAGATAACACCTAGCTCACCGGAAAATTAGGAGCACAGCGAGTAATTTTTCCGAGGGCAGTACTTGTTATGCATTGCTGCATGCCTGTTTAATGCGGTTGCCTAGCTTTTCTATAGCTGACACCAAAAAATCGACATCTTCACCAGAGATAACAATTCGTATTTAAGCATAAATACTCAGATTTTGTGATGATTTTGAGAGAATTGGTGATCACCAATTGCTTTTGTTAGTATACTACATTTTGAAGTACAGAATGTGGGATATAATCAAATATGAAAGTAAAAATGCGATCGCACTAAAATAAAACCGAACTGAAACCAAGCTCAATACATATAGCTTTTTCAATTGCTTGCCAATAAATATCTTCTAAAACACCTTGTTGATTCTTAATTCTCCGAGCATCCACAGCTCTCATTTGACTTAAATTGATGTATCGATCTTTATTCAACCCATTTTGTGGGGTTGGTGTAACATTTACAACAAATGGATAATTTTTTTCCAGGCAATAATGGAGCAACTATTGTCGTCGCCCCATTTTGATTGCCAATATCATTTTGCAAAATCAAACAAGGACGTTTTTTATCAGTCTCACTGCCAACAACAGGTTTGAGATCAACCCACCATATTTCTCCTCGCTTGTAAGTTAAAATCCCATTAGGCATTTAAACCGTCGTCCACTGTAACATCCCAAACAGAAATCTCTGATTGAAAATCTGGGTCATTCGCCTGTTCCTTATAAGCATCTTCCAGTTCTTTCATAAAAATCCTCTTCTTTTCTTTCAAAAGAATGTCATTTATGAAACTGCTACGATTGCTTGCCAACTTATCTACAAATTCTAGAACTTCGTCGTCCAAAGTTATACTAACTTTCTTACTCATCATTCTTACTCATCATTTGAGCTGCATAGAACAGTAGAGTAGGATTATGTTGTCATACTAGCTAATCCTACAAAAATCTTCAACATCTGACTTATTCCTTGCCATACAACCACAAACCTAAACCATTAAAATATGACAAACTCTTCCAAATCACCCAGCATTTCTGACAATAAGTCTTCCATTGCTTCTCTACTCATCTGACCCATTGCTTGGGGACCTTGAAGGAACTCCTTAATGGTCATTTTTCTTTCCCGAAAGTCCTTGACAAAATCGCGGATAGAAGAAATCACCTGCACCTCAGCTTCTACCTGTGCCAACATTTGCTTAATGGGATCTATACCTACTTTGACAGCTTTGCGATAATCAGAAATCATAGCTCCTTCTGGAGTCGTTTTTACCAGTCTGAGTTCTCGCTTCAAATTTTCATACTGGGTTTTCAGGAATTCATTTTCCCGTTCTAGGCGATTAAACTTGCGGATTAAATCATCTTCACTATTATCGTCAAGCTCTTCCCCTGTTTGATGTTGGCGCTCAATTTCTAATAATCTAGCCAAATCCCCGTCTTGATAAGCTTTATTGATTTCTTTCATCAGTTCTGTATGATGAACCTGAGTTTCCTTATCTGTTACCTTATCTGGGTGAAAGATTTCAGCTAATCTGAGAAATGTCTGGCGGACTTGTCTTGCTGATTCACTTCTACCTTTGTTCTCACAACTTCCTTCTACATCTTCTGCTTCTGATTGATGCCCATGGTAACCTTGTTGAGCATCACGGAAAAAATTCTCCTCCTGTTGGGGATTTTCAAACAGTTCATCTAGTTGTTCTGCATCCTCGTCAATCTGGTGCTGCCTGGGAGTAATCACCCCCGCCATCTGTAGTTGGCGATAAATTCTTTCAATATCTTTCTTGGTTTGTTTGCCAAACTTTCTGGTACTGAAAATTTCATCAAATAGAGCGTGTATTTCTCGATCGAGAGCCGCTACTTTTTGCAAGATCGGATTACCCCTCTCAAATATATCCGTAGCCACGGAACGCATTTGCTCGACAAAGTTATTCAGCTCTGTCTGTTTTTTTCTAATTTGCTTCAAAAACCACTGATGCTCTTTTTCTTGAACCTCTATACGCATATGGAGGGATGAAAGAGCCAAGGAAGAAGATGAGGTAGTTAGGGGCATAAAAAAGGTAGGTAGTATGGTACTAAAAACCGGTCAAGCCGAATAAGTTACGTTTAATGTGGATTAAGTACTCAAACCATTGTAATTACGTTGATAATTCCAAAAACATGATTTTGAACAAGTCTCAAAACCCTTATTGGATAAGAGACGTTTTTAATTCACATCAGGCGTAAGTTGATAAAAAGCTAAAGCCACTAAAGTTATATTCAGTTATATATCTCACTTAACCTTGCTAGTTTCTTTTCTATACTACTTTCTTTTCTATTGGCAAACACCTTATACCATTTTAGATTTTGGATTTCCCCCCTTGGGAGTATACGGAGGGAGGTTGAATTTTGGCAAACGCCAGAATTACCTTCTGTACCTGGGTTATACCAATCTATCTGTCCCGTTATTTTTTCAAATTGGTATTGTTTTTGAGGATGGAGCAAATTACTAGAAAGCCTCTAAATACTGCACCAAAAAATGTATTTTTGTACCTAATAATCAAAAATATTATTTTGTCAATACCCCATTGGTTGAGTTTAATTTTTGTAAAGAGTATGTCTGGTTTTCCCAGTTAAAAAATATTAAATCACTCCAAAAAGGCATTTTGTATTATTTAAAGTTACAAATGGGTTGACGTAGATATCAGATTTTCGATGTGTATATTCCTTGGAATCCATAAATAACCCACCATAAAGAATCATACTACAAGACTCAAATCCTGTAAATTCGTAGTTTAGTTGAGAATACTGTCAATTATTTGGTAAAAACTTAAGTTATGTAACTACATTTTGTGATTTGTAAATACATATATTTCATATAAAATTACTTAGGTATGAGAACAAGTTATGAGTTGTCCTAGTACTCCGCCAAGGGAACTATGCCAGGTTAATAATGAGAATAAAAAGTTCTTTTCTCCCCACACTCCCCACACTCCCCCATCTCCCCCTACCCAGCAAAATTGCTTTGGTGGACTACTAGGTTCACAAGTAAATAAGTAGGGCTTGCAACAAAAAGTGTTGATTGTGGGGGTAGGGAGTCGGGAATAGTTCTAGCCTCTTTATTCTTCGGGAAAAATACTTATTACTTATTACTTATTACTTATTACTTATTACTTAGTAACTAATCCAATCACTCCAACTGCCTGCATATAATTTAGCGCCTTGAATGCCAGCCAATTCTAAAGATAGTAAGTTTACGCAAGCAGTGACTCCAGAGCCGCAATACACCATAATTTCCTCTGCTTTTTCTATCTCTGACCAACGTTGGCGTTGTCCTTGGGGAGTAATGAGATAACCTTGGGAGTCTGTGGCTTGCTTCCAAGGATAGTTAACTGCCCCAGGAATATGGCCAGCAACTTTATCAATAGGTTCTCGAATACCTGCATAGCGATCGCAATCCCGTGAATCCACTAAAGCAACTCCTGGTAGATCTTTGCGATTTTTGACTGCTTGGCGATCTACAATCATTTGCTGATTAATTTGGGGGGTAAAATTACCATTTCTAGGGGTAGGAATGACATCGGTTACCTCATATCCAGCTTGTAGCCATGCAGCCCAGCCACCATCTAACACCGCAACTTTTTCGTGACCAAGATAGCGCAAAAGCCACCACAGACGGGATGCAAATGCCTGACGGGAATCATCGTAAGCCACTACCAAGGTTTGTTGCCAATGTATCCCCATACTCGATAACTTCTGTGCCAATAATTGGGGTTCAGGCAATGGATGTCTGCCTCCATGTTCGGTGACATCACTTGAAAGATCCTGATTTAAATCCAGATAATAGGCTCCGCGAATGTGGTTGGTTTGGTACTGCTGTTGTCCTAAATTTGGTTCGGCTAGGGAAAAACGACAATCTGCGATCGCAATTTGCGGGTCTGCTAAATGTTGTTTTAACCATTCACAACTAACCACTAAATGAGTATCAGTCATAGGTAATAACTAGTTATTGTTAATTTATAATTGTAGAATTTATTTAAACATAGCTACCAAACCAGGTTTATTTGCATAAATCCTATATCAAAATAATGGAAGTTATAGGAGTAAGCTATGGGTAATCAGGATAATTTTTTGACTCAGGTAACAGCAGATGGTTCTTTTACTTTCTTTTCTGAGGAATTTAACGAGCTTTTTCACAGTCATTATGGAGCACGTCAAGAGAGTTTTGGCAAGTTTGCAATTCCTACACAATTACCTGATAAGGCAAAAAACCAGGTTGTGAAGTTGCTAGATATTTGTTATGGACTAGGATACAATACCGCCGCCGCTTTAGAAACTATTTGGTCAGTAAATCCCCATTGTTATGTGGAATTAATTGCTTTAGATATAAACGCATTTGTAGCTGAAAGTGCAATTAAAAATCATGTTTTTGATGGTTGGAAAAGTGAGTATAAAGATATTTTGCAACAACTGGCTTTTACACAACAGGTAAAAACAAATTTTATCACCGCAAAATTATTAATTGGTGATGCTCGTAGTGTAATTCAGTCCGTGCATAATTCAGGTTTTCTGGCTGATGCAATTTTTCTCGATCCCTTTTCTCCTCCCCAATGTCCTCAATTGTGGACAATTGAATTTATCAGACAGGTAGCTCTGTGTTTACACCATGATGGTTTACTCGCTACTTACTCTTGTGCTGCCCCTGTCCGCAGGGCTTTGATGACTGCTGGCTTAGTTATAGCATCTACCGCCCCTGTAGGCAGACGGACTCCTGGTACCATTGCAGCATGGTCGTCAAAAAATTCATTTTTGCCCCTTTCACAAAAGGAACAAGAACACTTACTGACCTGTGCAGCGGTTCCTTATCGCGATCCTCAATTGAGAGATTCCCCAGAAGTCATTATCAATCGGCGAATCCGAGAGCAAAAAGCCTCTAGTTTAGAACCGACATCACGTTGGCGAAAGCGATGGTCATGAGGAGGCAGGGGACAAGGGAGGTGGGGACAGTTTGGGCTATTTTTAGCCTCTAAGTCTTTTTTATACATTCTTTTTTCAGTATTTATGCAAACATTCTATAAACATATTTTCTGTGATGTAAATCACTTGATGCCCTAGTAAGGGATCATTTGTTTCTAACATTAAACTATGAATATATAGGATTACTATTTTATTTTTGTTAGCGTAGCCTGCGCTGTGCGCTTACAGAACTGAGTACACTTTCTGTTACCTGTTTTCTTCCCCTACAAATTAATTCACAAATCGAACCAGGTTCCTATAGTTGTAATAACTTCAAATAAAAAATATTCAAAAGGGTCATATATTCAGGAAATGACAATAAATTAAGGCAAAAACAGACCTATGGGGACAAATCCTCGAATTATGTTGAAAAAACTGTGGTTATTAGATTTTTCTAAATAGCTCAAATGGATGTATTTTTATAACTAGTAACCTCCAGAGCATTAGTCTTTAATAATGATGGAAATGATAATAGTAAATAATAATTTATGTTTGCCTGTTTGATAAATTTATATATACCAAACACGTTGTTTTCTATGGAAAGTTAAAATTATCTTTGAATTATATTGAATTTTACAAAACAATAATAAACTAGATAAATTGTTAATCAATTGATGATTTAAACATTCCTATTATTTCAAAAAGTGGAGGAATTTTGTGAATGAGAAGTTATCAGATTATATAAGTTCTACTGGAGAAAATGTTAATGGGTCAAACCCCCTAAATAGGGATAACCCCATCGCTGACAATCATGGCTTAAGAATGCACAATCTAGTGAGTAATTATTTAGAGATATCAAAACCAGGCACAGGCAGAAAAAATAGCAAGTCCCTAAATGCCGATGTAAATTCTCATGTTAATTCTTGTAAACAACTTGACGAATCATTAATCTCCATAGCTCAACAAGCCAAAGGTTATATAGTGAATGGCTTTGACTTAGATTTAGCAAAAGTTTTAGTAGTGGATGACCATGCTGCGAGTCGCATGACTGCCGTAGCTTTGCTAGCTATGGAAGGCTACGAAGTGATTGAAGCAGATAATGGGTCTGGTGTGGTGGAAATGGTGATTCAGCAGCAACCGGATCTAGTGTTGTTGGATGTGATGATACCAGGGATTGATGGTTTTCAAGTTTGCCAATTATTGAAACAGGATGAGCGGACTAGATTGATACCAGTTATTTTTATTACAGCATTAAATGACAAGCGATCACGAATTCGAGGGATTGAGGTTGGTGCTGATGACTTTTTAAGCAAGCCCTTCGATAGGGTTGAATTGGCAGCGCGAGTCAAGTCCTTGGTACAACAAAAACGTTTGAATGAAGATTTGGACCACGCCGAACAAGTATTATTTTCCATTGCTAGAGCCATTGAAAGTCGCGATCCCAACACTGGGGATCATTGTGAGCGGCTGGTAGCATTAGGGAAGGCTTTTGGTAAATATCTCAATCTTTCACGGAACGAAATTCGGGATTTAATGTGGGGAGGATATTTACATGATGTTGGTAAAGTCGGGATTCCTGATGCTGTACTCCTGAAAAAAGGCAATCTCACCCCCCAAGAATGGGAGATAATGAGACAACATGTTGCCATCGGCGAGAGTATATGTCAGCCACTACGGAGTATGCAAGGTGTAATCCCCATCATTCGCCATCATCACGAACGCTGGGATGGTTCTGGTTATCCCGATCAATTAGAAGGAAATCAAATCCCCTATCTAGCACAAATATTTCAAATTATTGATATTTACGATGCTCTGATTAGCGAAAGGCCATATAAAAAAGCTTTGACTCCTAAAGAAGCACTGGCGGTAATGGCAGCAGAAACAGCTAAGGGATGGCGCAATCCCCAGTTAATGAAGCAGTTTGCTGATTTTATTAATACCTGTCATTCCTCAGATAGTCTTTAACCTGGTAATTACTGGTATAACCTAGTAATACTGTGTATTAGGTGCTATGTGAGCCGAAATGCACATTGCCAACCCATTTATTGCAATTAATTCATAGCCAATAGCTCATTATGGTAGTCGTAGCAATTCTAGCGGCGGGACGCGGGACGCGGATGAAATCAGAAATGCCTAAGGTTTTACATACTTTGGGTGGAAAATCACTACTCGAACGGGTCCTTGATAGTGTTAAACCCCTTTCACCTTCACGCCAAATGGTAATTGTGGGGTACCAAGCTCAATCTGTTCAAACTGCTATGGAATCTATTCCAGGATTAGAGTTTGTGGAACAAACTGAACAACTAGGTACGGGTCATGCTATTCAGCAGTTATTACCCCATTTACAAGATTATCAGGGGGATTTGTTGATACTCAATGGTGATGTGCCCTTACTTAGTTCCCAAACCCTAATAAATTTATTACGAACTCACCAAGAAAAACAGAATGCTGCGACTATATTGACAGCACAAATGAGGGAACCCCAAGGGTATGGACGGGTGTTTTGCGATGGTGAAAATGTAGTGCAGCAGATTGTGGAAGACAAGGATTGCACTGCGGCTCAAAAACAAAATTGTCGGATTAATGCTGGCGTTTACTGCTTCCGTTGGCAGGATTTGGCGCAAATTCTCCCTGGTTTACAAACAAATAATGCTCAAAAAGAATATTACTTAACGGATGCTGTTACCCAAGTTGCACCTGTGATGGCTGTGGATGTGGAAGATTACCAAGAAATTTTGGGTATCAATAACCGTATGCAGCTAGCGGGAGCCTATGAAATTTTGCAAAGTCGCATTAAGAAAAAATGGATGATGGCTGGTGTCACCCTCATCGATCCCACCAGCATTACCATTGACGAAACTGTAGAATTACAATCAGATACCATTATTGAACCCCAAACCCATCTCCGGGGAAATACGGTGATTAAGAGTGGTTGTCGTATCGGACCTGGAAGTTTAATTGAAAATAGTTACATCGGGGAAAATGTAACCGTACAATATTCCGTAGTTACAGACAGTTCCGTACTTTCCACATCCAAGGTTGGGCCCTATGCCCATTTAAGGGGTCATGTGGAAGTGGGTGAAGGGTGTAGAATTGGCAACTTTGTGGAGTTGAAAAATACCCAGTTAGGCGATCGCACCAATGTAGCCCATTTATCCTATCTGGGGGATACCACTGCGGGGACTCAAGTTAATGTCGGTGCTGGAACAATTACAGCTAATTATGATGGTGTGAAAAAGCACAAAACCATCATAGGCGATCGCACTAAAACTGGTTCTAATAGTGTTCTGGTTGCACCAATTAATCTGGGTGATAATGTTTACATCGCAGCTGGTTCAACGGTGACGGAAGATGTCCCCGGTGAGTCTTTGGTGATTGCTCGCGCCCGTCAGGTTGTTAAACCAGGATGGCAAAGGAAGGTTGACAGTTGACACTTCGACAAGCTCAGTGCGAGCAGTTGACAGTTGACAGTTGACAGTTAAAAGTGAGGGAGTGATGGAGTGTCATTTCAGTTATCAGTTATCAGTTGTCAACTAACAACTAACAACTAACAACTGTCAACTAACAACCCTAAATACAGCCTGTTTGCGTACCCTTTGCTACTTCTAGGGTATCGCCAATTTTATTACCATCATGGAAAGCTGCTAGTAACACATCACAGGTTTTTCCCCAAGCGATGGTTCCTTTAGCATCTAAAGCAATAGCTCCTAAATCCCGTTTGTTGTCCCCTGCTTCCTGAAATGACTTTGCCATGGCCTGTTGCAGGGACATACCATCACTAAGCCGGATGACAATCCGTGGTGCTAAACACTCATCAATAATATCTTCCCCAATGCCAGTACAACTAACACCACCATGGGTGGTTGCATAATTACCTGCGGGCATGGCAGAATCACTGACTCTGCCAATGCGCTCAAAGCCCTTACCACCAGTGGAAGTACCGGCAACTACATTACCTTCAGTATCTAAAGCGACAACGCCAATTGTGCCTCGACTGGCATTGCTGCTTTCTGCTAATTCTGGTTCTGCTATTACCCCAGCCATATTTTTTTGAAAATTATCTTGACGCTCTTGTATCCATTCTTGCATACGCATATCTGTGAGTCCATCATGGCTAGGAATTTGTAACTCTCGCACTAATTCCCCTGCACCATAATCCGACAGTACTCGGTCTGTGGAATCTTGTAAAAATTGAGCTAACTCAATGGGGTTTTTCACCCGAGAAACATTTATTACTCCACTAAAACTTTGAGCTGTTCCATCCATCAAGGAAGCACTCATGCGGATTTGTCCATCTGATTGGAGTACGGAGCCAGTACCTGCATTAAAGCGGGGTTCATTTTCCAATAGTTGACAACCCCGGACTACTGCTGATTTTGCACTAGCTCCGGCCAGTAGCATAGTATAAACTTCTTCCACAACTTGATGGAGTAATTGGCGTACTTTCTCCACTCCACCTTTACCTTGGAGAGAACTACCAGCCCCACCATGAATAATTAATTTAGGCTGTATCTTTGTTGTCATACAATGAAAGGATTTTGGATTTTAGATTTACCGATTGATTCCACGGATCAAGGTGAGTAGTTACGAACCACTCACTATGTGCTTTTTCCTATTGAGGAATATGCGATCGTGTTAATCTCAGGGTATATTATACGCAAGTGCTGTTAACTAGATATCTGTAGTATTTGAATTATTTGTAACTGTAGAACGACGACGACGGCAACGTTCAGAACAATATTTCACCTCATTCCAGCAATTTTCCCATTTTTTACGCCAGGTAAAGGGACGTTGACATACTGGACAAATTTTGCTTGGTAAGTCTGATTTTGAATAGTTGCGTCCCATAATTTATACAATACAAATTAAAAATAGCGATCGCTAGAGGTAGAAACCAATTATAGTTGACGGTTGACGGTTGATGGTTACACCTCCCACACTCCCCACACTCCCCACACTCCCCACACTCCCCACACTTCCCACACTTCCCACACTCCTCACACTCCCCCTGCCCCCGTTCGGCTGAGCTCACGGCCGAAGCCTGCCCCCTGCCTCTTCGGTGACAGTCCTCAAGTCGAACAATACCGTCCTAACCAATATGTCTGTTGCTATAACAACATTCATAAAACGCAACACTAACCGCGATTTCGTTCCAATAGCAGCATCATCATTAAACTTAACAATACTTGCTTTTGTTCTTGTTCACTAATTTGATTTACGGTTTTAATGGTGAATTTCCTGGACAGGAATGAAGGGATTTTTTCCAAACGCATCACCACTGTTTCATCTGGACGACTAACTAAATATACGGGGTTAAAGACGTAACCAGTCAAAAGACCGATAATAGGTATCTCTGCAAATAGAGCGTCCGCTATTTTAATCCAGGGATTTTTTTCCTGAATAGTCATAATTACATTATCACCATCAAAGATATCATAACGGGCACGCCATAGAGAACGCAAACCTCGTCTTTTGACCGCACCAATGGCATGATTATTAGTATCAGTAAAATCGTAGCGGGCGGAAAAATCAATGATGCGATCGGCTTTAATATAGTAAAGTGGTTTGTTACGTCCAGCATCTGCAAAGACGGTAATTAATTCCTTGAGTTTAAAGAGTTTCTGCTTGACGTAGAACTGTAGATTTCCTTGGCCATCCACCACGGATATTTGGGGTGCTAATGCCCAGAATTTAAAGGTAAGCTCTAGGGGATATTGCATAGTTAATGATTGGATAATGATAGATTTCTGGCCTTATTAATCCCACTTTTGAGAACTAACTAACAGTCATTCAATGAAAGGATTTTAGATGTTGGATTTACCGATTGATATCATGTCTGTACATCTGGACGGGCAAGGATGCCCATCCCACTGTTAGTTTTATAGCAATAGACATATTTTAGGAAGGTATTTTTGACTCAAGAACTGTCAACTGTCAACTGATAGAAAACTTCACCAGTAAAGTCTAGAATAGTGGTAATAGCTCTCCAATTAATCGATCGCACGAATGAATTATGACTGCTGAAAATACCCTTGCCTTAAAATTGGCAGGGATGCGTTGTGCTTCCTGTGCCAAAACTGTGGAAACTGCAATCGCGAAAGTTCCTGGTGTGAGTGGATGCACTGTCAATTTTGGTGCGGAGCAAGCCACGATTAAATATAATCCTCAATTGGCAAATTTAGGGACAATTCAAGCAGCGGTGGAAGCTGCTGGTTATTCAGCCCAACCCTTGCAAGCAGATATACTTGCATCCGGGGATCTTAGAGAAAAAAATGCTCGCTGTGCTAAAGCCCGGGAGTTAAAAATTAAGGTTGTAGTGGGAGGAATAATCAGTACTATACTTGTATTCGGCTCCCTACCAATGATGACTGGGCTGGATTTATCTTTCATTCCTCCATGGTTGCATAACCCTTGGTTGCAGTTAGTCTTAACCACCCCCGTACAATTTTGGTGTGGCTATGACTTCTATATTAATGCTGGGAAGGCACTCAGAAATCATATTGCCACAATGGATACTCTGATAACTCTGGGTACCAGTGCAGCGTTTTTCTATTCCCTTTTTGCAACTATATTTCCTGGCTTTTTTACTGTTCAGGGTTTGCCGGCAGAAGTATATTATGAAACTGCGGCGGTAGTCATCACTTTAATTCTTTTGGGACGATTGTTTGAACATCGCGCTCGGGGAAAAACCTCAGAAGCGATTCGTCAATTGATTGGTTTGCAGCCGAAAACTGCTAGGGTGATTCGAGATGGGAAGGAAGTTGATATTCCCATAGTCGCAGTCACGATTAATGATGTGGTTTTAGTCCGTCCCGGGGAAAAAATTCCTGTGGATGGGGAAGTTGTGGAAGGGAGTTCTACCATAGATGAATCTATGGTAACGGGGGAAAGCATACCTGTAGAGAAACAACTAGGTGATGAGGTAATTGGGGCAACAATTAATAAAACAGGTAGTTTTAAATTCCGAGCCACAAGGGTAGGAAAAGATACTTTCCTGGCGCAAATCGTCCAATTAGTCCAACAAGCCCAAGGCTCAAAAGCTCCCATTCAAAGGTTAGCAGACCAAGTTACCGGCTGGTTTGTGCCGGTGGTAATTGCCATTGCAATTATAACTTTTGTCATCTGGTTGAGTTTCACGGGCAATTTGACCTTAGCTTTAATTCCCACGGTTGGTGTACTAATTATTGCCTGCCCCTGTGCTTTGGGTTTAGCTACACCCACTTCCGTCATGGTGGGTACGGGTAAGGGTGCAGAAAATGGGATTTTAATTCGGGATGCGGAAAGTCTGGAATTGGCACATAAAATCCAAACCATTGTTTTAGATAAAACTGGTACTTTAACCATGGGTAAACCTACGGTGACAAACTTTGCTACCGTGGCAGGAACCGCAAATAAGAATGAGTTAAAACTGTTACGTTTAGCTGCAACGGTGGAAAAACATTCCGAACATCCTCTGGCAGAAGCAATTGTGAATTATGAAAAATCACAAAGGGAATCTTTACCAGGAGCGCAACAGCTGAAAGTCCCAACATTTAATAGTTTTGCGGCCTTTACTGGTAGTGGCGTACAAGGTATAGTTGCCGATCGCCTGGTGCAAATTGGGACTCAACGATGGATGGAAGAATTGGAAATTAATACTGATAAATTATGTAATTATCAAGACATATGGTCAGCAGATGGAAAAACCATAGTGTGGATGGCCGTGGATGGGGAAATAGAGGCAATATTTGGCATTGCTGATGGCTTAAAATCATCTAGTCAGGCAGCTGTGGCAGCCTTGCAAAATATGGGTTTAGAAGTAGTCATGCTCACAGGAGATAACCAACAAACCGCAGAAGCGATCGCCGGGGAAGTTGGTATAAAAAGAGTCTTTGCCCAAGTGAGACCGGAGCAAAAAGCCGCCATTGTAAAATCTATACAAGGGGAGAAGTTGGGCAACGGATGCAACGGATATAACGGATATAACGGATATAATAAGGGATTATCAAAATCTAAAATTGTTGCCATGGTGGGGGATGGTATTAATGATGCACCGGCTTTAGCCCAAGCGGATGTGGGAATTGCTATTGGTACGGGCACAGATGTGGCGATCGCAGCTAGTGATGTTACTCTCATCTCAGGGGATTTACAGGGGATTGTGACTGCAATTCAACTCAGTCGAGCTACTATTGGTAATATTCGGCAAAATCTGTTCTTTGCTTTTGTATATAATATTGCTGGTATCCCCATTGCCGCAGGGGTTTTATTTCCTATTTTTGGCTGGTTACTCAATCCGATTATTGCAGGGGCTGCCATGGCATTTAGTTCAGTTTCTGTGGTGAGTAATGCCTTGCGTTTACGTAATTTTCAACCGAAAACCATGGGTTAATAAGTAATAAGTAATAAGTAATAAGTAATAAGTAATAAGTAATAAGTAATAAGTAATAAGTAATAAGTAATAAGTAAATTGAGTTCGGTGCAATTTGTGGGCTATGCATTAGTCCCATGGGGAGCAGCTAGATACACAAGCCTTAATGGTCTGTATTACCGATTGAGCCAAGCTATTGAGTTCATACCCACCTTCTAAACCAAAAATAATCTTCCGAGTAATTCCTAAGCATAGCTTGGTCAATATCCCGTAATCTTCTGGTTGGAGTTTTACCCATCCAAGTGAGTCTGCTTCATTGGCATCATACCCTGCGCTTACTATCAGTAGATTTGGTTGAAAATCCAGCAAGAAAGGTATAACTCTTTCTTCAAAAATTGGTTTGTATTCCTTTATGGAGTTCCCTTGTTTAACTCGAATATTCAAAACGTTATCGTAAGCTCCTCTTTCTTCTTCTCTACCCGTAAAGGGAAAAAATGGAGACTGGTGGATTGAGCACAAAGCAATGTGAGGATTATTTTCTACTAATTCTTGAGTCCCGTTGCCATGATGAACATCCCAATCTAAGATTGCTACTCGCTCAACATCGGGTTGTTCCAGGGCGTAGTGGGCAGCAATCGCAGCATTAGCAAACAAGCAAAAGCCCATCCCCGTGTTTTGTAAGGCATGATGTCCAGGAGGACGTACTAGGGCAAAGGAAGGATACCCAGTTTTCAAAGTTAGATTGATTCCATCCATCCAAGCACTTACAGCTAATAAGGCAACATTAAAGCTATCTGGTGAGACAAAGGTATCTTCATAGAAGTTGCCTCCACCATTATTTGCCATATCTTCTACTTTTTGAATATATTTACTGCTGTGAAAACGATTCAAATACTTTCGTAAATCTCTGGAGGTCGGCTCAACCCAATGTAAAAGCAGATTATCTGTTTGCTGACCCAATGCTTCAATGATCGCACGTAATCTTTCGGGTCTTTCTGGATGATTATCACTAGTCTTGTGCAAAAGGAATTTGTCGCTGTAAATAATTGAAATCATGGGTAGCAGCTAAAATTGATTACTCTACAAAAATTTTAACCACCGTTTAATGCTGCCTGGTAAACTAGAAGTCAGGCGCAGAGGGATTTGTGGGGTGGAAAAGGATTGGACGTAACCAGGGGTTAAAAATGGTTGATAAGCCTTGGCTGATGGTGTCTGTTGTTGGATAAACGCCAAGGTGATACCCTGGAGCATTTGGCGTAGGGGTTGGGTTTGCTGACCTCGTTTTTCCGGAACAATGTTGTTAATTGCACTATTTTTATATGTGGAGTCACTAATACTCAAGTGGGTACCACCAATGGCTGTTAATAAATATTTATTACCCTGTAATTGCTGAAAAGGCTTAATTTGATGGGAAATTGCGGGGGTAAGAGTATCTTCAGTTCCTGTGAAAATTAATACAGGATTTTTTACCTTTGCCATGCCTTGAGGGCCAAATATTTCCCCTACCAGGGGGTTAAAAGCGATCGCATTTTTCACCCGAGAATCTTGGAATTGTAGTTTTCGCCCTTTTAATCCCTTGGCTGCACACTGTAACCAATCTCCGGGGGATTTAGCCAAGGAAAAAGTACTTTGACAAAATCGGCGCAGATGTTCTAAATCTAACTGGGCACCAACTAAAGCTAGGGCTGTATATCCTCCCAAGGAATGGCCAATTACAGTTGCTTTGTTGGCATTAAGTTGGGAATTGAGTACCCCTGGTTGGGAATTGAGTTTAGCGAATTCGTCTAGTAAAAAACTCACATCTTGGGGGCGATGGCTAAATTCGGTGGGGGAAATCAAATCCTGTAAATTCCCCTTGTTAGTGGCTTGATTTACAGCCATACTATTACTACCAGGGTGTTCCAATGCGGCGACGGTGATACCGTGGGAAGCAAGGTGACGGGCTAAATAAGCTAGAAATGTCCGATTGGCACCAAAACCATGGGAAATAACTACCAAGGGAGTCTGAGTCTTTTTTGTATCTGGACTCCAATAAATATCTACGGGGATAACACGGTTTCTGGTTCTATCGGTTAAGCGAATTGTTTTGGTTCGGACTGTGTTTGTACCGGCTTGAGCGGGGTTAAAGGATGTTGGTAATTTAGGATTATTTTTGACAAGTAAATCTGCTTGTAGGGAATTTCCCAAGGCTATGCTGGACAAATAAGTCGGGTTAATTTTCATCGCCAAGGATATGGCTTGGGCAGCATCGATGGTAACACTAGTCTGGGGGTATGCCCGCAAGAAACCTAGTAAACTCAATCCATCAACTTGTCTTAAAGTTAAGTACAAACCCGTTTTTAAAGTTTCTGGGGAACTACCCGGTATCACATTAGCCAAGGATGAAATTAACTGCTTACCTGCCGATGTTTTCATTAAACTATCAAAAAAGCGATCGGCAATTTTTGGGTCTATTTGGAATCTCTGGGTTAATAATTGTCCCATTTGTGGGGTCAATACCGGCGAAAAAATTTGTAGTTTGCTTGGCAGTTTACCGGTTTTGGCAAATTTTTCCAAGTCTCCAATTTCTACTGACTGCTGAAATGGTCCCAAGCGAATATTTACCTTTTCCGCTGCTAAAGCCCTAGGCATTGCTAGGCACCAACCCAAGGTCATACAACTAGCATACAACCATCCTTTGACAAAGAATGATTTATACCTATTTATACCAATTGGCAACTGCATAAGTAATTTCATGGAGATTTACCCTTGCTTCCCTCTCAGTCATAGACGATGGAAACGCATACCCGTTCCAAATGAGTTAAGAGTTGACAGTTGACAGTTGACAGTTGATAGTTGACAGGCGTAGGGTGCGTGAGGTGCGAAAATATTTGAACATAGCAATAAGATTTATAACCTCACGCACCAACCACCGATTATGACAATTGCGTAAGTCCTGCTTATTACTTATTACTTATTACTTATTACTTATTTTTGAGGAAACCCAACAACCAATCACTTGGATATTGTTGGGTTTCCCTTAGAGCAGCATGAATTATTTGTCTAGAATCCGAAGAAGAATCTAAGTACGTTGATAGCTCCACCTACAGGTCCTAAAATTAGACCTAAAGGATCGGCAACCCTAGCAACGCTAGAACGACCAACAAGTACAACATCGTCATCACGAAGAATGGGATTTGTCTGCTCATTAATTCCTGCTGCCAAGTCTACTTTAATTTGGCGCCTAGTTACAGAACCATTAGGATTGAGGCGAACCAGAGTGATTTTCTTTTTCTTGGCTCTAGCATCATTAAATCCCCCTGCTGCCAGTAATGCATCATTTAAAGGACTGTTAGGTCTAACTGTTACTCTGCCTGGGTTTTTCACTTCCCCTACTACACCAACTTCAATCTGTGCGGGGGACAAAGTTGTTGTGGCTAATTGAGTCGCTTCTGCTGGATTAATTTCAGTTGCAGTGGGAACAACAATGGTATCTCCATCTTGGAGAATCACATCTTGACTGATATCACCACTTTGTAGCAATTGCCAAAGATTAATATCAATATTTTGTTCGCTACCAGTTTTAGTTGGCCTTCGGATAGTGACTTTGCGAACATTAGCTTGGGATGTAATACCCCCAGCCTGCTGAATAACCCTAGTTAATGTTGGCAGATTCGCTACATTGTCACCGCCTCCTGGTTGTTGAGTATTTTGAGCATTATTAGCATTATTATTAATATTCACAAGGTAAGCACCAGGACGATTCACCTCACCAATAACAGCCACTGTACGTGGAACACTGGGACTAGCAGCAAAGTTAAGTGCAGCTAAATTTCTGGCTTCTGCTAAATTGGGTTCTTTGGCTGTGGGGACAAAAATAGTGTCTCCATCTCGTAAAGTAATATCTTGGGGTAGTTGACCTGTAGTCACCCATTCTTTGAGGTTAAGAGGAACTACTGTTCCACGCCTTTTCACCGCCACTTGAGTAATATCCGCAGTCATAGTTACTCCCTGAGCTGCTGTCAGTGCTGCTAGGACTGTTGGGTACTGTACCCCAGGATTATCTCCTCCACTACCTTGCAAGTTGAGTGTATAAGAACCAGGACGTGTTATCTCCCCAGAGACAAAGACATTAATTGGACGGGGTGATAACAAATTTACTGAAATTAGAGGACGCTTAAGATAACGAGAATATTTGCTGGCAATGTTATCTGCGGCTTGTTCTGTTGTTAGTCCTTCCAAAGGAATGCTACCAATTAAAGGCAGATTAATCCGTCCTCCAGGGGGAATTTGATACTCACCCGTATATTCAGGAACTTCAAATACATTTACACGTATGCGATCGCCACCACCCAAAGTATAATTTCTATCTAGTGCTGTCTGTGGTTGGGCAGTTGTCAATGTGTTTAGTGGAGCATTGGTAGATACTGTATTAATTTGAGCCAAGGTTGTGGAGGGAAAAAATATCATGGTCGTTAATATAACCACTCCTGCAACTGGCTGGGTGAGAAATTTAAATAAAGCTGTATTAAGCATATTTACCTGAAATTAACATACATAAAGTGGTAACTAAACTTTTGACTCTCGACTATACTTAGGTATTCCAGTTCCCTAAGCTTCTTATCTACAATTTGCTGAATTTTCCGCCCAAAACCATACATGGAGTTTTAATTTTTGGTGAAGCAAATTTAAAGTTGAGATGAGTCTGATACAAAAGTTTAGAGTGATAGAACAGTGGGAAAATAAATACTTTTATTTTCCTTAGTTGGTCAAGCATACAATATAATATCGAATATGCACGATCAACAAATACATAATAGTAAATGTGGATTTACAGTTGTAAGTATTTTCCGCTCTGACCCATTAACTACATTAATTCGTAGAATCATAGGTTTTTTATCTTAATGGGGTTGTTGTAAATTACATTCACCTGTGGTTTACCCTGGTTAAACTTATATTTACTTTCCCTGTGACTTTTATAACCTAAGTTTCATATTTCGGTTAGTTAATATGTAGTCTTAGAC